>ERZ808240.5436-NODE-5436-length-10383-cov-2.855635_pt1 | contig 10383 bp, 8 predicted proteins | sample MGYA00521084_ERZ808240 | MGnify/ENA primary metagenome ERZ808240 (study PRJEB31516, sample SAMN03275571) | gut metagenome | biome: mammalia-associated habitat; material: feces | host: Papio cynocephalus | place: Kenya | collected 2012-08-06 ... | reverse complement strand
CATAGTCTAGCTTTCCTTTTTCTAGCTCTTTTACAATTGTTTTATATCCTGTGTGGTTTGCTGGTTCATCACCATTTAAACGCATATCTAAGTCTGCAGCATAGGCTTTTTCAATATAGTGTGCCATACTTTGTAGGCCTTCAGGGCCATAGAGTTGCAAAGGCTTTTCTCTTTCTAGTACCCATGGAGTATAGATCAAATCTGGTAGACCAGTCGTATGATCTGTATGAAGGTGCGTACAAAAGGCTATATTGAGTTTATCGGGGCGTAAGGCATCAATGCCTTTAAAATATGCTTTTGATGCTTGGCGAACAACGCCTGGTCCAAAGTCTATTAAATATGCTTGATCATTGACAATGATAGCACTTGCGGGGCCACTGTTTTCAGGGCAGGCATTTGGGGTGCCGGTCCCTAATAGTACGAGTTTTGTTTTTGTCATATATTTTATCCCTGTAGTAATTTTGAAAAAACATTACGGATTTCCGATGTACTGATAGGTTTTGTGATATACGCATTCATACCACTTGCAAATGCTTGGTTGCGGTCAGCCGTAAAAGCGTTTGCGGTCATAGCTACGATAGGGATATTTGCTTTTTGCGTATCTGTTAGTTGTCGTATAGTTTTTGTTGCTTCATAGCCATTCATGTTTGGCATTTGGATATCCATAAAGACAATATCATATGTATTTTCTTTTTCTTTTTTTAACATATCGACACAGATAAGCCCATCTTTTGCATGATCCACTTCAAAACCCATACTATGAAAGATTGAAATTGCAATTTCAGCATTCATATCATTATCTTCTGCAAGCAAGATACGTTTATTTATCATTTTATTTGCTGGTATAGCAGTAGGAGCAGCAAGTGAGGCAACAGAAGGGGATTCTATTGCATGCGTAAGTGTAATCGTGAATTTTGTGCCTTTTCCAACTTTACTTTTTACCTCAATCGTTCCATCCATTAAATCTACAAGACTTTTCACGATTGCCATGCCCAGACCTGTTCCAGGTATTCTGCTTTCAGTCGTGTTCCTTTCACGAGAAAACGAATCAAAGAGTTTTGGCAGATATTCTTCATGCATTCCAATACCTGTATCTTGAATTGTTGTTTGCAGAGTAATATGATTCTTAATCTCACATGGTATTTCCTTTAAAGAAAAGGTGATCGTTCCTCCGGGTGGTGTGTACTTTATAGCATTTGAAATAATATTGGAGAAGATTTGTTCGATCTTTGTTGTGTCACAAGAAATCGTGTGATGTGAGATTTCTATGTTTTGTATAAATGAAATATTCTTGTTTTTTGCCTCATTAGCATATACTTGTAAAACATCATGTGTGATAGAACCGACTTCATTTATCGTTTCATTGAGTTCCATTTTTCCACTTTCAATACGTGACATATCCAATACGTTATTGATTATAGATAGAAGAAGATGGCCAGATTGATCGATCATTTCTTGATAATGTTTGAGTTTCGGCGTAAGTTGCTCATTTTTGATGAGTTCGTTATATCCTAGTACTGCATTCATTGGCGTGCGAATATCATGTGACATGTTGGATAGGAATTGCGTTTTTGCGTGATTGGCTTGTTTTTCTTTTTGAATTGCTTCTTGTAGATGCATTTGCGTATCAATACTTTCCTGTAAAGAAGTAATTCGCTTTTCTTCTTGTATCGTAATGATCTTATCGTAGTAGTTTCCTTTATTTTGGAGAGCTTCTAGCGCAAAATTATCATTGCCGATTTTTATAGCATATTCATATTTTAGCTGCTCAAAGCCAAGTCCAACTTTATTTTCATTTTGATGGGTCGACATATAGGCATCCATTTTATGAATAAGTTTTTCTACAATTGGATAATCATTTGTTTCTAGAGCAATTTTACAAACGGTCTTACATGCATCAATGTACTCAGAAGCATACATTTCATCTAGATTTTCCATGATTTTCGAAAGGTAATACTGATAACGGTCTTTTAGTCCCATTTTATAATATAATGATGCACCTACAGTTAATATATCGTATGGCAAGATTTTTTCACAATCATACGACTGTTTTGCAATATAAAACATTTTTTCTGCTTCTTCTAGTTTGTTTAAATGGGAATAGATATCGCATTTATTGAGAAATACAAAAGCACCCATTTTTTTATCGGAAACAGATAAGTATTTTTCAGCTAATAAAATATATTGTAAAGCAAGAGAGTAGTTGTTTTCGTAAATATATGTCAAAGCAATATTATTATATTCATATGTGAGATAACGAAATGCGTGATATTTTTGCACGACTTTGTATGCTAAATCGTAATAAAAGCGAGACAGTGCATATTCGCCTTCACATTGGCAACAAACCCCCATCAAATTCATACAAGAAATCATTTCTGAACGGTATTTATAACTTTGGTAGTTGAGAATAAAAGGCTCTAAAATTTCACTAGCTTTACGAAAATCACCATCATAATAAAAAACACATGCATAATTTAGATAAGCGAGCATACGGATAGGGGTCTCGTCTAATTCTGTATTTAATATGTTTTGATAGAAAGCTTTTTGTTTTTCAATAGGTAGTTGTTGCATGTGTTCGATTTGATGATTAAATGTTTCAATATTCATAGTGAGCCTTTCTTTATTCTTTCATAACTATTTTATAATCAAATTAGAAAATACACTATAAAAAAGAATGCTTACGCATTCTTATAATGAACGATTTAGACACATTCTGACAAAATCTGGATCAAAATGCTTTGCCCGGGTGCCTGTATAACCCATATCTAGTTTAGCTATCTCATTGATTTCTTCTTCTGTTAATGCAAAATCAAAAATGTCGAAGTTTGCTTGGATACGTTCTAAATGGGTACTTTTAGGAATCACAACGACACCACGATCTACATTCCATCTCAATAGTATTTGTGCATTGCTCTTGTGGTATTTATCAGCAATCTTTTGAATCACAGACATATCTTCTTCATTATATCTGCCTCCACCTAAAGGTGCCCAAGCTTCTACAATAACACCATAGTATTTTGCGGTTTCCAAAGCCTGAGGCTGTACATACCAAGGATGTGTTTCTATTTGATTGACAGCCGGAATGACATCTACAGTTTCACAAAAATTCGTTAAAATATTTGGATAGAAATTTGAAACACCAATAGCTTTTAGTTTTCCTTCATGATATGCCTTTTCCATACCTCTCCAAGCGGCAAAATAATCACCCATCGCTTGATGAAGCAGATAAAGATCAAGATATTCTAAACCTGTTTTTTCAAGAGAACGCAATACACCTTGATATGCTGTTTCTTCAGTTTTCATATCCGATACCCAAAGTTTAGAAGTGATAAATAATTCTTCTCTAGTGCATAAACCATCTCGAATAGCGTCTTTTACAGCTCTTCCTAAAGCATCTTCATTTCCGTAGGAAGTAGCAGTATCAAAAAGACGATATCCAGTTTTGATTGCATCATATACAGATTGATAACATACTTCTTTGTCTTTGACTTGGAAAACACCAAATCCTTCAATTGGCATTTTTGCACCAGTGTTTAGTGTGACATATTCCATATGTAATTCCTCCAGTTTCTAAATTTATTGTATAACGAATCTTTTTTAGAACAATTTTATTTTCAACAGTGCATAATAAGATTTTCTTATATGTATGTTAGTTGAAACTAACTTAAGAAATGTTATACTAGCTGTAGTTAGTAAAAACTAACTTGGAGGTCCAAATGCCAGAAAGAATGATTGCAGAGCTGTGTTCAGCTACATTGAAGGGTGTAAAATGTGCAAATTTATTCAATTGTGCATACAATACAAAAGAACAACTTTCATCAGAAATTCTAGAAATGAATCAAAAATTATCTTCTAAAGGGATTCATATGATGATTCTTTCGTATCCATGTAAAGGCAGAGCATTGATCTATATTTTTCGGCCTGTGTTATTACAACAACAATTCAATGATAATGGGACAAAATCATTGATGCATAAACTTGGATATTGTGATTTACGTATTGGGAGTTGTTTAAATGCATTGCGCTATAAGTTACAAAATGACACAGAATTTCCACATGAAATAGGATGTTTTCTTGGATATCCTTGCGAGGATGTGATTGGTTTTATGAATCATGAAACTTGTTCGTATTATGGTATGTGGAAGGTGTATGGCAATGTAGATAAAGCAAAGAAAACATTTGCTTTGTATGATGCGTGTACAAAATTGTGTTTGGATCAAATGGATGCTGGGATGCATTTAGAAGAAATTGCAGCATCTTTGTAGCAACATAGGAGGAATTCGTATGAGTAAAGTTGCGGTTGTATTTTTTAGTTCTACAGGAAACACACAAATGATGGCAGATGCGGTAGCAGATGGCGTTAGAAATGCTGGTGGTGAGGCAGATGTCATTGACTGTACTTCATTTACTGCTGCAGATGTAGCAAATTATGATGCATTTGCTTTTGGTTGTCCTGCAATGGGTGCAGAACAATTAGATGAAGGTTCCTTTGAACCTATGTTCTCGTCTGTAGAAACACTATTAAACGGAAAGAAAGTTGGATTATTCGGCAGCTATGGCTGGGGTAGTGGAGAATGGATGCAGACATGGGCCGATCGTACCCGCGAGGATGGTGCAAATTTAGTCAATGATGGTGTTATTGCTAACTATGCACCTGATGCTGATGCATTACAGGCATGCAATGATCTTGGTGCAGCTTTAGTATAGTCTTTGATTGACAGCGTTTTCACAAAATTGAACTAGCGTTGAGAAGAGTATAAAATAAGTACGCGATAGTAAAACGCTATTCAGTGGAGGTATATAAAATTTATGAATGGTTTTGGCCAGATGATTGATGCTCTTAGAAAAGAGCCAAAGAAGATCGTATTTACAGAAGGTGAAGATCCAAGAATTCTTGAAGCTTCTTCTAGACTTCTTGCGAGTAACTTCTTGTCCCCAATTTTAGTAGGTAATGAAGAAAAGGTACTTGCTGCTGCAGAAGAAAGTGGATATAACATTCGTGGTGCAGAAATCATTGATCCTGAAAATTTTGATCGTATGGATGAGATGGTTGCTCTTTTCTGCGAACTTAGAAAAAGCAAAGGTGTTACACCAGATCAAGCACGTAAGATTTTAAGTGGTGCAAATTATTTTGGAACAATGCTTGTAAAAATGGGTATTGCGGATGCATTGCTTGGAGGTGCTACATATTCTACAGCAGATACGGTTCGTCCAGCATTACAGTTGATCAAGACAAAGCCAGGAAATAAGATCGTTTCTTCTTGTTTTATTCTTGTTAGACCTTCAGCTACAGGTGAAAACGAAGTATTAGCAATGGGAGATTGTGCTATCAATATCAAGCCTAATGAAGATGATCTAGTAGAAATTGCTGGTGAAACTGCTGAGTGTGCTAAAATATTTGGTATTGATCCAAAGGTAGCTTTCTTGAGCTATTCTACATTAGGTAGTGGTAAAGGTGAAGATGTTGATAAGATGAGAAATGCTGCTGAAAAGGCAAAGGTAGCTTATCCAAATCTTCCTATTGAAGGAGAATTGCAGTTTGATGCTGCTGTAGCTCCAAGAGTTGCTAGAACAAAGTGTCCAAATTCTCCAGTTGCTGGACATGCAAATACATTTATTTTCCCAGATATTAATGCTGGTAATATTGGTTATAAGATTGCGCAAAGACTTGGTAACTTTGAAGCATATGGTCCAATTCTTCTTGGCTTGAATGCACCAATCAACGATTTGTCTCGTGGCTGCAATGCGATTGAAGTTTATTCTATGGCTATCATTACAGCTTCTCTTGCAATTACAAAGTAAATGAAGAAATCAGGTGAGAAATCATCTGATTTTTTTGTGGCGTATAAGAGATAATGTTGTATAGTCAATTTTATATTGAAAAAGGAGAAAATAATCCGTAGATTACGTGTTGGGGGACGTATTTCCTGATTTTGTTGTGCATGAAGGCTTTCAAGGAAAAACAACTGTTGATAAATTGATAGAACATAAGCCAACGATGTTTGTTGTATTGCGTTATATTGGGTGTACCGTATGTAGATATGTTGTACACATGCTAACTAAGAGAATTCAAGAATTTAAAGACAAGGGTGTGAATGTATGTGTAGTTATGCAATCTAAGAGTAAAAATGTAAAAAAAGATCTTGCAGGAAAACAATTACTATTTCCGTTGATTTGTGATACGCATATGACTTTATATAATTCTTTGGACATTGAACCAGCAAATAGTATGGAAGAACTTGTTGATAAGGATATGGATGCATTGAAAATCAAGAGTATAAAAGCAAAAGCCTGTGGTTTTGTTCATGGCATCTATGAGGGAAATGCGCAGCAACTTCCGGCATTTTTCTATGTGGATGAAAATAGAAAAGTTTTAGTTGTCCATTATGCTAAGACAATTGTTGATATGTTATCATACATTCAATAAAATAAATTTATGGGAAAATGTTAAAATTCTTACCTATATTTCGCTTTAACGTAAATAGTTTTACAAATATATAACTGTCGTTGTAGTATTTGGATAGTAAGTTTAGACGAAGTGAGATTTGAGCAATTTTTTCCTTCTTGACGCATTGTATACGTATATAAAAAGCTGTAATCACTTGAACAAATTTGTTCAAAAATGATACAGCTTATTTTTTATTCAGATAGTGTCATATGATTATAATTTGTTGCACCTACAGGTGGGTGAGTGATACCTGTGAGTTTCTTGTTTTGCAAAGCAGTGGATCCAGCTTGATAGAGTGGAACAATTGCACAATCATCTTGTACGAGAATCTTTTCTGCAGTTGCAAAGTCTTTCCATCTTGCTTCAGAATCGGCAGCATCAGTTGTTTCTGCTTTCTTTACAGCGGCATCAAAGTCTGGGTTATTGTATTGTGCGCTATTAGAAGCATTTGTGCTTGTGAAGATATCCATATATGTCTGAGGATCAGAATAGTCAGGACCCCATCTTGTAATAGCAACATCATAGTCATGATTGTTCATATCTTCACTTCTGCTCTTCTTAGGCTTGCATACAGCATTGAGTGTGAAACCTGCTTTTTCAAGAGCGTTCATAACAAATGCAGCAACATTCTTTGTTACATCAGAGTCTTCATATAAGAAGTCTAATGAAATAGAATCTGTGCCAAGTTCTTTACATGCCTTAGCATACGCATCTTTAGCTTTATCTTCATCGTATGGATATACAAGCGATCCAGCTATATCACGGTAATCTTTACCATCAGCATTGATTCCTGTTTTGCTAGATACGATACCTGTTAATGGAGCACTACCATCCTTTAATACAGAGTCACAGAGACTTTGTGTATCGATTGCATAAGCAATTGCTTGACGAACATTTTTATTAGACAAATATTCATTTTGCATATTCATAGAAATATACCAAGCAAATCCAGACAAATAATTCACTATATCATCTCTTGAAGCATAATCATCAATGACTTCACTACTTAATTTAACATAGTCTAAATTACCAGCTTCGTAGTCAAGAATAGCAGATTGTCCTTGAATCAGACGGAAATTTACTGTATCAACGATATCTTTAGTACCATCTTGATCCCAATAATCCGGATTCTTAGTAAATGTATAAGAATCACCAACTGTCCAACTAGACATGACATATGGTCCACAATAAATCATATTATCATTGCTCAATGCATATTGATCACCTTGTTCTTCAACGTATTTTTCATTGAGTGGGAATAAAGAGGCAAAGGAACAAAGAGAAAGCAAATAGTCACATGGAGCACTTAAAGTAACTTCAAATGTCTTATCATCTACAGCTTTCCAATCTTTTGCATTGATTGTGTTGCTATCAGCATTCTTATCAATTAAGAATGCATAATCACTGGCTGTATCTGGATCAATTAAGCGATTCCATCCATATACGAAATCATTTGCGGTCAAATCATCTCCATTTGACCACTTGGCATCTTTTTGAATATGGAAAGTATATGTCAATCCATCATCACTAACATCCCAACTTTCTGCTAGATCTGGTGCAACTGTACCATCTTCATTGAGCTTTGTTAGACCTGCCATACACATGTCAAGAGCACTAAAAGATGTTTCATCTGTTGCAATAGAAGAATTCATTGTGTTGATATCTGTATCACTTGCAATGGATACAGACTTTGAAGAATTTGTTTGTGTAGCTTGATTAGCATTTGAAGCGGAACTCGTTCCACAACCAGCTAACATAGCTACAGCTAAAGCGCTAGTTAATACTTTTTTCATTTCATTTTTTCCCTCCAAAAAATGTAATTTCAATTTTATGGTTTACGTTTATATAATGCAAGAAGGAATCTACAATATGAAAATACAACAAATATATTTCAGAAAAGTGCTTGAAAATATTTTCAATAAAACTATTAATTGATTTAAAATCATATTGGAATATCGAATAATAGGGTTGAAAAAACGTATGATTGCTCATACGTTAGTTTCCAATTTGATGATGTGCAGTATAACTACCAGGCTGTAGAGATTTAAAGGAATAGCCATTTTCTAATCCACATTGAATGATGCGTTCCACAGCATTGACAGAAAAGTCTTTGACATCATGTTGTAAGACAACACTAGGATGTCCATATTTTGTATTTGCTGAAATACCATTGATAACATTATTATATACAACATCTGTATTTGTTGTTTCACCAGCATCTCCACTACTTACATTCCAATCATAATACGTATAGCCCATAGAATTTGCATCTCTTGCAATTTGACTCACTACACCACTGCAATAGTTTTTAGAAACGGTGTTGCTAGAACCACCTGGAAAGCGAAACATTGTTGTTTTAGATCCTGTTTGTTGTTGAATGATATCGTTCATGCGATTGAAGTCATTCCAATATGCAGAAGCAGAAGCATACACCGCAGCATAGTTATGTGTAGCTGTATGGACTGCTACTGTATGTCCACGCTTAGCTTCTTCACCTATACAATAGGCATAACCTGGATAGGCATTTGTCACAAAAAATGTTGCTTTAACATTGTATTTATCAAGAATGTCTAAGAGTTGATCTGTGTATTTGTATGGCCCATCATCAAATGTTAAATAGATTGTTTTGTTATCTTCTGTAGCTGTTTCATGATTCACAGGCTTATCTTCTACTTTTACTTTACGTGTAACGTTTGTCGTATTTCCATGTGCGTCAGAAACTGAATATTTTAATTCATATTCTCCATTTGTAGATGTATCTACGCTGCCTTCTATAGTTACTTTTGAACTTACATCGCCATCACAATCATCAATAGCAGTATAATCATCTTTAAATTCTTCGCCATTATAAACAACAATTTCGGAACCATCTTCAAAATTGAAAGTAGGACCTTTTCGATCATCATATACAATTTTTCTTCTTGCGGTACTCGTATTTCCTTGCGAATCAGTAACGCTATAATATATCATTCCATTAGATTCTTTAGAGGTTACTTGACTTGTTACATCACCATCATAATTATCGATTGCTTTAAATCCTTCTTCGTCATACGTATGATTATAGACAGTATATGCATCTGGACTACTTGATAATTGAATATCTGGTCCAATCGTATCTTCTACGATTACTTTTCTCTTTGTAGTTGCGGAAACATCTTTATATTTGGCAGAATAGGTAACGGTATATTCACCAAAGTTATGCAAATCTACAGCACTAGAATCAATTGTTACATCTACTGGTTTTTTGATAAAACGTAATAGGGTGCCAGTATATTTTGCTTCTATTCCAGGATCATTGTAAGGCATTCCGTATTGGGCGTGAACTTCATCTGTACCCGTGTAATAAAACTGTATGACCCATTTATTACACAAGAAAATACCAACAAGTGATAAAAACAACGCACATAAAATACCAATAAGAACTTTTGTCAGAGTGTTTTTTCTTTTTCTATTTTTTTTCATATCATTCCCTTAATTTTGTTATTATATATCAATTTGATTGTTACAAACAAAAGATTAGTTACTATGCGAAATAAAGACAATGTTTAAAATATATATATTCATCTAATATGGCATGTATATTTAGTTGTTTGATGGTTTTGTTATTGAAAGTTTATAATTCTCTCTAAGAGATATTATATCAAATCTGTATAAGAATAAAAAGTCTGTCAAATCAATCGTATTCGTGTTAATTTTCATCCTAGGATAGGTGAAAGTACTATGATTCATTTCAATTTGATGCGATATATAAACGGTGATCATCTTATTTTTATTAATAGAGAATTTTTCAATGAAAGGTGCTATGATACTGTAAATGGTGGAAAGTATGAAAAAAATATTTTTGATTGGTTTAAGTTTTTTCATTGTTGGTTGTGCGGCTTCAAATTCTGCATCAATAAATGAAGCAACTCAAAAACAAAATGGTAATTATGAAC
>ERZ808240.5435-NODE-5435-length-10383-cov-3.053737_pt1 | contig 10383 bp, 10 predicted proteins | sample MGYA00521084_ERZ808240 | MGnify/ENA primary metagenome ERZ808240 (study PRJEB31516, sample SAMN03275571) | gut metagenome | biome: mammalia-associated habitat; material: feces | host: Papio cynocephalus | place: Kenya | collected 2012-08-06 ... | reverse complement strand
GAGGAGGTGGTAAGGGCTGTAGCACACTTTGACGAGGTGCTGGTATGCGACATGGAGAGCACGGACGACACCGTGGCCATAGCCCGGCGCATGGGGTGCCGCGTGGTAACCTTTCCCAAGGCCAACCACAAGAGCGCAGAGCCTGCGCGCACCTTCGCCATACAGTCGGCCGCGTGGCCGTGGGTCTTGGTGGTCGACGCCGACGAGCTTGTGACGCCCCAGCTGCACGACTACCTGTACCGGCGTATCTCCGAGCCCGACTGCCCTCATGGCCTCTACATTCCGCGTAAGGGTTACTTCATGCACAGGCTCTTCGCCTATCCCGATTACCAGCTGCGCTTCTTTGTCCGCGACGGCACCACGTGGCCCCCTTATGTCCACACCTTCCCCCAGGTTCAGGGGCGTGTCGAATACATCCCCCGTAAGCACCGCGAGCTGGCCCTGATACACCTGGCCGACGACTCGATACGTACCCGTGTCTACAAGACCAACGAATATACTGACAACGAGGTCGAGAAGAAGCGCCACAAGCACTATGGCGCCTTCAAGTTAGTGGCCGACCCTGCCTGGCGCTTCGTACGGGCGTATCTGCTCAAGGGGGAGTGCTTCAAGGGGGTACCGGGATTTATCAATGCCTCGCTCGATGCCTATTACCGGTTTATAGCCATCGCCAAAATCATAGAGTCTAAGAACGCCCAGCATAAGATAAAGTACTGATACGCTTATGCCGGCCACCCACCCTGTCATAGCTACCCACCTGAGCGTGGGATATGGGCACCGCGCGGTGCTCGCCGACATAAGCCTAAGCCTGGCGCAGGGCACGCTGACGTGCCTGATAGGCCCCAACGGCGCGGGCAAGTCTACCCTGCTGCGCGCGCTGGCCGGCTACGAGCCCCCGCTGGCCGGCCGCATACTCATAGACGGCCGGGACCTGCAGACGCTTACCGTGGGCGAGAAGGCGCAGGTGGTAAGCGTGGTACTTACAGACCGCATAGGCACGATGGCCCTGAGCGTAACCGAGATAGTGGCCATGGGGCGCGCCCCCTACACGGGCCTGCTGGGCACCACCACCGCGGCCGACCGCCAGATGGTGGCCCGGGCGCTGGAGATGGTGGGCATAAGCCACCTGGCCACAAGGCGCATAGACACGCTGAGCGACGGCGAGCGCCAGAAGGTCATGGTGGCCCGGGCGCTGGCCCAGCACACGCCCGTCATACTGCTGGACGAGCCCACGGCCTTTTTAGATTTTCCCAGCAAGGTGGCGCTCATGCGGCTGCTGAGCCATCTGGCCGCCACACAGGCCAAGACCATACTGATAAGCACACACGACCTGGAGATAGCCGCCGCCATGGCCGACCATCTCATCGAGATACATGAGCATACTATTAGTAAAACTACCGCGGCCGAGGTCCGGGCGCGTATAGACCAGCTGCTGCAGCGCTAAGGGCGCAACAGCCGCTCTATATCGGCCATGGAGCGGTCAAAGGGGCCCGAGTGCTCCAGCTTGAGGGTACACATGGCCGCCGCCATACGGCCGGCAGCGGCATAGTCCATCCCTATGGCACGGCCATAGAGGTAACCGGCGGCATAGGTGTCGCCACAGCCCGTGGTGTCGACCACCCGGCGGGGCGCGTAGGCCGGTATGTCGTAGTAGGTGCCGTCGGCATAGATAACCGAGCCATAGCTGCCCAGGGTTACCAGCACCTCGCGCACCCCATAGCCGGCTATGGCACGGGCAGCGGCATGGGCGTCGGTCAGGCCGGTTATCACCTCCATCTCGTGCTCGTTGACCTTGAGCACATCGGTAAGCGCCAGCACCGTGCGCTTATCCTTCCAGTCTACGGGAAGCACCTGCTGCCCGTCAACCTTACGCAAAAATCCCTGTACGTCTATAGACACCCGTCCCTTGGCAGCCAGCAGCTTGATGGCCTCCATCGAGAAATCGTCGGCCAACAGCGGCCCCAGGTGAAATACACGCGCCTCCAGTGGCTCCAGCTCACCGATGGTAAAAGGCTCAGCCTTGGCCAGCACGTGCTGAGTACGGTCGTTGGGGTTGTCGCCATAGATATTCTCGAAGAACACCGAGCGCGGGCAGTGGTGGCACACCAGGTTGACCCCGGCACGGCGCAGGCGCTCTATCTCGTCCATCGACTCGTCGCCCACCTTGGTAACCAGCAAGTAGTCAGCCCGCTGTGGCAACTGGCTCATGGCCCATGCGAAGTAGAAAGAGGTTCCTCCGGCCATCTCTACCGTCTGAGCAGGTGTAATGACCCTGTCGTGGGTAATATGGCCTATACAGCAAATGTCATTCATCATCGTGTAGTAATTGTAGATATGGGGTAGCGTAGCTGCAAAGGTAGTGCAAGCCGAGGGAAATACAAAATAAATCCCATTTATTTTTCGCACTCATGGGGCGATAATCGCCATAAGGTGTGGAGCCATTGGCTGGCATCCAGCGAGTATCGCGAGCAACGGCGCGCCACAGGCGCAGCAGGCCGGAGCCTGGAGCAACGCCCCAGGTATACCCCCCACACTATCCATGCGCGCTACAGGCGCGAAGACAGTGCAAACCGAGCACCACGAGCTTGCCCGGGTGGCCGAGGTGCAGCCTGTTTATGGAACAATAGCCGTAGGCGTTATCGTGGAGATAGGTCTTTACGTTTCCCGGAGCCGTCTTTAGCGAGCTGAGAGCCGTCTTTAGAAAGCTAAAGGTCGGTCTTTTCATTTACCGTGACCAACACTGGCAGGCAGCAAGTCATCATCAGAACGCAAAAAATGCTTTTTACCTTCTTACTCTTTTACCTTTTTACCCTTAACGTTGCCTGCGGCTCAGCGCGCCACATGACAGCCCAAGACCAGGGCGGCCATGCCGAGTATAAGGCTGGCTGCGGTGTACAGGGCGGCGTAGAGCAGCCCGCCATCGCGGGCCATGAGCACGTTCTCGTTCATAAAGGTAGAAAAGGTGGTGAGCCCGCCACAGAAACCGGTAATCAACAGGGCGCGGGCCGTAGGCGACAGCACGCCGGAACCAAACAGCGTGGTGAACACGCCTATCAGAAAACAGCCTACGACATTGACCGCCAACGTGGCGTAGGGAAACGCGGCAGCCGGAACCACCAGCGGCAGCCACCTGGCCACCAGATGGCGCAGGCCACCGCCCACAAAACTGCCCAGACATACACATAGCAACTCTTTCATAACTGCAAAGGTACTGCTTTTAGGCCATACACACCAAGGAACGGCCCATTAACTTTCGTATATACCCGAAAGGGCGCGCTGCCCGGACATGAGTGCCGGGCGGCGCGCCCCGTATAAGCAGGCCGAAAGGATGGCCGTGTAGTTACTTGCTATCCTTCTTCTTATAAGTAACAATGCCGAAGACGCGCGTCTGTACATTGTCCTGCGGATTGAGCCGCTTCAGCGTGACAACGTGGTCGCCCTCGGGCAGGTCGAATATCGCGAAAATCTCGTTGGCCCTGCTGTGCTGGTCGGCCGGCATCGTTACGATACGCTCGATACGGCCATCGACCGTCACCTGGACCTGGCCCACGTACTGGGGGTCATCGGCCTTGAGGTCGCCACGTATGACCACGCCGCAACCGTTGAACCTGATGTCGCCCACGCGGTCTATGGGCTTGTTGCCCAGGCCCCGCTTAGACGTGGCCACAATCCCCTCGAAACTCTGCTCGAACCTTACGGGCTTGACGGGCTGCACGCTGATGCGGGCCGTGGTGGCCGACACGCGGCCGCCATTCTTGGCTATCACCTGGAGGGCATGCTTCAGACTGAGCTGGTACGCGCGGTTGAGCGAGATGTCGGTATACTTGAAGGGGATGTCCTCGGCCGACTTAACCGACCGCTTCCAGTAGTCGGGGATGCGGTTGTAGCCCAGCATGGTACCTAAGATGCCGCCCGCGGTAGAGGGGTTGCAGTCAGAGTCCTGTCCGCAGCGCGTGGCGATGTCCACGGTACGCCCAAAGTCGCCGTTGCCGTAGAGCAAGCCCATCACCACATAGGCGCTGTTGATGGTGGCGTCTATGCTGGCCTTGCCCCGGAAGTTGTCGGGACACGCCTTGTGCCTGCCGTAGGTGTCCTCTATCTGCTGCCACGTGACGCGCCAGTCCTTGTTGGCCCGGCAGGCGGCAATGGTGGCTGCCATACACTTGTAGAAGTACGACTGGGCCGGGATGGCCTTGAGGGCCTCGGTAACGATGTAGTTGACATCGTTGGAGACAAAGGCCAGCGAGAGCATCGTGGCCACATACACGCCGCCATACCAGCCATCGCCGTAGCACATGATGTGGCCGATGCCGTCGGCATAGTGGGCAGCCGTCTGGGGCATGCCCGGGCTCATCAGTCCGGCGTAGTCGGCCTCGATCTGGAAGTCGATGTCGTCGGCATGAGGATTGTTCTTCCAGTAGCCGGAAGCGGGAGGCTCCATACCGTTGAGGATGTTGTAGCGGGCACCCTGATTGGCCGCCCACAGGGGATAGCCGGCGGTGGCAAAGGCGTGGGCAAAGTCGGAGATGGGTGCGTGGAGCCCCTTCTTCTCGAAGATATCTACGAAGGTGAGGTCCATGTAGATGTCATCGTACAGTCCGGGCAGGTACTTGTAGTAATGGGCCACCAGGGTGTCGTTCCAGGCTATGTGGGTAGAGTCGGGAATCATGCGGCCGGGATACTTAAACTCGGTGGGGCCACCGTAGGCACAGCCTATGGTCTTGCCGGCCCATCCGCCCTTGATCTTGTCGAGCAGCGTGGCCCGGCTCAGGGTAACCGTCTTGGCCTGTGCGCCCAGGGCCAGCACGGCGGCTGCCGCCAGGGCTAAAAATCGTGTCTTGTTCATTGTCGTGTGATGATTATCTAAGTATATGGGTAAACTGATAATAGTAAGCGGAGTGTAACTCTTAACGCCCGCATGGGCCGTTACGGGTAACACTCCGCTCGCCTATACGCCCACCGGCGGGGTGGGTGTAGCAGCGCTATTTACTTGTCCTTCTTCTTGAAGGCTATGTAGCTATAGACATTGCTCTTCACGTTGTCCTGAGGATTGAGGCGCTTCAGGCTGATGGTGTGCTCGCCATCCTCCAGGTCGTAGTTCCAGTAGATGTCGTTAGAACGTCCATGGTAACCACCGGGCAGCTTCATAACGGGCATCTTCTTGCCGTCGATGGTCACCTCGACCAGACCCACGTAGTTGGGGTCGTCGCTGGTAAAGGTACCACGGATGACAATGCCGCAGCCGTTAAACTTAAAGGGCGCCACCTTGTCGATAGGCTTGTTGCCCAGGCCGCGCTTAACGGCGGGGACAAGTCCCTCGAAGCTCTGCTCAAGGCGGACGGTCTGGATAGTCTGAGTCTTGATCTTAACCTTGTCGCCAGCCACCTTGCCACCATTCTTGGCTATCACCTGGAGGGCATGCTTCATGCCGAGTTCGTAAGCCTTGTTGAGCGAGATGTCGGTGTACTTGAAGGGGATGTCCTCGACCGGCTTGAGCGAGTTCTTCCAGTAGTCGGGGATATTGCTGTACCCTAACATGGTACCTAAGATACCGCCGGCGGTAGAGGGGTTACAGTCTGAGTCCTGACCGCAGCGCGTGGCGATGTCCAGGGTCTTGCTGTAGTCGCCGTTGCCGTAGAGCAGGCCCATGACAACATAGGCGCTATTAATCTTGGCATCGATATTGAATGCCTGGTACACGCCGTCGGGGCAGAGGTCGGTCTCGCCATACTTCTCCTGGATCTGCTTCCAGGTGGTACGCCAGTCCTTGTTGGCCTTGCAGGCAGCGATGGTAGCCGATATACACTGGTAGAAGGTAGACTGGGCGGGGATGGCCTTGAGGGCCTCGGTAACGATGTAGTTGACATCGTTGGAGACAAAGGCCAGCGAGAGCATCGTGGCCACATACACGCCGCCATACCAGCCATCGCCGTAGCACATGATGTGGCCGATGCCGTCGGCATAGTGGGCAGCCGTCTGGGGCATGCCCGGGCTCATCAGTCCGGCGTAGTCGGCCTCGATCTGGAAGTCGATGTCGTCGGCATGAGGATTGTTCTTCCAGTGGCCGGAAGCAGGAGCGTCGATGCCGTTGAGGATGTTGTAGCGGGCGCTCTGGTTGGCGTGCCACAGCTGGTACTCGGCATTGGCAAAGGCGTGCGAGAACTCGCTGATGGGTGCGTCAAGGCCTTTCTTCTCGAACACGTCGACGAAGGTGAGGTCCATATACAGGTCGTCGTACAGACCGGGGAACTTGTCGTAGTAATACTTCACGCGGCTGTCATTCCATACTATCTTGGTGTCGTCGGGGATGATACGGCCGTTGTACTTGAACTCGGTGGGGCCGCCAAAGGCACAGCCTATGGTCTGTCCGGCCCATCCACCCTTAATCTTGTCTAACAGTGTGGCCTTGCTCATGGTGACGGTCTTGGCCGAGGCACCTATGGCGAGCATGGCGGCACATGACAAGGCGAAAATCTTAGTTTTATTCATGGTTATATAATAATGTATATTAGTTCTTGGCGATGGCTATCATGCACAGGCCCACGATAAAGAGGACGAACATGAGCGAGAGCAGTATGTTGACGATGCTGCGGCTGCCCTTGAACTCCTTCCAGATGAACACACCCCAGAGGGCGGCTATCATGGGGGCTCCCTGGCCCAGTGCGTAAGAGATGGAGGCTCCTATCTTGCCACTGGCGATGTAGCTCAGCACGGTACCCAGGGCCCATACGCAGCCACCGAACACACCCACGAGGTGGGTAGACAGCTTGCCCTTGAAGTAAGTGGCATAGCTTACCGGCGCGCCCTCAAAGGGTTTCTTCATCACCACGGTGTTGAACACAAAGTTGCTCACGAAGATACCTACGGCAAAGAGGAAGAAAGCCGTGTAGGGAGTGGCCTTGCCTGCGGCAGGGGTCTCAAAGTTGGTGTTGTCCATGGCGTTGGCCACCAGGGCATAGAATGTAGACATGAGCACGCCGGCTATGATGGCCAGGACGATGCCCTTCTTGGCTGTCGACGAGGCACTCTCCTTAGTCTCGACCACCTGGGCCTTGTCGCCTTTCTTGGCAGCGGCCACACCATTGAGGATAAGGGCCACCATGACGAGGGCCACACCACCGAAGATGAGCACGGGGTTGCCCTGCTCGCCACCTACGAAGATATAGTTGTTGAGCACGCCCAGCACCAGTGCCAGGCCACAGCCCAGGGGGAAGGCGATAGACAGGCCGGCCAGCGACGTAGAGGCCGAGAGCAGGATGTTAGAGAGGTTGAAGATGATACCGCCGGCCACTGCCGAGAGCACGCTGGCGGTAGACACCTGCATCAGGTCGGGCACGAAGCTGCGGCCGCCCTCTCCGATGCTTCCCAGGGTGAAGCCTATGATGAGCGAGAACAGCAGGATACCTATTACATAGTCCCAATAGAAGAGCTCGTAACGCCAGGTCTTGCCGGCAAGTTTCTGGGTGTTGCCCCACGAGCCCCAACAGAGCATTGTAACCACACACAGCACGATGGCCAGTGAATAACTGCTAACTATAAACATAATTCGATAAGATTTTAAAAGGGTTATTTTAATTATTAGATTCTATCTCTGACAGATGGGGCATGGACATCTGGGCGCCGCGGCGGGTCACCGATATAGACGATGCCTTGTTGCCGAAGCGGATGGCATCCTCCAGGGCCTTGCCCTCGGACAGGGCCACGCAGAGGGCTCCGCAGAAGGTGTCGCCGGCCGCCGTGGTGTCTACGGCCTTGACCTTGAAGGCCGGCACGCGTATGAGCTGGCCGTCAATGCGGGCGCATACGCCCTTGCTGCCCACGGTGATGATGACATCCTTGACCCCCAGCTTCTGTATCTCGTCCATGGCGCGGGTCATGTCGTCCTCGGTCTTTATCTCCACACCCGATATATAGGCCGCCTCGGTCTCGTTGGGTATCAGGAGGTCTACGTTCTTGAGCAGGGCTTCGGGCAGCGGCTCCTTGGGGGCGGGGGCGGGGTTAAGCACCACATAGGCACCGTACTTCTTACCCAGGGCGGCCGCCTCGACGAGCGCCTCGACGGGGGTCTCGAGCTGCATGAGCACTATGCCGCCCTCGCGGAAGAGGGGCTCGGCGGCCTGGATGTCGGCAGGCGACAGGAGGGCGTTGGCACCCGAGTCGAGCACTATGCTGTTCTCGCCGCTGCTGATGGTGGTAATGACGGCTACGCCAGAGGGGGCCTCGTCGGTCAGCGTGAGGGCCGACACGTCGATGCCCTCGCCCTTGAGCATCTCTACGGTAGAGTGGCCAAACTGGTCGTTGCCCAACTTGCCTATAAACACGGTCTTACCCTCTAAGCGGGCAGCTGCTACAGCCTGGTTGGCACCCTTACCTCCGTGGTTAGTCATAAACCCATGTCCAAACATGGTTTCGCCCGGTAGTGGGAAATGCTCGGCCGATATAACCAAGTCCGTATTGGCACTACCTACTACAAGAATCGTTTTCTTCTCTTTCATTATCATGGTAAAACTGGTTAAATTATGCGATTTGATTGTGCTAAAGTAAAAAAAAATAAACCAACCTCAAAATAATTCATGTTTTTTTTTCCGAGGAAACAAAAAAAACGTACCTTTGAGCCACAGTAAATAATTTATACCTCGTGTAGCATGAAAAAGGAAACACTGGAAGATTTGTCCAAGATAACCGGCTTCTCGAAAACCACTATTTCGCGGGTTCTCAATGGGAAAAGCAAGGAATTTCGCATTAACGAGGAGACCTGCGAGCAAATAATCAGTGTGGCCAAAGAGCTCAACTACAGGCCCAATCTGGTTGCGCAATTTTTGCGCAAAACCGAGGGACGAACCTTGGGCATCGCGGTGCCGTACATCAGTAACCCCTTCTTCGCCCAGCTGGTTTCCACCATCACCATCGAGGCCAAGAAGCACGACTATACGGTCATGCTCTTCGACACGCAGGAAGATGCCAACATAGAGAAGAAGTGTATATCGGCCATGGTAGAGTACCAGGTAGACGGCATCATCATCGTGCCCTGCTGCGAGACCCCGGACCTGCTGGAGATAATCAGCAAGAACATACCCGTCATCCTGATAGACCGGTACTTCAGAGACTCGTTTCTGCCGTACGTCTCTACCAACAATTTCAAGGGGGCCTACGATGCCACAAGGACTCTGCTCAACGCCGGGCACCGCAACATACTCTGCATAAGGGGCCCGGAGAGCGCCGTGACCACACAGGAGAGGGCCAAGGGGTGCCGGCAGGCCATAGTAGACTTAGGCGAGCCTTGCCGGCTCAAGATTCACGGCAACGAGTTTTCCATCCAGAACGGATATACCGAGACCAAGGTGGCCCTGATGAAGCCCAACATGCCCACGGCCATCTTCACCATGAGCACCAACATCCTGCTGGGTACCATCAAGGCCATCAACGAGCAGGGACTCAGGATCCCGGACGACATATCGGTCATATCGTTCGACGACAGCGTGTACCTGGACTACCTGAACCCAGCCATCACGCGCGTGGCACAGCCCACGGAGAACATGGCCCTGGCGGCGGTCAAGATGATGATAAACTGCCTCAAGGAGGGCAAGCAGCTGCAGTCCAGGATATTCATGGCACCTACGCTGATAGCCAAGGACTCGATAAAGATTATCAATCCCTATACGGCACACCACGAACAGGCCGAGGAGTGATGTACACACGGGCCTAAAGAGGTGTGCCAACTGCCTGCGAATGGTTCCGGGCAGAACTTAACAACACTATAAGACTATGAAGAAGTATGTATGCGATGTGTGCGGGTACATCTACGACCCTGCCGTAGGCGACCCCGACAATGGTATCGAACCGGGTACCGCGTTCGAGGATATCCCCGATGACTGGGTGTGCCCCCTCTGCGGTGTGGGCAAGGAAGACTTTAGCCCCGTAGACTGACAGCAGGCCGGCCGACAGCATGGACGACCCTATGGCAACGGCCGCTACACTCATGGCGGCGGCCCCATATAGCCAGAGGATTAGCTGGCTATAAGCAGCTGCGCGTTTGGCGCGCGTGGCTTACACGGATATGGCCCCGACTGGCATAGTCGCGTACTGCGCAGGCTATGACGGTCGGGGCCGTAGCCGTCATGGAGGATGCCACGCACTACACCGCCATTATAGCCACGGCACGAACCGTGGAAAAACCTTTACACGCGGCTGTATATTTATGCAAAAACGCCCCTGGTTTTGCATAAATATACAGCCGTAACGCCCACTTTTCGGGGCGTAATTCTCGGAAAAATCTAACAAACCAGGACTGTTTTCGGGGGCTTTCAGGGCTGTTTTGGGGCATCGCGAGGGCCCGGAAAGTAACAACCTTTTACAAAACAGGGGCATTTACCGCCTTTTACG
>ERZ808240.5434-NODE-5434-length-10383-cov-3.323296_pt1 | contig 10383 bp, 7 predicted proteins | sample MGYA00521084_ERZ808240 | MGnify/ENA primary metagenome ERZ808240 (study PRJEB31516, sample SAMN03275571) | gut metagenome | biome: mammalia-associated habitat; material: feces | host: Papio cynocephalus | place: Kenya | collected 2012-08-06 ... | reverse complement strand
CGAGAGCTTTCTCTAAGACATGCCGCAACTTCGGCTCAAATGTCATAGCCCCGGTTAGCACAGGCAAACGAGGCCTGACCAACAGGCGATAGGCATAGTACAGACGATTAAATAAACGGAAACGGCAAGAAGGACATTGATTTTCCTCTTGCCGTTTTTCGCGTTTATTCCGGAACGTATATTATCTGGCCGTTTTCCAACTGGTAGGCGGTGCCGAGACGCTTGCCTTGACTGCCCTTGCCGTCGGCTCTCTCGCCCGATGCCTTGTAGGTGTTTATCTGCTTGCCTTCCTTGGTTATGATCTCCATGTTGTCCTTGCCAGGGTTCTTCACTATCGTGTAGTCTTCCTTGCCGAACACCTCGGTCATGTTCATGTGCATGACCATTGCCAACATGAGCGACACGGCGAACACCATCGCCACGTCGAAGAGGTTGACCACAACGCTCAACGGGTCACCGTCGTCCTCGCCGAGGAACCCCACTCTACGTCTGCGTCTGCTCATGCGCGCGCCTCCTCGCTCTGGGTTTTAGCGTCATACTTATCCGCGCTGTTCACCACACGGCACACGCGGTCGAGATTGTTCACGTCATTGGCATACCATCGCTGCTTGAGCTGGCACGTGGCGAGACCCACCGCGCTGATGACGAGGCCCACCACGGTCGAGGCGAACACCACCTGCATGTTGTATGCCATGCCCGAGATGTCGCCCGTGGAGAGACCCACGAGAGCCGGCGACATGGATATGAGCGTGCCTACGAGACCGAGCACGGGGCCGAGCTTCGTCAGCAACCTGGAAAGGTTCACGTCTTTCTGCACCTCCGTCTCATAGCGTGTGAGGATATAGTCGGAGTAGTCCTCCGAGTCGTTGTTGTCGAGTATGTCGGCGAGATACCGCGTGAATGCCGAGTTGTCTTTCTCAGGCAGCAGGGCCTTGAGCTCGGCGAGACCGGCTGGGGTCAGCGACTTTATCTTCTCGTCGAACACGCGAGAGTTCTTGCGGCGCACCATGAAGTTGTTGTAGGTGCCACCCACGAGGATGAGGGCGCGGAAGAAGAACACGATGAGAAGTATGACATCCGGTATGAGCAGAGAGTTGGCTATGCCGAACAGGGCTTTTGAAATGATTTCCATTGTCGTTTGTTTGTTATCGTTTTAGTCTGTATTTTATTCTGTCTATTATTACGCCAAGCGCGAACAGGACGGCAAACACGCCCAAGGCCATGGCTATCATGTGCCAGTCGGTCTCCGTCTCCCGCACCTTGTAGACCATCTTGCCGCTTTCGGTTGATATCAGTCCGAGCACGCACACGAAACAGCCCGACAGCAGCTGCATCTCCACGCGCCCGTCAGGTTCGGGCACGAGCCACTTGCAACCCTCGGCCATGAGCGGCAGGCCGACGAGACAGGTCGCGGCGAATGCCCATGTCGTGACGGAAAAATCCACACCCACGGCCACGAACAGCGTCTGCGTGAAAGCATAGAACGTGACGGGGAACATCAGCAGCGAGGGATACCACTTCAGCACGGTGAGCCACCACTTCGGCTCCTGCCCCATGGCATACCTGTCTTGGAAGTAGCAGAAGGCATAGCCGAAGCAGAACACCGAGTCGATGGTCACGACCACGGCCATGTTTTGCAACGCCGCGACGTTGGCGAGATAGTCGGCAAGCTGCGTCTTCGACTGCAGCACGGCATACTGCTCGCTCCACACCACGAAGGCGGCGAGCGACAAGCCGAATACCATCCTCGCGGCCCAGCCCCACTGACTGAGCTTGAACGCGCAGCTCAGCAGGACAAAGACCATCAATGCATATATCAGTATTTCCATAAGCCGCTACAGTTTCTTGCGCTTGTTGCGCACGATGATGGCAAGGGCGACGAACGCCACGAGGACAATGACCACGACGTAGAGCCCATTGAAGCCCTGCTTCTCCATCCGCTCACCGTCTTGCACGGTCTGCTTTTTCATCACCATGCCCTTAGCGTTCTTGTCGGCGATGGTCTGCCGCTGCGCCTTCATGTCCTGTCGATAGGCTTGCGCGTCGGCGGCATCGGCCTTGCTCGCTATGAAGTCTTGCAACTTCCGGTTGCCCCCCTCAAACGAGGAGCCGCTCGCGCCATACTTCTTCGTGAACTCCGTGTGCACCTTGGCTATTTCCCTGAGCTGTTCGGGCGACGCCTTCCAGTAGCCCTTGCGCGCCGTCTCCATCATGGTGGCCGTTATCTCCTGCATGGCGGCAGGATTGGTGGCGCCCATCTTCTCGTGAACGCCAAGACGGTACTTGTCTCTGACGTAGACATCGTAGATCTCGTTCCACATGTCCCGGCTGATGGCCTTTGGCTTCATCACGTTCCAGCCATAGGTGTTGCGCACCATCTCGGCAAGGGCGTCGGTAGACGTGGAGCCTCCCTTGAGCGACTCCTTCACGTATTTCTCGTTGAAGAGCTTCGTGCGCGCCTCCACCGCGATGGCCTCTTTCGAGTCTTGCACGCGGTAGTCGTTGCGGTTGCGGTAGTCGGCGAAGTAAGCCTCGGGGTCCTTGCCCGTCACCCGGCGCACGGCAAGGTTCATGCCGCCCATGAACTCATACACGTGGTCGAGACTCAGCGCGCCCCACGTGTTGTTCTGGCGGGGCTGCATCACCACGTCGGTGCGTGTCAGCGCGGCGCTGAAAGCGTCGTCGGCATAAGCCTCCCAATGCTCCTGGTCGCCATAGAAGGCTCCCATGTTCTTTATGTACTGGTCGGCTATCTGGCGGTCATTGTCCCAAGCGTCGCCCTTCTCCACCATGCTCTGTATGCCGGTGCCATAGCCACCCTGAGCACCGCCAAACACGCGATACTTTGAAATCTCGCGCGCCTCAGCCGGCGGCACACCCTTGTCGATGAGGTAACGTTCCGACTCGTCCACGCCGTCCTTCACCATGTTGTCGTACTTGTCGTCGCTGGCGGCTGCCGCCATCCGCACGGCGCGGTTGATGAGGAACAGGCGCGAGGCGGCAAGGTCGCGCAGCTGGCCAGAGGTCTGCACCACCACGTCGACGCGCGGACGGCCAAGTTCCCTCGACGGTATGAGCTTCAGGTCGTTGACGCGCCCATAGCGGTCGCGCACAGGCTCCACGCCGAGCATGTATAGCACCTGCGCTATCGTCGCACCGCCCGTCTGTATGAACTCGCCCGACCACAGCGTGTAGCTCACCTTGCGCGGATACTGGCCCTTGTGAGCCTTCCGGTAGTCGGCAATGGTAGCCTTGGCAAGTTCCACGCCCTTCTCCCAGGCATCCTCCGTGGGAGTCTCCTCGGCGTTGATGGCGAAGAGGTTGCGGCCCGTGGGCAAGGTGTTGGGGTTGACAATGGGGTCGCCGCCTGGCGACGGTGCCGTGTAGCCGCCATTGAGGGCATTGCGGATAGACGCGAGCTCCGCCTGTGGGCTGTCGTGGAGTGCCCGGCGATATGCGCCCACGTTCTTCAGGGCTGTCTCCACCTGGCTGATGGCCTCTGCCATTTCCACCTCCTTGCGGTCATACTTGGGCTTGTCGCCGCCCATCATGCCCATGCCGCCCTGCTTCTTCTTGGTCATGGCGGCACTCATCTTCTTCAGTGCGGCCTCAGACGCACCCATCTTGCGCGCCACCTCGATCATCTGCGAGGGGTCGCCCTTGGCGAGCATCTTTCGCATCTGGTAGCGCATGAACTTGGCCATGGGGTTGTTCTTGGCCTCGGGCACGTCGTTGCTAGCGTTGGCCATTTTCGACATCATGTCGGCCATGCCGCCCTTTCCGGCCTTCTTGCCGTTCTTCTGCTTCTTCGACATGGCCATCATCATGGCGAGCATGCCTTTCGGGGCGTTCTTCCACGCGATAACCTCTCGCGACTTTCGCAGTTCGGCCTCGGTGATTCCTGCCACGTTGCATATCATTTGGTCGCTCACGCCCGACGCGTTGCCGTAGAGACTTGCCACGGTCTGCTTTGCCTGGGCAAGGTAGCGGTCGTTGAACGCCGCCTTGCCGAGCTTGCCCACGCGTCCGCGCATGCGGTCGAGATTGTAGCGGCAATAGGCTATCGGGTCGGTGGTCATGGCGAAGACCGACGTGCGTATGTCCTCGTCGGCATAGGGCACGCCCATGGTGTAAGGGGTACCCGTGACCTTCTCGTTGGTTATCTCCTCGGCATAGTTCTCAATCTGCGCCACCTCGTCGTCGGTGAGAGGCTCGACTGGATTGGTGTCGAGACGCAAGTCCTTGCAGAGGTCGAGCTTCACGGCGAGTTGCTTGATGTCCTTGCGCAACTGCCGACGGTCGCCCTTGGCTGCGTCGAACTGCCGTATCTTGTCGGACAGCTGCTTGTATGTGTCGCGCAGTCCGCTCTCGTGGAACGGCGGCGTGAGATAGCTTATGATGTCGGCATAAGAGCGCCGCTTGGCTATCATGCCCTCGCCCACGTTGTCGATGGTGTATATATAGAAATGCGGCAGCGCGCCGACGAGGCGGTCCGGCCAGTCTTCATCGCTGAGGGCCACCTGCTTGCGCGGCGTGAACTCCAAGGAGCCGTGCGTGCCAAAGTGGATGAGCGCGTCGGCCTTGAAACCATGCTGAATCCAGAGATAGGGAGCTATGTAGGAATGTGGCGGGCACTTGTCGGTGCCGTGCACGATCTTGAACTCGTCCTTGCCCTCACCGGCCATTGGCTGTGGCAGCAGGGCCACGTTGCCGTAGCGAATGCAAGCGAAAGCGAGGCGGCCATCGGCGGTTTTCAGCAGGTTGTCGTCGCCCGGAAACGCCCCGAACGCCTTGTCGACCTCGGCTATCTTGTCCTTGCGCAACGTTTGTGTCGCCCACGCGTCGTATTGTTTCCTTGTCACGAGTTGAGGGTGCCCCGTCTTCATGAACTTCTCAGCGTCGCCAGCGGCAAACGAGTTGAAGAGCATTCCGCGCTGCTTTATCTGCCGCGCGAACTCCTGCTCTGTGGCTGGCAGACCGTTGAGGTTGTAGCCCTGCGCCTTGAGATTGAGGAGCACGTTGTAGAGCGATGGCACCACGTCCATCCCACTCGCGACGAGCGAAGACTGACCCGGCCCTTTGAAATAGACCAAGGCCACACGCTTCTGTGAGTTTGGCTTGGAGCGCAAGTCCATATAGTGGTCGAGGGTCTGCATGAAGGTGCGCAAGCGTCCGGGAATGGCGTAGGGCTGCAAGAGTCCGTTCTTGTCCTTGCGCTGCGCGAAGAGGGCTGAGGTGCGTATGGCTCCGTCAATCTCCGGCATCACCACGCTCTGCGACATGAAGCCGCCCACCATGCCGAGCTTGTCGGCTTCCCAGTTTTCGGTGAGGTCGTTGATGGTCAGAGGGTCGAAGAGCAGCGTGTTGGTCTGCTTGAGCCACGCCACCATGTCATCACCCAGTCGGCCGTGGGCGAGGTTGATGATGGCGGCAGGGCGTATCCGCGAGGCGTAGTCCTGCAAGCGTGTCATCGAGGCCACGGGGTAGACGTTGTACTTGCCTGTCTTGGCGAGGGCGAGTATAAGGTCGGACGGGTCGGTAATTTGGCCTGTGACGATAACCTTCGGAGCCCCGTCGTGCCAAAGCCCATGCTGGCGCATGAACCGCTCGTAGTCGTTCACGGTGAGGAACTCCTGCTCGTCGTCCGACTTGTTCTCAGAAGGGTAATAAAGGTAGTCGTTTGGCTTGCTTCGCGGTTTCAAGGCATTGCCCGTGAAGATGATTTTCCCGTCTATATTATGGCGAATGAACGACAGCAGAGAGCGGTAGTTCTTCTTGCCGCCATACATCATGTATTCCTGCACCATGACAAGCTCCGACGTGGTGAGGTTGGAAATGTTGTTGTCGGGGTTTGTCGCCATTGTCGTGTAAACGGGCGTGCCACTCTCGGCAAGTTTCTTGATATACTCGCGCTGTTCGGCGGTAATGTTAAGCCCCATGCCGTTGACGAACACTATGTCGTATCGCCCCAGCTTTTTTATGTCGTTGGTAGACACGTCGGATAGCGCTATCATCGGGTTGTCGTTGGCCTGCGAGAATGCTTGCAGCGAGATGGGCTGGAAATTGACGAAGGCAATCTTGGTGCGGCTGAGCCAGATGGAGTAGAACTCCACCAGGGCTAAAAGCAAGACAAGGCCGCCTATGACCTTGAGGACGCGGCGGCGTGTCAATCGCGCGGATTTGAGCTTTTGTATAATCTTGTTTGATTTCATCTGTTTTAATATGGTTGCTTGTTTGTTGGCTCGTCTGGCTTTCGAGTCACTTCTTCTTGAAAATCCGTTCCACGTCCACCGACGCGCCCACAGAGAACGACGTGCCACCGTTCAATGGTGAGTTGTAGGCGTACTTATGTGGACGGTAGTTGAAGATGTTGTCGACCGACAATATCAATCTCCAAGCCTGGCAGAAGCGTTGGGTGAGCGTGAACTTCCATATTGAGTAGGCAGGCGATGAAGCCTCGACGTAGGTGTCGTATTGTCCCGACTCCAGCTCGTGATAGTGGGCGGAAGAGAGATAACGGCCTGTCAACGCGGCGTCAATCTCATAATCGCGCAACGTCTTGTGGTAGTCGAGGCGCGCCGTGAGGGAGTGAGGGCGCGTGTCGGAGGTGTTGGGCTTGCCGCCACGAGTGTACTCATGGAAATAAGAGTAGCTCAGCTTGCCACCCAGTCCGCACGGGTAACGCGCCATGAGCGACACGTCTACGCCGAGGAGGTTGCGGCCCTCGATGTTCTGGTAGACCATGGCGCCCTTGCCGTTTTCAAGGCTCTTGTCCCAAATGGTGGTAATCTCGTTGTTGATGATGTTGTAGTAGCCGGTCGCGGTAAACGAGTAACGGCTCTTGGCATACTCGCCAGAGAGGGCGAACGAATGGGAGTTCTCTGCGCCAAGTTTCGGGTTGCCATAGATATTGAATATGTTGGCCATGTTGAAGTCCATGTACATTTCCTTCAGCGTGGGCGCGCGGAATCCGCCAGAGTAGGAACCGCGGACATTGAGATGACCCGTGCGGTACATGGCTGAGACCTTGGGCGTGACCTTCCAGCCAGTCTTCGAGAAGTAGTCGGCGCGCGCGCCGGCTATGATGTTCCAGTTTTTAGTCAGGGTCCAGTCGGTTTGCGCGAAGGCGTCGGCAGTGTACTGCTTGCGGTTGCCATCGTCAGTGAACTGGTAGGTCATCAAGTAGTCGATCATGGCATCGCCACCCACGGTCAACGCCACGTCGCCAGAAAGGTGATGCGTGTAGAGGGCGCGCAAGGAGTTTTGCACGTTCTTGTAGTCGATAAAGTCTTTCTTTATCTCCTTGTAGTAGTCGCTCTTGTCGTAGCGGTCGAACGAATAGGCAATGTCGAGCTGGTTGCTGCCGCCGAGCGTGGCGAGGAAGCGCAGGCCACCGCTGAAGTCGCGGGCGCGGTCGTTGGCTATCGCGGAAGAATTGCGCTCGTGGAAATAATAGCCGGCACGCCCCGTGAGCGACGCGTGGTCGCTGAGCTGGTATGACAGCTTCTCCTTGAAGTTCCACTGCCTGTTGCCGTAGACTGTCATCTGGTCGCCCTCGTCCTTGCCGTTGAGCGTGTATGAGTGGGTGCCATCGGTCTGCACGTTGGTCAGCGAGTTCCACTTGCCCGAGCGGATGCCCAACGCGCCACCATGACGCTGCTCGTGGTACTTTGAGCCTAAGTGGGTGTTGAGGTTGAGCGACCAAGGCTCCGTGGCCTTCTTGGTGATGATGTTTATCACTGCCCCCACGGAATTGGAGCCGTAGAGCGCGGAAGCCGCGCCCTTGACAATCTCTATGCGCTCGATATTGTCGGTCGATATGCGCTGGAAGTCTATGTTGTCGAGCGTCTCGCCCGCCATGCGCTCGCCATCGACGAGAAAGAGTATGGCCATGCCGCCAAGTCCCTGCATGTTGAGCGACACCTGCTGGTTCATAGAGAGTGTAAACTCCAGTCCGGGCAATTCCGTTAGCAGCACGTCCTTGATGTTTGTCGCATCTATTTTGGCTATGTCGGCTGCCGTGATGATTTGTGTCACCACGGGCGTGTTCTCAAGCAATTTCGGGGTGCGCGTGCCCGTGACCGTCACGGATTGCAGGTTGATCATGTCCTCGGCGAGCGAGAAGTCGAGCTTTGAGTCGGCCGTGGCCTTCACGTGCTTGGACATGGGTTGATAGCCGAGGAGATTGGCCTTTATCTCATAGTGTCCCTCTGGCAGTTGGAGCGAGTAGTAGCCGTCCTTGTCGGCCTGGGTGGTATAGTTTCTGCCCTCCACGCGCACGTAGGCGTAAGGCAACGCCTCGCCATCGGCGGTGGTCACGCGACCGCGGATGGTGTATGGCGAGGCGAGGGCTGAGGAGACTGTCATTGCCAATATGGCGGATATGAATATGTTGTTCATGTTTGTGCGTCTTACTTTATCTTTTCGTAATCAAACGATATATACCCTTTCGTGTTGCTTTGGTAAGGATTGGAGTAACCGGTGAATTGTATGGCATACACGTCGCCACCGCTTGTGCGCACAAGATACACGTTGCCGTCCATCGTGTAGTTTGGTGGCATTGATGACGTGTCTACGTTGAGCCACTTGCCAAGCACCTTGTTGATGTTGGCATCGGCATAGTCGATATGGCCTTCCATCATGTGCGACATGTCGATGGTAATCTTCGATGGCTCGTCTTGGGTGAACTCACTTGCGTCTGGCATTGGGAACGTGCCTTTCTGGACAGCAGTCTTTACCTCGTCGAGCGAGGTGTATGACGTGCGGTAAGCACTGCCCGAGTTGGTCTTTATGTCATAACGATGAATGGCAAGAGTCCAGTCTGTCGGCATGTCGGCAGAGTTGTCGTAGTCAAGGGTGGTCTGTGTGCCCTTGTCAAGGTCTATGTAAACCCAATTGGTGTAAGCCGTGGCGTCAATGTTGGAGAAGCTGTTCTCCTTGTCGTTGTTGCCAGGCATCTCCGAGGGGTCATCGTAGATGTTGTCGCATGAGGATAGAGACAACAGGATGACTGCCATGGCAAACAATCCTGAAAGCCTGGCCATACGGAAAAGAAATGAAGACATATATGGGGATATTGATGAAGATGTATTATGTGATATTGACGACAATAGAGACAACAAGAGACCCGCCTGATGACAACATTGTCTCTTATTGTCTCTATTGCCGTTGGCTTTGCTCGTTTTTATTTAAGAAACGCTTGTACACTTATTATATAAAATGATTTTGGCAAAACGCTGAGGCAAAAATTCTCCGCTATCGCATAGACTATTGCTCGCTTGGAGCCTCACCCTGAGCGAAAGTGATTGTCAGTCCGCCCATCACGGCAGGCAGGTTGAAAACGATGCTGTAAGTTTCCTTGTCGGCGGAAAGCGTGCCCGTAAGGTTGCAGTCGTACTCGTTCTTGTTGCTGCCCATGCTCATGGCAAACTTACCCGTGCCGGCAAACGTGAAGCCATTGGCCGTTTTCTCTGCCTTTACACTCTGAATGGTTGTCTCGCCCCACATCTGCGACGTGAGTTTCACGTCGACCGTGCCGTCTTCGTTGCTGCTTATGGCAACTTTCTCGCCGTTTTGCGTTTGGTTCTTGAAATATTGACAGTCGCCTTTTGTCCAGCCGCTGTAAGAGCCGGCCACGAGTTTTGCCACTGGGGCGTCGCCAAGATTAAACGCGACGGTGGTGCCGCCCATCACGGCAGGATAAGTAAGCGTGACGCTCACGGTCTTCATGTCCTTGCTTATAGTGCCTTCCATGGTGCAATCGTACTGCTTTGCCCCAGAGCCGTGCATGCCAAGAGTGGCGGAGCCTGTGCCTGAGAGTTTGTAGTCGCTACCATGCTCAACAATGGTCACGTCGTTGACTGTGGCGGTACCCCATTGGTTGGAAGCCAATTGTAGACTCATCTTGCCATCGGCCACGGCAATGGTTAGCTTTTCGTTGTCGGTCGCCAAAGGAGTGGAGGAATACTTGAACTCCGCGCTCGTCCAACCCGTATATTCGCCAGCAAGGCTCTCCCACTTGGGAGTGTCGTCATCATCGTTGCTACAAGAAGAAGTTGTGAAAACGGTGAGCATCAACATAAGGATGCCTGTCAATTTTAGGATTTTGTTCATCTGAGAATGTGTAACCTGAGTTTATAAATCTTTGTTCTGAAATGCGCTGCAAAGGTACGTCAATGTTAAAAATGTGGCAATACCTAAAGATTGCGATTTCTTTGTTGGCATTGTGAGATGTTTACACCACAGCCGTGGGTAACTAATATTCATACGATTAAATTGCATAGACAAGGCTATTAATCAATACAATAAATAAATTAGCAACTAAAAACTTGCATATTGCATAATTGTTCGTTACCTTTGTACGAAACGGCGCATAACCGCATA
>ERZ808240.5433-NODE-5433-length-10388-cov-11.189877_pt1 | contig 10388 bp, 7 predicted proteins | sample MGYA00521084_ERZ808240 | MGnify/ENA primary metagenome ERZ808240 (study PRJEB31516, sample SAMN03275571) | gut metagenome | biome: mammalia-associated habitat; material: feces | host: Papio cynocephalus | place: Kenya | collected 2012-08-06 ... | reverse complement strand
TATAGGAATCAGACTTCTGCTTCCACTGTGTAACACATCATTGACAAACCTACATTTGGGGCAGAAAACGCAACGAATCAACAAACAGAAAGTATGTCATGACTTCCTGTGAACAATTAATCTGTGGCAGTGCAGAGAAAATGTCAGAAGATTCCGTGATGCTGAAACACAAGTGACAAACGGCGCAAAAGCGCTATTGGTAAATATGCACTAAAATTTTGCTAATTGTAAAAAATATAGTTGACTTTTGCATATAGCCCTGCTATTATAAATTTGTAAGAAGGGTTCCGTACAAAATCTGCGAGAGAAAACGAGAGACGCAAAACAACCCCCGTTGGTGGTTGCAGTGCGTCTTTTTCTTTTGCGATTGATGATGGAATCTGCTGACACTTTCTATATGCTGGAGAACGGCCGCTCCTGCAATTACAGCCCCACAAAATCATATATTTACAACCAGCAGAAAAGGAGCATCGAACCATGAAAAAAATTTCACGCAAAAGTTTTCTGAAAATTGCAGCTGCAACAGCCGCTAGCACCGCCCTTACTCCTGCTCTTGTGGGATGGACATGGCCGGATGCTAAGGAGTATAGCCCGTATAAGGGTGATATTGTACTCCTGCTAAGCAATGATATTCATTCAAATCTAAGCACCTCTAAAATTATGAGTAAAGATGGGTCCACACATATTATAGGCGGTGTCGCGCGGATGGCGGCTGCGCAAGCTCTGGTACGGCGCAGAGCATACGGAAAATATCTAACTTTGGACGGTGGTGATTACTCCCAGGGAACACCATATCAGGATGGATATCAGAAGGGCTGGGAAATTTTAGCTTTAGCAGAAATGCAGGTTGAGTTCTGTACTCTTGGCAACCATGAATTCGATGTGGGAGATCAAGCAATTGAAAACTCTTGGGTCAATGCACGTAGGAATCGCTTGAAGTACGGAGTCTACCACAAACTCCCACAATTGCTGGTGTCTAACATGTTCATCAAGTATGATTCCAGTGGCAATGAGATTTCCTATACAGATGCCGATATTCAACCAGATAATCTGTCGACCAATGCATTTGGTTATGGCACCTATGCAGAAACTGGCGCAAAAAACTATGCAATTCGGTGTATAGCAGGGCACAAAATAGGGCTATTCGGTCTAGTAGGTGCAGAAGCCTATGGCTACTGTAAAAATTCGGATCTAACTCGGATGGATTGTACTAAAGTGGCAAACATTTATTCAAAATTTCTAAAGCAGGAAAAGGGCTGTGATCTTGTCATCGCCATTAGCCATTGTGGAAACGAAGAGGATATCATTACAGCCAATGCATCGGAAGGATATCTAGATGTAATTCAGAACGCCCATGGGCATATTCGTTATGATCAACCTATAGTAGAGAACGGCGTGATTCTTATGTCAACCGGCTGCTATGCGCAGAATCTAGGTGTATTAAGTCTACAGAAAACGTCAACAGGCTGGACATGGGTACCTGGCGAGTCCTGCTGCTACGAGCTGACAGAAGAATACATGTATGAAGATCCTCACGATATGTCCCTAGAGGCGTTGGCTTACCGAGATCTGAAGGATCTGCTGGAACGCTATGATGCAGATTTGGTGGCCGCCGGAGGTTATTTCTCCAAACTTGGTCTGGAGAATATAACACCGGATAGCGTTGTAATGCGGATTCCAACAGGGTATGATTATATCCTGTATGAAGGAGATCAAGCAATTGGATACACCTATATTCAATCGCCTGTTACCGCTTTTATCTGTGATTCATTCAACTATGCATCCGGTTCTCAAGTGTCGTTTGTTTTTGGCGGTTACGTCCGGACGGCATTATTTCAGGGCGACTTTACAGTTGCGGACGCCTTCAATGAGCAATCCACCGGTGAATCGGCTATAGACCACAGTGCTGGCTCCAGTTTAATCGTCTGTGATTTGTCTGGTATGCAGCTAGCGGCAATCTGTATCTTTGATGCGATGTGCTCCGGTGTGACCGTTCAGGGAACACCATATGGCGGAGCAGGCACTTTGCATACCGGTAATCTGAGATATCGATACAGCATTGATGGAACGAAAATTTCTTGCGATGTTTCAAGTATCGAGGTCTATTTCTCGGAAACTGATACTTGGGAACCACTAGACTACAATAAGGCTTACTCGACTTCGTTTACCTTTGAGTCCTCGCAAAATCTGGTCGGGCTTTTGCCAACAGTAAGTAGAATGATCGATGGAAAGGGCGTTCCGTTTGCCCCGTACGATGAGGCCACTCACACTTATGCAGCCGTTCCCTCAGATAATACATCGGAAGAATATTACGCATTCTGGGCACCTTATTGCCGTGGCAAGGGTGTTCTGGAAGGAACGAACTATGAATTAAAATCCTGGACTGCTTTATATTACTATGCCGTCAGTATGAATGGAACTCTGTCAGATTACTATACACCTGATAAACTGACTCAGACACGTATCCAGCAATAAGAACCGGCACCCGAGCCAATCCTTACGCACCGAAAGGAGCCGCCGCACGATTTTGTGCGGCGGCTCCTTTTCAATTACTTTTCCTTATTTATAATTAAAAACTTCCTGCAGATAGATTTGTTTTCATGTGTAAACTTCTTTACACATCCCACAGGCCGGATTCCGACGTGGAAACGGCGGCAGCGCCGGCCCGCATGGCCGCCATGACGTCTGCCTTATCCCGCAGCAGGCCGCCGGCAATGACCGGGACCCGCGTGCGGGTGCTGATCTCCGTAATGACCCGGGGCATGATGCCGGGCAGGATCTCCACAAAATCCGGCTTGCCCTGCTCCAGCTGCCCGGAAAGGCTGGACAGAGAGAGGGAGTCCAGGATGAAGGCCCGCTGAATGGTCAGCAGACCCCGGTGGCGCGCACGGCGGATCATGGCCGGGTGGGTGGAGATGATGCCGTCCGGGTGGCACAGTGCAATGAGAGAGTCCACTGCGATCTCCCGGGCCGAAAGGCCGTCCACAAGGTCGATGTGCACAACCGCCAGCTTGCCGGCCTCATGCACACGGCAAACCAGGCTGTCCACATTGAGCAGGGTGCTTGCCAGCAGAAAAATGGTGCTGCAGGGGGAGGTCAGCGCGGCGGTCAGGGCTTCGTCCGTTTTCACAGCGGCAATCACCGGTTCGTCCAGCAGAGTTTCAGCAAGAGGATGCATCGGGTAAGACTCCTTTTTATCAATTGATTCTATTATCACATAAAAGGGCCGCACTGTAAAGTGCGGCCCCTGGGAGAATCTGGGCGTTATGCCTGGAAATAGATCGCAGTGTTGGCCACGGTCATCATGGTCATGAGGATGGTGTTCAGGAAAGCTGCAACGTACACACTGCCGGTCTGCTTATACAGATACTTGGCCAGGCAGGAAGCGATGGCCAGCGAAGGCACCAGCGCGAACAGCAGGATGCCGCCAAGGGCCTGACCCGGATAGAAGGCAACGCCGGTACGGAACAGAGTACCGTACTGCAGCACCAGCCAGATCAGGATGCCGCCCATATTGGTCAGAGCTGCAAGCACATAGCCCCAGCCGCCCTGCAGCTTTTCGCTGCTGGTGTTGGAGATGGCCGCTGCACCGCTGACAAAATAGTACACGAAGAAGAACGGCATATACTTGATGGCCGCCGGGATGGCACTGGCCTCAAAGGTCTTGAATGCGAAGGTCCAGATGCGGAAGTCCGTCTTGAAGATCGCATCCACTGCAAACAGGCAGGCGTAGGCGATCACGGTCACCAGCAGGGCCACACAGAATGCAGCTGCCACAGAGACAGGCTTGGCGGCGATGCCGTACTGTGCAAGGGTAACTCCCTGCTCCTTGCGGTTGCCGAACAGATAGACGCAGACCATCGTCACGATGGAGATGCAGGCACAGATGAGTGCCCAGGTCACGATGCTGTTGACGGTGGGACCCTGCCAGGTGGCGTTGGTCTCAAAGACGTTCTTGGTCACCAGCACGCGCATGACGCCGGAGGCCAGCAGGATGCAGACAGAGCCGGAGAGCCAGGTCTTGCGGTTCTCTTCGGTGCTGCGGGCTGCAAAGATGATGCCGACAACAGACAGCACCAGAGCGATGTCGCAGGCATAGCGCAGCCAGCGCATGGGCTCTGCGGTCACGCTGCCATCATACACGGCAGGGAAGATGATGGCCGGAATGAGCATACCGACCACGAACAGGCTGATGGCACCCAGCTTGCCGGACAGCGTGCTGGCAGCAGGGGACGGAGCAGCCACGGGCTGCTTTGCATTTTCCAGGAAGGGCAGCTTCATGAGCAGCATGGCCAGAGGAGCCAGCATGAGCAGGAAGCCGATGAGGGCGACCATCTCAAAGATTTCTTTCCAGTACCAGATCTGGCTGGTGGAAGCAATGTCCTTCAGCCCGGACTGGCCTGCAAATGCGGTTGCATAGAACTCGATGGCGTCCTTGGTGGAAGCGGTGGAGAAATGGTTCCAGGGGTGGATCTCATTCGGCTGGTAAATGATGCGCTGGCCGCCGTCCGAGCCGGTGTACCAGGTATTGGCCTGCGGATTCTCCTGCTCCAGCAGGGTCTTGCCGGCGGTCGTGGCAACGTAATCCTTGTGGTAGACGGTGCCGCTCTTCGTGGGAGGCTCATCCGCTGCAAAGAAGAATTCATCGTACTGGCCGCAGATCTTGCCGATGGTGCGTCCGCCGAAGGTGGCGACTGCAGCGGTCTCATCCAGGCCAAGGTAAGAAGTCCAGGAGTAGTCTGCGCCCATGCTCAGGCCCGCTGCAATGATGCGATAGCCCGTCGTGGCGTAGTTTGCCTCGTCCAGGTAAATCGCCATCTCGGAAGAGAAGCCGCCCATGGAGTGGCCGCTGACCGCGATGAGGCCGTTGCCCTGGTCATCCTTGGCAACGTAGTCCTGGCTGTACATGTACTGTGCCGCATCCCACAGGGAAGTGGGCCAGAAGTTGAAGAAACCACCGGTGTTGTCGGCATTGCCGTGCGAGTGGCCGTGATCGTACATATCCAGTGCCAGCACAACATAGCCGCGGCGGGACATCTCAATGGCGGTCTCGTCCTGCATCTCGGCACTGTTCAGGTAGCCGTGGGTGGTCACGATGGTGGCACGCGGGTTAGAGGCATCCACGCCTTTGGGCATGTAGAGCAGGCCGGACAGGGTGCCAGAATCGGTGTCAAACGAAATACGGGAAACTTTGACGCTGTAGAACGAGGTGTTGAACATCTGTGCAAAGATGCTGCCCAGCAGCATCAACGCCACAGCGATGGCCAGCACGACAACCGTGCGGGAGCGCTTTGTGGTTTTTGCGGTGTTTTTCGCGGGCATGGAGATCCTCCTTCTCTGATGTGGAGCAGTTCCCTGCAGCAAAACCTGCTGCCGGGCATTGCACTCCGTTCTGGTGTGAGTGGCGGGCCGGAAACAAAAAAATGAGGACGCACTGCATCCAGGTGATACAGTGCATCCCCATCTCAATTCTCTTGGGATGCCTTTAGTATAGCATTTCTCAATAAATTGTCAATAGAAAGTCAACAAGTGGATTTAATTTTGTGCAGGAGCTATAATCTTGTACAAAATTTCATCAATGCTCGGCCCAGTCGCTGCTGCGGCCAACCGCCTTGTGCCAGCCAGCGAGCAGGCGGGTACGCTCGTCTTCCTCCATCATGGGATTGAAGGTCATGTTGCAATGCCACAGGCTGCGGATCTCGTCCCGGTCCTTCCACACGCCGGTGGCAAGGCCCGCCAGATAGGCAGCGCCCAGGGCCGTCGTCTCCCGGATGGCCGGGCGCAGCACGGTCTTGTTCAGGATATCGGACTGGAACTGCATCAGGAACTGGTCGCGCGATGCGCCGCCGTCCACCTTCAGCGAGGTGATGGGCACACCGGTGTCCTTCTCCATGGCGGCCACAAGATCTGCGCTCTGATAGGCAATGGATTCCTCCGCCGCGCGGATGATATGGTTCTGCGTGGTGCCGCGGGTGATGCCCACGATGGCACCGCGGGCATACATATCCCAGTACGGTGCGCCGAGGCCCGTGAAGGCGGGCACGATGTAGATGCCGCCGTTATCCGGCACTTTCTGCGCATAATATTCGGCATCGCGGCTTTCCTGGATCATCCGCAGGCCGTCGCGCACCCACTGGATGACGGCACCGCCCACGAAGACGCTGCCTTCCAGCGCATACTCCACCTTCCCGTTCAGGCTGATGGCAATGGTGGAGATCAGGCCGTTCTGGCTGCGGCAGATGGTGTCGCCGGTGTTCATCAGCAGGAAGCAGCCGGTGCCGTAGGTGTTCTTGGCTTCGCCCTTGGCAAAGCAGCCCTGCCCGAACAGCGCGGCCTGCTGGTCGCCGGCAATGCCGGCCACCGGCACCTGCACGCCGCACAGGTCCGTGGTGCCGTAGATCTCACTGGAATCCGCCACGCGGGGCAGCATACAGCGCGGGATATCCAGCGCCTTGAGCAGGGTATCGTCCCAGTCCAGCGTGCGGATGTTGTACAGCATGGTGCGGCTGGCGTTGGTGCGGTCCGTCACATGCACCTTGCCGCCGGTCAGCTTCCAGACCAGCCAGGTATCCACGGTGCCGAACAGGATCTCGCCCGCCTCAGCCCGCTCGCGGGCACCGGGCACATTGTCCAGGATCCACTTGATCTTTGTTGCGGAGAAGTAGGCGTCCGGCATCAGGCCGGTGTTCTCCCGGATGTAGTCCGCCATGCCGGGCTGCTGGAGCAGTTCATCCACCAGCGGCGCGGTGCGGCGGCACTGCCAGACGATGGCATTGTAGATGGGGCGGCCGGTGGCTTTTTCCCACAGGATGGTCGTCTCCCGCTGATTCGTGATGCCAATGGCAGCAATGTCATGCACGTCAATGCCGCTCTGGGCGACCACCTCGTTCATGACCCCATACTGGGTGGACCAGATCTCCATGGGGTTGTGCTCCACCCAGCCCTGCTGCGGGTAGATCTGCTCAAACTCGCGCTGCTGCACCGTGATGATGTTCTGCTCATTGTCAAACAGGATGGCACGGCTGCTGGTGGTTCCCTGGTCCAGCGCGAGGACATATTTTGTAGCCATGTTTGTGGTACCTCCGTGTGTTGTCAGGAGTATTTTTACAGATTCCGGGTGGCCACGACATCGACACCGGTGCCGCAGACGTCCGACAGAACGACCTGCCCGGTGTGGATGGGCGCATGCAGCGTGACGCTGTTCAGCGCGGCCATGACCTCGGTCATTTTCTCCTTGGGCACGGCCTGCGCGGTCTTGACCGGGCAGCGCGGATACAGCCCGCCCTCCGCACGCACCGTGCTGGTGATGATGCGGGTGGGATGGGTCAGCTCTTCTTTGCCATAGGCTGCGCCATTGGGGCAGGCGTTGCCGGTTACATTATAATCGTTTTCCGTGTCTACCTGCAAGTGGCAGCCGCGGGGGCAGCAGATACAAATGATCTCTTTAATTTTGTTCATTTTGCTACAACCTCCTCTACCGCAACGGTCAGCGGGCCCTCTGCTTTTTCCAGAAGGACCTTGGGCAGGGCAATGTGCTCCATCTCACCGGGGGCCATGCGCTGGCGCTTGAACTTTGCAAGCTGCTTGTCGCCGCAGGTCACCGTGATCTGGCTGGGGCCATAGTTCTGCCGCACGCGGAAGGAAATGTTTACGCTCTTGTCCACATCGGAGGGGCGCACCCGCTGCGGGACAGTGTAGCCCACGCCATTGCCCGGGACAAGGTCAAGGGTGGTGGCATCCGAGGCCTCACCGTTCAGCACATAGGCTGCTGCCGAGGCTCCGGCCAGGTCGCTCTCACCGGAAACGAAGTCCACCAGATCATGCACATGCACGACATTGCCGCAGGCAAACACGCCGGGGATGCCGGTCTCCATGTTTTCGTAGACCACGGCACCCTTGGTGTGAGGGTCCATGGGGATGCCGGCCTGCCGGGTCAGCTCATTTTCCGGGATCAGGCCGACGCTGAGCAGGATGGTGTCCACATCAAATTCCATCTCGGTGCCCGGGATGGGGCGGCGGTTCTCGTCCACCTTGGCCACGATGGCCTTTTCCACACGGGATTTGCCCTGGATGTCCACAATGGTATGGGACAGGTACAGCGGAATGTTGAAGTCCTGCAGGCACTGCACAATGTTTCGGGTCAGGCCGCCGGAGTAGGGCATGACCTCCACGCAGGCCAGCACCTTGGCACCTTCCAGCGTCATGCGGCGGGCCATGATCAGACCAATGTCGCCGCTGCCGAGGATGAGCACGCGCTTGCCCACCAGATAGCCTTCCATGTTGACATAGCGCTGGGCTGCACCGGCGGTGTAGATGCCGGCAGGGCGGGTACCCGGGATGCCAATGGCACCGCGGGTGCGCTCCCGGCAGCCCATGCAGAGGATAACACTCTTGGCTTCCAGGATCTGGTAGCCTTTTTCCTTGCTGACACAGTGGATCTTTTTGTCCGGAGTGACTTCCAGCACCATGGTGCCCAGCTCTACCCGGACGCCGGTGGAGCGCAGCATCTCAATGTAGCGGCCCGCGTATTCCGGGCCGGTAAGCTGCTCGCCGAAGCGGTGCAGGCCGAAACCGTTGTGGATGCACTGGTTCAGGATGCCGCCCAGCTCGTTGTCGCGTTCCAGAATCAGGATATCGCGCAGGCCATGCTGCCATGCGCTGTAAGCTGCGGCAAGGCCCGCAGGGCCGCCGCCGACGATGACCAGATCAATCATGGTGATTCCCCTCCTGCTTGGTTTCGCACAGTAAGACGTTGGTGCCAGCCTTATCCTGCAGCACATCCAGCGGGCTGATGCCCAGCGTTTTGCTGATGAGCTCCAGCACGCGCGGGCCGCAGAAACCGCCCTGGCAGCGGCCCATGCCCGCACCGCAGCGGCGCTTGACGCCATCGATGGTGGTAGCAGGGATCTCTGCGTGCAGCGCATCCAGGATCTCGCCCTCGGTGATCGTCTCACAGCGGCAGATCACACGGCCGTAGGCGGGGTTCTCGGCGATGAGCCGGGCCTTTTCCTCCGGCGGCAGCTCCTTGAAGCGCACGCGGGTGCGGCCGTCCTTGTAGTCGGCCTTGGCAGCAGGCAGGTCGCCGTGTGCTTCCAGGATCCTGGTGACCTCTTTGGCAACCGCCGGCGCACTGGACAGGCCGGGGGACTTCATGCCGGCCAGATCAATGAAGCCGGGTGCACCCTCCGCCTCACCGATGACGAAATCGCCGGTGTCCACATTGGCGCGGACGCCTGCAAAGTTGCGGATGGATTCGCCAAAGCGGATGCCCGGCACGCTGCGGCGGGCCGCTGCGTTGACAAAGGCCAGACCTGCAGCGGTGCAGGCGGTGTCATCGCCCTCCACCAGTACGGCGTCCGGGCCGACGATCAGGTTGCCGTGGACCGTGGGCGAAACCAGCACGCCCTTGCCGTTTTCGTTGGGGCACTGGAAGATCACATGATGGACGCGGTCTCCCTCGGATTTATCCAGCAGGTAATACTCGCCGCGGGTAGGCTGAATGGTGAATTTGTGCGGGGCGGCCATATCGTGGATGGTGTCTGCCGCCACACCGGCCGCGTTGATGACATAGCGGGCTTCTACCACACCGGAGGGGGTGGTCAATGCCCAGCCGCCAGCCGTTTTTTCAATGTGGGTCACCGGGCTGTTGAGGTGCAGCTCCACACCATTGCGCACGGCGACCTCGGCCATGGCCAGTGCGTACTCCCACGGGCTGACAATGGCGGCGCTGGGCGCATACAGCGCACCGGCAACGTTGGGGGCAAGGTTCGGCTCCATAGCAAGCGTTTCTTCCGCCGAGAGCAGCTTTACACCCGGCACGCCGTTGGCAATGCCGTTTTCATACAGTTTCTGCAGGTGGGGCAGTTCCGCCGGGCTGAGTGCCAGCACCAGGCTGCCGCACTGCCGGTACGGCACGTCCAGACGGGCACAGATCTCCTTGGCCATGGCCACGCCCTCCACGTTGAGCCGTGCCATCTGGGTGCCCGGCTCGGGGTCGTAGCCGGCGTGCAGAATGGCACTGTTGGCCTTGGTCGTGCAGTCTGCCACATCATTCTCCGCCTCAAAAATTGCGGCCTGCAGCGGATAATGCGAGAGCTCATAGGCCGCCGCTGCGCCAATGACACCGCAGCCGATAATTGCTACATCCAGCATAAAAACCTCCTGATGTTCTGTTTGCCGAAAATAAAAAAGAGCAAAGCAAACAAAAGGGCCTTTTGACTCCCCTCTTGTTTGTTCTGCTCGATTCTCTGAACAAACTCTTAGTGCCTTTATGATAATGCAACCTGCACAAGTTGTCAAGAACTTGTTGAAAAATAAAAAGCGAAATCACTGTCACAATTTTGCACAGCAGGGAAGAGGAAGCCGTCTGCCGCCTTTTTATGATTTTC
>ERZ808240.5432-NODE-5432-length-10388-cov-18.857544_pt1 | contig 10388 bp, 8 predicted proteins | sample MGYA00521084_ERZ808240 | MGnify/ENA primary metagenome ERZ808240 (study PRJEB31516, sample SAMN03275571) | gut metagenome | biome: mammalia-associated habitat; material: feces | host: Papio cynocephalus | place: Kenya | collected 2012-08-06 ... | reverse complement strand
CAAGATTCTCCCACAGCCATTTATATGTCATCTGCATCTTTTCCTGCAGCATCTCCACCATATATGCTGCATATTCACCATTCATAATCGTCCCCACATTATATCCCGCATCTATTGCTACAAAGCCAAATATCCTTTCTATTGCATGACTGATTGTTCCATCATCAGGCATTGGCTCCTCCGGAAAATCTTCATATTTCCAATTATACGTAAATATTTTTTTCAAAGCATCTGTTTGGCACCAGAAGGCAGATCCAAGAGAAATTATGTCCGTGTCCTCTTTTTTAATTTCCACCTCCAGTTTAAGCTTATGTGCGAGCTGAACTACATGTTCATAATTGTCATTCCATGGAGTGCTATATAATGCATCCATATGAATACCTACCGGTTTGGGAACCATTAAAATACCATAGTTTCCTTCTTTCATCAGGCTTATTACATTCCGCACATATCCCGAAGATCCAACTGTATTTCCCCATATATTATTCATCCACCATTTCAGATCATTCTGCAAAAATTCATGTTTTGCTTTTTTATCATGTGTAAAACAGATATAATCATATGCTTTCAAGTATGTACGAGCTCCCACTAGCAAAGCGCTTAAATCTCTGCCCCTGTTTTCTTTTTGCCTCACAAAAATATTCTTTATTCCTGTTAATTTTTCACTTGCCCGCTCCAGGACAATACTGTTGGAAGAAAAAATATATATATCTGCAATCTCAGCTATTTCACCTAAATACCTCAAACATTCATCCAAAATATCCGGATAATAAAGATTTACAATAATGGCACTTTTTCCTTCTTCCTCTTCCCTCCCACTTTGTATTGATTCTATAATATGCGTATCGTTTTTCACGTTTCCTCCATGTACTTTATTTGTCATATCCTTAACTGTGGTTTTTCCCAAAGAATTTTATCTTGTTCTATCCCTTTATTTCTTAATTCTTCTCTGATTTTCTCTGCTACACCCGCATCCTCTATGGCAATAACTACATAGTCCGCTTGAACATTCAACATAGTATCCGGGGCTGAAATAATGTTGTTACAAAAAGATTCTCCACATTTTGCTTTATCATACCACCCAATAACCTTCGCATATCCACTTTGAGCCAATTCAACAATGTATGACTTCCCTACCTCTCCCGCACCATATATCTGAACACAACTATTGCAAGGAATCCGTTTATATGGGAATGTATATCTTGCTGCAGATTGATGTATCCCAAACCAGTTCATTGATAACATTTCTGTAAATGACCGCATATAACCATCAATCTGAAAACGCCAATCATACGCTTTACCATACATTTCTAATAACATTGTCAGATTTTTTTGAAATTTTTTCAGATTATCTATAATATCATATGAATATGAATGTGTACTTGATTTCGCATGCATAAAATAATGATAATATGGATGATTGTCTATATAAATACTGTTTGCCGCACAAATTGCCGGATACGTCACCAGGGCATCCTCTCCCCATGTTATTCTATCGCTAACGATTTCAGTCAGACTTAGATATAAATGCTTCTGTATAATTTTACAACTGATAGAAGGATTTAAACATCTGTTTCCTATTTTGGCATCATACATCATATAAGGAATGATACACTTTTCCATCTGTTCCTTATGATACATACCTTCTTTCAGATTATTCTCCCGGGGAATTTGAGAATCATTGATCTGATATGTGAACGCAATTATTTCCGGCCGATATTTATAATATATCTCCATCAGGCTGTCATAGGTATCTTTTTCTATCCAATCATCCGCATCAACAAATGTAATCAGATTCCCATTTGCCCTCATAACTCCATATTTTCTAGCCTGATAAATTCCTACATTATCAATATGATAACTATGTACCCTGAGATCTTTTTTTTCGTATTCTCTACATATCTTCATAGAATTATCTGTTGACCCATCATCTATTAAGATAATCTCCAGATCAGAATATGTTTGACTAATCACACTGTCTACGCATCTACGTAAATATTTTTCACAATTATATATTGGAATAATAACCGACAATACATTTTTCATATATTTTCATGTATGATAATTATAAAAATAACCATCACACGTTTCCTTTCGTAAATTCTCAACTACAAAAGTACCTTATCATGATGTCATGGCTCCGAAAGATGACCGCTTGTATCAAATGACTCAAATCACTCAATTCATTCAATAAATATACAACGGTATCTCCCATGAACATAAAGCAAAAATTACATCAATCTCACATGAACGCATGTGCTGCTCGTTTTTTCAGAAAGTGAATGAACAGGCTGTCACAGAATTGTGCGACCAAAACAACTGAATACGTTTAATAAACCAATAATATAAGGGCTTTATCGTAATACTCACTATTTAGGTCTTACCTCTAATATGTCCAAAGTGGCGTTATATAATTAGTAAATCCATGCTTTTTTAATGCTTCCAGAACTGATTGTTCACTTCTCTGGCTGATAGCCACTACAACAATTGTCTCATCCTTTTTATAAGGATATCTATCCAATTGCCATAATTTTTCCGTCATATCAAATATACTGCCTTGTAACTTTGTCACAACAAATCCCGTATATTCAATATTATACTTGTCCATCGCATTCTTTATATAGTGCGAATATTTTCCTATACCCATAATCACAATTTTATTAAATTGTTTTAACCTGCATAGCACGTCATCTGATATTTCTTGTTCTTTCATAAGCTTTCGTACTATACAATGATTATGGATAATATCTGTGTATTCCTCTTTTGTCTTTTTATTCACTTTTTGGGAAATATTTTCATACTCATCCTGATCTATATTGGCATCTATATAGAGTATATTATCCATATAACAAATACATTTTTCTCTAATCAAGCTATGATATTTCTTTTCTGTGAATCCATCATACTTTTGATAAAATTCCAACATATAATAACTGTGTAACATAGTTTTATAATAATCAGTATCTGTTACAGCACTCCAAGAATTATCATGCATATATCTATACACAGACATAACACGATCAAAATAGTATATCTTTCCCCTATATAATGCTGATAACTGTATTGGCACATCGCCCACATCGCATAGTGGAAAGTTATCCTCTTTCATAAGTACATCTTTTCTCATTACCAAAGATGCTGTCGAAAGATTTCCCGTTGGTTGCAATATGATTTCATTATCTGTCAAATATCTATCTTTATTAAAAGGATGGTATTCTCTTTTCTCTTTCTTTTGATAATCAATCCACAATGATGCATGTGCTGACATACTACATTCAGGATGATTCTCCATGTATTCTATCTGCATCTGAAGTTTGTCTGGAGCAGTCCAATAATCATCTCCTTCACACCATGCAATATATTCTCCCTGAATATGTTCGGAATACAATATACGCATTTGTCTTGCATACTCTTCTTGCGTACTGTGTTGATATAAATTTTCCGATGCCACATATGCATCAAATAATTCAGGATATTTTAAAGCATATTCTCGTACAATATCAGATGTTCCATCTGTGGATGCATCATCATATACAAATATTTTGTAAATATAATTTGTTTTTTGTTTCAAGAACCCCTCAAAAGTATCTTTGATATATTTTATATGATTATATGTTAAGCAAAAAATCGTTATGTCTGGTATCATTCATACTATTCCTTTATTATAAATTCATATTATGTTACATTTGATATAAACTACATCGCTATAGTCTATCGTGTACTAATTTCATTTATTATCTCATGAATACTTTTTACAATTCCATTAAACTTTAGTCTGATTAGTTGCTCTTTTATTATAGTAGCATATGTATTTTGCGTAATAACAATCATATCAAATTGATTAACTGCAGTACTTGTAGGATATACGATATTATAATTGTTTTCGTTTTTTTCACATTCACCCATATCAAAAATAGTATCAATATTTATCCCTTGATACTGCATCATCTTTATATATGCCCTCCCTCCTTGACCAGCACACCAAAATGCCGTATTGTGTACATTCTTTTCTTCAAAATATTTATCCAATTTATTTTTCAGATTATCCATCAATATCATACTTGAGATATCCAGGTAATTTCTATGTTCCAATACATATGGACTCTCTGCCTGTAATGACTTCGTATCGCCTTGCCATTTCCACACTTTTGCATCGTCAAATATTGGATTTAACATTATTCTTTCAAATTCCTCATGATATGGATGATACTCATTTCGAACATCATAAAACCATTCTGTATTTGCATCCATTACCCCATATGGTTCAAAAAAGCGCAAACGTATACTATCCATTGCGAATTCACTCAGACACTTTTTAACAAACTCTGGCATTTGTCGAAAATTACGTTCACATATAACGGTCGCGATTTGAAATTCATTTACTATCTCATTTTTCCTTAATTCGCTAATAAACTTTAAATTATTTATTACTTGATTAACTGAGAGATCCGTTCCTGACAAATATTGATATGTTGCCTCATCAAAACTATGTACCGTCACATATAATGTCAGCCTATGATCCCCTAGTTTTTTAATTTTCTTCCAATTTTCTGGTGTGAACAATGAGCCATTTGTTTCAATTTCTATACTTGTCTTTGAACTCAATTCCGAAGAAAGCATTAATTTCATTATTGAACTACTACAAAAAAATTCTCCCGCTCCATTAGTTGCTAATACCTTTAAGTATGGCAATATTTTCTTAACTTCTTTTTCAATTTTTACATAGTTTTCATTTTCGCATTCACAAGAAGTATATTTTGTCTCTCTACAAAATTTGCATGAATAATTACATTGCAATTGGTAACTCAAATTACACATTGTTGGATATTTAGGGACAATATAGTCTACCAAGTTTTCATTCAACTTTTCATTCGCACAATATGGACACTTAGCCGAGTTGCAATATCTATATGAACCATCTAATAACGACTCTCTGAATTGATTTGCCAATGTACCATTCCAGAGTTCCTCAATTGTATTCTCAGTCAATTTTCCAATAAAGAAATTGGACCAGCCACACATACGAATACTTCCTTCTGCACCATTAATCCATATGTCATTTAATCCATGTTTACACACCCTTTTTCTCATATTAAATATTTCTCCTTCATTTTCAGTTTTTTATACATTCTAGATATTTTGATAATTCCTTGCCATATTTTTCTTCAATAATTATATTTTGATTATTTTTTTCTATTATTTTCTTACTACAACAATTCAAAAATTTCTCCGTTTCAGTTAAATAAACATTTCTTCTTTTAAAATCATTTCTTTTTTCATCATATTCGAATAATAAATTACTCATTTCTGCAATAGCGAATAAATGATATCCATCTATTACTTTCATAAAAAAAATCTTCCTGTTGTCATCCTTAACTTTTATTCGTTTAATATGCCGCGTTTTTTTTTCTATAATGATAATATAATTAGAATTATATGGAAAAATAATAATTTCATCATTTACAATTTCACCATATATACTATTTATATAATCTACATCATAATTTTCTATTTCCCCCTCACATTGAATCATATTCCACCTTTGCCTTTTCCAATTATATACCGTAATTTGTGAAGCGGCTGCCGGGACAAACCACACTTCACTATTAACTTCATCCAATATAACACGAACGTAATCCTTTTTCTTCCATTCCCATTGAACAGGCTGTGCTTGTCCATTTTCTAAGTCAAGTCTTAATGCAGTTGAGGCAGTCCATGGAATTAAATATAAATATCCATTCAGATAGAAAGCATCCCCATACTTTTGCTCTGAGTTTACAATATTACAATACTCCCTGATTTCTCCAAAATCCATATCAATGACTAACAATGTATCAATATCATAAGGTACTAAGTATAAAAACTTCTTATTAAATATACCCGCCGTTGTATATTTAAAATTAATTCTATTTTCTTTCCAGTTGAATTTTAATTGAATATAGTCAACTTTTTTCGTATCTAAATTGACAATAGCAATATTATCAGCGCATTGTGGTATAAACCATGCTTGATTCTTATATATCTTTGCACAACGATAAAGATAACCACTATCTTTTTCTTTATCAAATGACAGTACATATGTTAATTCATTTATTCTTAAATCATATTTAAACAAATCATTTCCCACAACAGATGCTAAATACAAATCTCCATTATATTCAACTCCACAGGAAAAGGGCACTTTATACTTTTTACTTGATTTCATTTTAAATTTCCTTTTATATCATATTATTATCCCAATATTGGTTTTTCTTGATCAATTCATAATATTCTGATGCCAAAATTCCCGTTTCTACCAAATCTCTATATTTTCCATGTTTATAAATATAATTACGTCTTATCCCCTCTTCTTTCCATCCACATTTCATATACATCGTCTTAGAAGCTATATTTTCTGGAAACCAAGCTCCATTTAATCGGTTTAACCCCAATTCATCAAATGCATATCTCATAATTGCCATAACAGCGTCAGTTCCATATCCTTTTCCCCGAACAGTTTTTTTAGCTAATTTTATTCCATGTTGAGCCATACGGTTCTTCCAATCAATATTCAATAAAGTGGCTACCCCAATGGCTCCATCCTCCATTGTTTCAATAATAAATCTAAAATCCTGATCCAAAAAATGTTTTTCATACCATTTTTCCTGTGCATACTGTGACAATGGAAAAGCCCAACCCACAACAAGATTTTCTATTTCTGGATCATTGAACATCTCTTTTACCATTTGACAGTCATCGGGCTCCATCGCTCTTAATACTATTTTTTTCCCATATATATTCATTTTTTTGCTCCTGTCATCTAATTAAATCATATATTTTTTGAATTATAATCTTCATATCGCCTACTGTATATCTCTGATCTACTGGCAATGGCAAAATATTTTTCGCCATATCATATTCCAAATCTATGTCATTACATAAACTCAAAACTGATGGCCACAATATTGGAACATATATTTTTTTCTCCTGTAACTTTTTTCTTATTTCTGCACCTTCATCTATATATAATGGATACATAAATGCTCCTTCCGGAATTAATAATGTCAACTTATTTATAGGCGAAAGTTTTTTATTTAAATATGTAAAATTTTCTGTCCTTCTTCGTTTAACAAACTCATAATCTATACCATGCAACAGATTTTCTGTTAATTTGGACATTCTTTTGATTTCCTGATTTTCAAAATAATTATTATTATTTACATATTCCTGATAAAATTCAGATCCAGTTCTCTCATATCGTCCTAATAGAAATTTCATTCTATCATAGGATTCATCCTGTGGTATAACTGATATTTTTTTGTCTGTATAGAGTACTGCACCATCCGCAACGCCAAAGAATTTTCTACATGTATATAATGTATCCAATCCCTTTATAGGTTTCTCGAAATATGCTTGCGCATTATCACAAATTATTCTTGCTCCATAACTCTTTATATCATTTTCCGTCAATTGCCCATAAAAGTTCACAAGATAAAGCCATTCTTGCTCATCACGCTTTACAATTATAGGTTTAAAATCAATTCCTATTGAATAGTATCTCACTTCAACATTATTGTCACGAAAGACTTTATCACACGAATCACACATGAATTTGGGCATCATTATTTTTTTAATTTTCTTTGCTTTAATAATATATTCCAAAGCCTTTCTACCACAATTCAACTTAATTCCATCATCATAAAGCATTCTTCCATGATAACTATCAAGTTCTATATAGCCGCCTACTTCTCGCATATACCCTCCATCCTTCGCTGGAAATTAGCTACAAAATACACACCATATATGTATTGATTATAAATGCATTGTTCATAAAATTAAAATTCATTTGTATTCTACATTGTTCTCTTTTGATCAGATTTTCCAAATAGCATTTATATAACAAATGTCAAATTCAATTATCCCATTTTCGATATTTATTCTCGTCCAACTCTATATGCAACCACTCTTTTGATTTTGCCATTACTTCATCCAATTCTTTCCGGCTATCAAATCTAAAGAACATATCGCCCAACGACATGTTAGCTCCAGTAAATGGTTGAACATAATCTCCTTTTTTTGCAGAAAGATCAACAACCTTCAAATATTTATCACGTATTTCCGGAGCAACAGTTACGTTTTTTAGCATCCCACTCTGACCTGGTCTGGCATGAACCACCATTTCACACCAATATCCATCACATTCTGTCTGTTTTATATCATCAATCGGCATACCAACCGCTTTCCTAACTTCAGCCTCAATTAAATCTACACCATATGCCAATCTTTGAAGTTCCGCGATTTTACATCCGCCTCCTCGAGGAGACACTTCCATAATATATGGCTTGCCATTTGCCACACACGATTCTATATTATAAATTCCTGTCTTCATATCCAACAACGTCAATAATCTTTGAATTTCAGAAGTAAGAGTCTCTTGATATTTTTGTTCCATCGTTGATGGCCAAATAATGTATGCAGGAGTATAGGGATTATCCGCTTCTAAATCAAATAATTGATCAGAGTACGTTGCAAATTTAAGCTTTCCATTAACAGAAAACGGATCTGTTGATGAGTGATGTCCCTCAAATGTAAGAAAATCCTCTATAATAAATGCTCCATTATGCGCAACTCTCAATGCCCTATCAATCGCATCTGCAAGGTCATTCAAGCCATCCACCTTTGTAACGCCTTTACTTCCAGCGGAATCAGATGGTTTTACAATTACCGGCCATGTAAAGAAATCAATATCATTAAACGGTTCCGTTTTATTCTCATACCTCTTTGCATGCGGACAGTTAAATCCATTATCCATTAAAAACTCACGAAACAATCCTTTATCCTGTAATATCTTCGTTGATTTATAGGATCCCTGAAATGGAAGTTCCATTTTCTCAGCTATATACGCCGCAGTCAAAACACCCGGATCACATGCAAAAGACATTATTCCATCTATATTGTTTTCTTTTGCTGCCCTTAAAGTTTTTTCTTTATCAATGATGCTTACATCAATATACTGATCAGAATACTTATGTGCAACGTTATTCGGCAAATAGTCTGCAGTAATCGTATAAATACCCAATTTTTTTGCAGTTTCTATAACGGGTAATGCATATCTAGATCCACCCAAAATCATTAATTTTTTCATAATATTAGTGTCCCATTCTATCTATATTCCATCTGTGTCAACAAATATCTTGACTATTTTTTCTATTGATTCCAACTCCAGTGTATCAAAAAGAGGAATAATCAGTATATTTTTACTTAATTTTCTTGCAACCTCTAATCTGTCATCTCGATATTTGTTTCTAAAACAAGCCTGATCGGCCGTTATCGGATAAAAATACTTCCTCGCATAAATATCATTTTCTCGCAATAAATCATAGAGTTCGTCCCTATTCATTTTATAATGAGAATCTATCATTATCGGGAAATAAGAATAATTCAATGAAGCATTTGAATTTTTTTCAAAAAAACAAATTCCTGTTACTTTCTTTAACTGCTCCATATAATATAAATATCTTTTTTTTCTTTCTTCAATTACCTCATCTATGTGTTTCAGATTACACAAGCCCATAATTGCGCAAAACTCATTCATCTTGGCATTGGCACCGACATCAGTAACCAACTCTTCTCCTCGAATGCCAAAATTTTTAAGATTGTACAACTTTTCATATAATTTATGATCAGAAAAAGTAACAGCTCCACCCTCTATTGTATTAAATACTTTTGTTGCATGAAAACTAAATACTGATGCATCTCCATAGTTTCCTATTCCTATTCCTTTGTATTTCACGCCAAATGCATGGGCTGCATCATAAATTACCTTCAATCCATATTTGTCTGCAATCCTTTGTATTTCCTCTACATTACATACATTTCCATATACATGCACCGGAACGATTGCCACAGTATGTTCTGTAATCAGATCTTCAATCTTAGTCTCATCTATCGTTCCATCATTCATTTTTACGTCACAAAATACCGGTTTCAAATGATTACGCACGATTGCATGTGTTGTTGATATAAATGTAAATGGTGTTGTAATTACCTCAGCTCCTTCCGGAAATCCAAAAGCCTGAATTGCGAGTTCCAATGCCATATGCCCATTCACCATTAACGATAATTCAGGAACATCTAAATATTCCTTTAGTTTTTCCTCCAACTGTTGATGGTAAGTTCCCATATTGGTTATCCAATGACTCTCCCAAAGAGGTTTTATCGCTTCTATATATTCCTCATAAGGAGGCATCGACGTTTTGGTTACAAATATTTTTTCACTCATCTATTCATCTTCCTGTTCATACACTACATCTGTGTTCTGTATCATAATCGGCATTTCCTTCTTCTGACACAGCTGCACCACACTGCTCTGATCTCCATAATACGCATCACTCATTGCCACTGCACGA
>ERZ808240.5431-NODE-5431-length-10389-cov-15.506290_pt1 | contig 10389 bp, 9 predicted proteins | sample MGYA00521084_ERZ808240 | MGnify/ENA primary metagenome ERZ808240 (study PRJEB31516, sample SAMN03275571) | gut metagenome | biome: mammalia-associated habitat; material: feces | host: Papio cynocephalus | place: Kenya | collected 2012-08-06 ... | reverse complement strand
TTTATATTTATAAGCTGTAATTTAAGCCTCTGTTGGCACATATCCATGAAGATTCCAATGCCTCCACAACATCGCATAAGGACATAAGTGAGAATCTTCAATACGTTTCCAAGGATTTTCCCAACACCTATTGTCTTCTTTTACATTTGGAGACTTTTCACACCATGGAATCATCTCACAAATAGTATTGCCCTCTGCCAAACATTTATACACTTGCTCTACAGCAGGGAAATACTCTATCCAATAATCATGCATAGATTTTCCAAATGGCGGAACAAACCAATAATCATCATTACAATCCGTAATAACAGGAGTACCTGTCGTTCTGATGTATCGTTTCATCAACGGATTATCCAAGACATATCCATTTTGCACAATATCAAGCATGAAATAACGATTACGTATTCTCTCTTTCATTCCAAAGCCCAATAAATTATGTACTACATCATGAAATGGCTTAAAAAAGTTTCCTTTTAAATACAAATTGAGCCGTTCTCCAACCATCATTCCCATGGAGACAAGCCCTTGGAGCATATCTGTTTCCTTGCCCATTTGAATACATGGGCAAGAGTAGAAATGATCTATAACCAGATTGGCGTTGTTAGGGAGAAAGTTTTGCCCCTTAAATATATCCAAAGACTGTACAAATATTTTTCCTGGCTCCGAAAATTGCATACAGGCATCACACAAGGCTATTATGCGAAGTTTGTCTTCAGCAAATTGTGGAAAGATTTTATCTGCAACCATTTCTGCTGCATTATAAGGGTAATCGGGGGCAGGAGTACTTCCATGTGTAATCATCCGCTCCATCATATATGCCATACTTTCCATAATGGCACGAGAGCCAAATACCACCTTGTCTCCTTTTGCTGATATTAGCAAAATCTGTGTAAGTTCCTTCACATAATCATTTGCAAAAGGCACTTTTTTGCATTTCTTTTTGATGTTGACTAGGAAAAATTCGTCTATCTCGTTCAAAGTTCCCATACCTTCCTCGTTAACAAAACGATTAAGGGTAATGTTGCCATAATTGTTAGGCATACTAATAGGTATATGCAATTGTCCCTTAGGCTTTGAATACACACAGTTTATTGCACCATGCATGTACTCACTATAAACATAAGCATTGTTGAAACCTACATAAGTTGACAAATCCTGTAGGAAATGAATATACTCATGTGTAAAAACAGATATCCATTTCTCATCCATCGGCTGAGTGAAATCGAATCTATGGGGGAACGGGAAGTTTACTTCCATTCTGAAAAATGAAGGCATATAACTGCCTAATGTAGAGTTCAACTTGTTCATAACATTAGTTGTCTAATATGATTCAAGCTATTCGCTTGTTTTTAATACACAAATCCCTCTTTTCTCAAAAAATATTTTGCATCTTGAGGTATCTCTTTCTTTGGTACTGCAGGCACACCAACATATAGCATTCTTTCTTTGGCGTATGCCTTATTTAGGACAGCTCCTGCACCGAGGACGGAACAAGCAGGAAGTTTGGCACCTCCCAATACCCTGACACCAGTAGATACAAAACAGTAATCGCCAATTTCTATTGGATGACTATCCTGCCTTGACTCATAAATATCTATTGAATGCGTCAAGAACTGGGAGTTGTATCCTGCAATAGTAACGAAATTGCCTATATGGATATAGTTTGTGCAATCGATATGGTGGTTCTTCGTAATAGCAGACTCTTTACCCATAATCAGTTCGCTTTTACGATTCTTGTCGTGAGCAAAAAATTTTGAATCAGTCCCCGTAGGGAAACCTGTTATCCAATTGCTTCTGACAATAGAAGATTTCTCCCCTATCACCACTCGATCCAAATGTATTGCCACATTGAAATGGCCAATGGACGCTCCTGCCCCCATTTCAAGGTATTTGGGGTAAATATATGACAATCCGATATGGGCGGTAGGATGAATTTTGTAACCATACTTCCTTATCAAAATCTTACGACGAAGTGACCAAGGAAAGAAAAGTAATAATAATTTAAGCATAATTTATGCGATACTTTTTATATGAATAAATATAGCCAAGTAACATCCAAAACAAGATGCACAAATAATAACCTGAAGTCAGAATATATCCTTCAAACAACGAATGGAGACATAAAAAAACAAATGCAAGAAGATATAAATGTGAACTATGATTTTTTAATATGTATTTTATATTTTTCTTTGCCTTTAATAGTATAAACAACAGGCTTACGAACCCAACAATTCCTGTTTGAAACAAGACAGATAACCAACCAGAACCACTCTCTAATCTTCCGATTTTCTTTTCTTCGCCATCATATTTAGTTCCGAAACCACTCCCAAAAATGGGTTCGTTTTCAAAATGTCTAAAACCCTCTTGCCATATTCCCGTTCTTGATCCATATTTGCCTTCCGATTGTTCATTTTTATACATTATTCTCTGAGATCTTGAGGATAAAAAAGGATATGAAATAAAACCTATAGCTGCAGCAATCAGCAAATAGCATAGAGTTTTCTTGATTTTTCTTGTCCTTAAAAACAAATATAGTAATATAACTACCAAACTTGATATTAATGCAGACCTTGAAGCAGATATTACCGAAACATATAAAGACAATATTAATAATAATAGTAAAATAGCTTTCCCTAATTTATTCTTAGTTTCAAATATTTGCCAACATAAAACGACATTTGCCAAGCCTACAGCTGCGCCTAACCATAAGGGATGAGGAAATATACCAGAAAAATCTAAGCCTTGTCCTATATCTTCTGTTTGGAAATAATTTATGCCTCTGTAATAGCACCATAGGGATATTACAGAAATTAGAGGAAACATAAGCAAAGCGTATTTAAGATATTTTTCTCTAAAATCATATATTTTCCTTGACTCCATCAAAGGGGTACAACACCAAACAGTTATTATAAAGGTAAATAAACGATAATCAAATAAGCCACAAACAACAGAAGACAATAGACAGGCTATCATAAATATAAAGAATGGACTTATCTTTTTATTTTGCGATATTACTTTATATTTAAAGGCATAAACAAATATTGTAACTAGACCTATCATATAAAATAATATTCCGTGAGGAATAATTACTAAAGAACTAGAAATTAAGCAAAATGCAAGAAAATAGAATATGAAATTTTTCCTTATGTCATATATGAAATTTTGTACAAAACTTAACATAATACATTTTTTATTAATTTTCCAACCAAGTTTTCTTCTGTACATAATCAAAGAATCGCTTCGTTAGTTTAAACGACTCCAGCCATCTATAAATTCCTAAAATAACTATATTGTGCTGAAGTATTTATAATTTTACTTCAGCCAAACTAATTTCTTTATACATGCGATAAATCCTCGTGTCAAACGACTCTTTTCTAACTTAGAAAACAATTTTTTTAGCATTTTACTCTTTGCAAAGAATGTATATATTTTCTGAGTCAAAGTTGGACTATACCAGCTATGAGCAACTAAATGAATTGCATATGTGCGAGAATTAGCAAATTCCGGAATACAAAAGACTTCATCTTTATATATCATAATACCATTCGATAAACTTTGATCTTCATTTTTATATTTAAAACCATATTGTTCAGCACATAATGCATAAACATTAGGAGCAACAATTGCCATGTTTTCGTACCCTTTTCCCATTCTAAAATGAAGTTTTTTATAATATTCTAAACATGTTTTCAAATAAATATTTCCTTTAATAGCCCCCATAACAGCAGCTTGAATGCCTATACCATGGATATAAGGCACTTCTGCTTTTCTTGAGCCATCTGAATTTAAACACTTTTCTTTTATTTTAAAACATTCTACATTATCAGGAATGTATTCTATTGAAGAAAAGAAATCGTTGTTCAACAAATCATCAAAAGATTTTAAAACTTGAACATCTGAATCCAAATATATACCACCTTCTGTATACAAAGCATAAGCTCTTATATAATCAGCACAAAAGGCCCATTTTCTCTGATTAAAAGCCTCCTCAACATAAGCAACAGAATGTACGTCAAAATTTTCTGTCGTCCAACACTTTATTGTATAATCAGGAAGATTCTTTTTCCATGATTCTATACACTTTTGAATTTTCTCTGGCAGTGGATCACCACTTAGCCAACACCAATGAATAACCTTAGGTATCATATTTCTAAATTTTTGAATAATTATTAACTTTTTTCTTCAATTCTTCAATGTACGGTTTCATATTAAAATCATACACTTCGTTTCTGTCATATTTTTCAAAATGTTCATCATTATAGACACCAGCTCTATCTCCCAAGCCACGAGCACGTTTTGCTGCGTATTCTTCTACACTTTTAGTGTAATAGTGATTTATGCGAAGATTCTTGTATATAATCTTGTTTGCGCCCCATCCTATTATTCTTGTACCATAAGCCTCTTTTACCGTATAGCCACCTCTTATGTAAAGTGGATAATGAGGAGAGATATAATTCGTTACAAGTCGTGGATTACAAATACATTTAATGTGTACGTTTAGATAATACTCATTATCAGCTCTATGGGTATAGTTCTCCGTTATTAATCCTTGCGGTTTCTTCGTAAATCCAGAAGTTCCATATAAAGCCCAGTTTACGCCAACACCTGCTGCTCCGCCACCTGCTGCATATACAACCTCATCAACGACCTTATACAAAGGCTTAAAAGGCATAGCTGGCATCAGATATTCATCCATATCGATAAATGCCATCCACCTACATTCTTGTTTATGCTTTTTTATTGCATCGTTATACGCATCAAGTTGCCTACCTACACCTGGTATTTTAATATAATCAACGATACCTTGCTCTACATAAGGTTTTAGTATTTCCTCGGTATCATCCTTACTTTCATTATCATAGAAATAAAATTTTGACACACCAACCAGACGGTGAAACTCTATCCATTCCACAAGATAAGGTCCTTCATTCTTGCTGATTGAAACAATAGCTAACTCGTATCTAAATTTTTTCTTACGATCTTCACCCATCAATCGCTCAACCCTCTTGAAGCCATAAAGTTTCTCATACAACAATGTGAACCAATAATTCAACAGGATGTAAGGCGAAGCAAATAACAAGATTAAATTTCCAACAAACTCATTCTTTATATTATGCTTGATTGGACGGATAAATGCATTATTATAACAATAAATCCTTATCCAATACTTAAATGTTTTTTCTTTTAATGTTGCCATGTGCTTATTTTATGTGTTTATCCATTTATCTAATATATTCATCGCATTTGTTCTATCTTCATCTAAATATTGAGAGATAGTGGAGTAATCAAAAACTGTAGTTTCTAATTCTTCCAATGTTTTCACTCTTGGAATATGGTAAATATCAAAAAGAGTATCGATTCTGACATTCATTTTTTTGAAAATTCCTATCAATGGTAATGCAATAAACTTTCGTTCAAAATATATGCTGAACATACAACAATGGTAAGAGTTCGTTATCACATATTTTGCGTTAGCTACAAGTCCAATCCATTCGGTAGGAGAAGGAAAAATTTTGTCGTACTTGTCGTTTCTACCTTGACTGGCGATATATTTTACAACTAATTTATGTTCCTTTGCAAAATTAAAAATCTTGTCTACATCAACATCTGTGAAATTTCCCAAGAGATAAAGCAAAATATAGTTGTCTGAGGGTTCGCATTTAGCTATAGATAAGTAATCAATGGCAGTCAATAGTCCTGTTGGGTCTATTACCCGTTTGGCATTTAAACCTAAAAGTTGGCATTTTTTAACACCGCTTTCTTCCCTTACTGTTACTTCCGAAAATTTCTGCAAATAATTCTTCATCTTAGAACAGCCGTCTTTAGTAAACGGATTACTTCCAAAACTTGCTGCATAAGAATATCTTTGTGTTCCCTTTGGAGCGAAATCCAAAAAAAATAAATCTGAAGGTGCTCCCCAAACCTGGTCACTTCCTGTTATATAGATGTCAGCATCAGGCGGATTATTTCTTAAAGCTGCTATATCATATACTTTTTTCGTACTATGTATGTACTTGTCTCTGAAATCATCAAAATGACGGTTTACATTACCGAAACGTTTGTCAAATACTTTCAATTTATATCGAAAATACAAAAGGCTCCAAAATCGATACGTAAGTATTTTTCTTGGTAAATTAAGCAACCTTTTAGAATAAGATTGCGATGCCAACGTATCTGACACATTTTTAATTAAGTATGCCTCTTGATTATTTTTTATCAAATAATGTTGTAAAGCATAACACTGTAAGACTTGTCCATAATTGTCCTGACTATCCCACAATGTTACAATTCCTATTTTCTTCTCCATTTCGCTTTCATCTTATTTATAAAATGATTAATTCCAATATATTTTAGCAAAACACGAACTTGATAATATATCCATTGACTGATATTTTGTTTAGTCAGCTCATTCACAAGTTTTGTGAAATTCTCATGCTCTATTCTATCAAAAAAATCCTTCCTTTTTGGATTTGGTACTGCACAATAAGAATACGACGGGTTTATCAATTCTATATTCTCATTTATTTGTTTTAATTGTCCTTTAATGCCTTCAATTAAATCTCTTCCCTTCTTTGAATGTACAATAAGCATACTGACACCTTGCGAAGAATAGAACTGTTTATCTATCTCACGAATACCCCAAAAATCTGCCATTTGAATATCGCTTCCCGATTTACCACTCTTGGCAGGGCAATTGTAGCAAGAAGGTCGTAAATATATATCAGCAAGAAATCCTTTCATATAAGGATTGTTTCTATGCATATCGGACAACAAAACGGAATTTTTGTCCGCCTTAGCGGCGGACTTTCTACATACAACAAAACGGTATTTTTCCCATCCATCAGTTTTATCCCTAAACTTAATGTCCCCTATAGGGGACTTTGCGTTTAGGGATGAATTCAAAACGGTATTTTTCCCATCGGCCGCCTTATGGCGGCTATTTCCATTTTCCTCTCCAAAAGTTTCAGCCAAATACCGTTTCCAAATCTTTGGACTGGGTACACCATGACAAATAAAATCTACAGTAAGTAAATTAGGATAGTCTTTTCGCAAAAAAAACTTCAATCCTTTTATTTGGCAAGGAGTTCCGGTAAACAATACCAATTGCCCGTTCTTTAATTTATGTTCTGCATCTCTATAAGAATTTCCAATATAACTCTGTACATATTTACTTCCACGTAATTTTCCAAGTTCATCTATAGATTCTACACATATGTGCTTAACGCTCCAGTCTTCTGAAAATGCTGCTCCATAAACAGCACCACCTCTATCTATAATGTAAGTTGCCAATTCTGTAAAAGCCCCCCCAGAAGAACTTTCTAATAGAATTCCAGGGTCATCATTCTTATAGGCAAATAACCGTTCTTCAAATTCTGCACTAGAGACGATATTCTTATAAGGGCAGACCTTTTCACACAAATCACATCCAATGCACAAATTCTCATCTACTTTTGGATACAAAAAACCTTCTTTATCTTGAACTAAACTTATACATTTCTTTGGACATTTCTGAACACATGCTTCACAGCCACAACATTTTGAATTATCCTCGATTTCAACCATTGCTTTAAAAGATAAAAATTAAATATATATTTTGCTCTAATTTTATTTTCAGATTCTACCTCTTTCCAAAAGCATCTTATCCATTTATTTTCAACGAATTCAGTGTTAAGTTTAGGAATGTCAACAAAATATTTTGACAAATCGTATGGAATATTGACAACACCATGCTGTTTCTTGACACCGGGAACTAACACTCGTTCAAAAATCCTTGTATAATAATAATTCGATGCATAGTTGTACAATAAATCCATCTTATATTTTTCATACAATTTAAAAATAGCATCAAAATTCCTTTTCAGTTGATAAACTATTACATCCTCACTTCTTTTTCTTCGTCCCAAGGAAAAAGGATTCTCTTCAACTTGATCGTAATGATATGTACATACAGAAGAAGAACTCAATCCTTTTATGTAGTTCAAGTATTCGAGTATAAAGATGTTATCTTCACCTAAACTAACATTTGTATCAAAACGAATATTGTTGGCTTTAATAATATTATTTCTAAATAGCTTATTCCATAGGAATTGGGAATGTAAAAGCAATATTGTAAAAAAGGCTGTAATACTCTCTACATTATTACAGGTTTGTATATCTTCATAATGATGAGGTCTAGCTCCATAATACAAATCTGCTATAAAACTATTTATACACAAATCTACATCTGGCAATACTTGGTCAATGAGGACTTGCAAATGATTCGTCTCTATCCAATCATCTGCATCAACAAATGTAACGAACTCACCTGTAGCCTCATCAAGACCTCTATTCCTTGCAGCACTTGCGCCTTGATTTCCTGTATGAAAAACTTGAATTCTTGAATCAGATTTTGCAAGTTGGTTGCATATTGTACCACTTTCATCCTTGCTTCCATCGTCAATCAGGAAAAGTTCCCAATCTTTATATGTTTGATTTACAATACTTTCAACACATCTTTTAATATATTTCTGAGCATTATAAACTGGAACTATTATCGAAATCATGATATTATTGTTTTTATTTTATCATATAATATTTTCATTGTCATGCTGAGCATTACAGCAAGTAATGGTATAGCAAAATAATTAACCAAAGTATAATTTGGCAATATCTTGGATACAAATGATATTGCCACTATTAATGTTATAGGATAATGAGAATAATATATTATCTCTGAATATTTAGACATTGTCACTCCCATCTTTTTTACAGAAATGTTTGAAGAACAATAATTTATTATATGGAAAAACACGAAAGGCATAAATACGGCATATATTCTAGCAACATACACACTGCTATCAAAAAACAGGAAAACAGGAAAAATACAGACTACAAAAATTGCCAATGTTATTTTCCACTTTTTGTTCAGCATAAGCAAATCTTCATTCTTTATCGCCAATAATCCACCCAAGCTAAAAAACAGCATAGATACAGGATTAATAAGAACTTTTATTCCAATGAAATACCAAATGGCTATTGCTATTATAGACAAACAAGCAAATCTCCTTAACAAGTTATACAATATAGGGGAAATGATAACTAATAAGATTAAATCTCGAATATACCATAAAGGCAAGTCTATAGGTTGATAATCTAAAAAAGTCTTATAGACAATACTCCAAACTGATGTATTGTCATAGTTAATCCAACAAGCAGAATGTCTAACGTACTTTAGAAAATCGAGCATCAATGTTACAAGATTCCAGCATATATATGGAATCAACAATGTTTTTACTCTATTCTTTATTTTATATTTATACCATACAGATACAGGCTTGTCTTCAATATTCAAAAAGAATAAATATCCAGACATAATAAAAAATGCCGGAACAACAAAACTCAACAACGGGTGAGATATAAAATCTCTTAAATGCGCATAAGGGGCATTTAAATCCCCAACGCTATGAATAAATACTACCATAACAGCCAAGGGGAATCTTGACAAAGTTATGGTTTGAGAAGCGATTTTACTTATTTGCACAATATACGTTTTATTCTTAAATAGCATTTATAAAATATGAATTTCTCCTTGTAGCCAGATTCCCTCCATTTTTTTATGAATCTCAAAGAGTTTCTATTTCCTAATGTTACATCTTCTAATGCACGATACAAAGATGGAGCATTAAAATTTATGAATTTATCAAATTCGCAAATATCTTCATGACCATTTTCTACATTTTCAGTCAAATACATCCTATATACATAAGCTGTCCTACTCAACAATTTTTCATTTATATATTTAGATTTTGCTTCATCCTTAATATCGATACCAGCTATGCTCTTTATCATATTCTCACAGCCGATAAGATGATGTTTAACATTCTTTATCAAAGCAGCCGACGACATTGTTTGTCCTTCTCTGCCAATTAGGTATTGATAAACATCCAAATTGGAATAAAAAACCGTAGTAACATAAAGCATGGGCTTAAATATCCATTCATTGTCTGTATATGAAATTCCTTCGGCCTGTGAATATGCAATTTCCTTTAATATGTTTGTCCTGTATGTAACAGCATGCATTGCTATCTTATGAAATTTACTGTCATTCATAGCTTCTACGAACGACAATATTTTTTCACTTGGTAAATTAAATTTATGAGCCCCTGTAATTATACCTGCTTCATTTACAACATTATATGGTGTAACAAACAAGTCTGCATTATTCTTTAACAGAACAGAGATAAATTTCGAAAAATTATTACTGTCAAACCAATCATCAGCATCCAGCACCTTTATATACTTACCTGTCGCTTCCTTTAGTCCTCTGTTAATACAAGAACCATAATTACCATTTTCCTTATCTATAACACGAAATGTATCAGGATACTTATCTTGATACTCATGAGCAAT
>ERZ808240.5430-NODE-5430-length-10390-cov-8.110111_pt1 | contig 10390 bp, 9 predicted proteins | sample MGYA00521084_ERZ808240 | MGnify/ENA primary metagenome ERZ808240 (study PRJEB31516, sample SAMN03275571) | gut metagenome | biome: mammalia-associated habitat; material: feces | host: Papio cynocephalus | place: Kenya | collected 2012-08-06 ... | reverse complement strand
ATTTTTGTGAATGCAAAAATACGACTAATTTATTAAACCACCAAGAAAAAAGAAAAAAATGTTGCACTAAGCAATAAATTCATATTCACTCGTGCATATATTATCTTGCATTTCCTTCATTTTATACTTTGCCCAATCCATAAGCTCTCAATTTTTATTTTTCTTCCAATAATGAGCTAAACGCTCATTTACTTTTTTATTCGGAGAGAAAATACGTACCTCTTCTATATCCACATCACAATCTTTGAGATAATCTATAAGTCCTCTACTTAAAATTTTACATTTATCCCATTTTGCTATGAAATAACGATTTGGAGTAACCATACTGATTCGATTCCAATCTTTATCACTTAACTGACTTTTACTTAATTCTTGATAAATATGATAGAAACTATGTTTCAGCATCTCTACTGATTGTTTGTCTTTCCAATTATGTGCAAGTATATACAAATACAAGTAAAAGTCTATATTTTTGTCTCCACTGTCGGCTACCAACAATGCTCTCCAAGAACAAGATTGCGACTCCTTTACATATACGTCTGTTGGATTAATTTGATTTAAAATGAATTTTTCAACTCGCTCATTGATAACCTTTTGCTTTCCCAACCAACAAAAGAAATCTTGTTTTTTCTGCAGACAAGATAGAAGTAGGAAAGGAGATACAACGGAAAAATTAGAATCGTTTGCTGAATCAAATATTTTTTTGACAGCATCATTGGCGTTCATTACTAATTGAGAAGAAATCTTTTCCTCTGTAAGAGTTCCTGATGCTAACACTTTGTTCAGTAATTCATCCCAATGTTTGAAAAGCTCAAAACTATGATTATAATACAACAAAAATATATCATTGAATCGTTTTGTGGACAATCGCAGCCATATTCCAGATTCAAAAAATTTTTCGTTATTATTTAACAAAGGCAACACCTGTTCCCAATTATTATTTGCCATCCTTAGTAACTCATCTTCTTCCATGTGTTCAATGGCATATATCAAACCACTGCATGCAGTTTCATTTGGATGTTCTATCTTTGCTATCTTATCCATCAAATCCACATAGGAATTATGATGTTTTTTATCTAATAGCATCAATCTTTGAGTAAAATGAGTCAACAAAGGATGTAAAAAAGAATCGTTTTTCAAAGATGCAATTTGAAAGAGATAATCTGCCTCATTTCCATACAAAGAAGATATTTTCTCTGAAAGAAAGTTGTTTTTAAGTCTTATACCCTCAGTTTGCTTCGGAAAATATTCCTCCAACATAGATAACACTTTTGCATATTCTTTTCCTCCAACTTTTTCATTTAGCGCTATGTCAAGCTCTTTCATCAACATTGCAAATGCAAATAGTTTCTCTTTCTCATCTTTTATGTCTTCCCTAAATAGTCTTATTAAACTTGGAAAGGTATCATTCTTTCTTTTTGACTGTTCAAATATATATAATAATCCCTTAGTGAAATTCTCTTTGGTAATTTTACCCTTCCAAGGAGCATTGGATAAGGATATATTGCCAATATTGTCAGTAAACTGGATAGAAAACTCTTCATTTCCAAGTTTTCTTCGAGATACAGACCCCGTACTCAGCGAAATCCATTTCAACATATCCAAAGGCAGATATTGAAGGAGATAGAAACACAATGCAACAAAAGTTCTTTGATCTTTATCCATGTAGATGTACAGGCTCTTATTATTGCCAAGTAAAAGTAAATAGAGAACCAGCAAGGATGTGTCATCGAACATACTAAATACGATATTAGAATATCTTGTTTCAAAAGTATCTATTTCTATTTTATGTTGATAGAATTCATACTCGTCTTTTTGAGGTCGCCTAAAGTAATCGTTCAACACTCTAAAATCAAAATTTCTATCCATGTCTTTTATATCAACAATTAGAGTGTGAGTCCAAACACAACCAGGACGTTCCATTTCATCCGCATACCACGTTTTGGCAAAAGCATATTTTTCGCCATTCGATAGTGGATAGAAGGTCATGTACGAATCTTCCCCTAACTCATTTCTGTAACCAGTCCAATCGCTTAGAATGGACATGATAGATGAGTCATTATTAGGTCTTACAGGAAAAGAACTCGCCAGTAGTCCATGACCTTTGTTATAGCCATGTAAAGTCTGTTCTATTATCATTCCTTTATAAGTAAATATAATGGAAGAGATAAATCGTGTATGATTTCATCTCCAATCTCAATAAATGACCTTTTTCCCTCTCGCGTCTTTGCTTTAATTTCTTTTTTAGTCGCCTCATAATTTCCTTGGTCTTCCTTGGGATATTCCAATCCCTGTGCGCTCAGGCCTATAATTTCAAAATTAGAAATATGATGCTGAATAAAATTAAACAAAGCTGGAGAGTTTTCTTTCAAATATGTTTGAGGGGCGGTTGGGACATCGCCATTGGCTGTATTTTTATCCCACCAAGACAACACAATCACCACTTTTTTGAAAGTTTTCTTGCTCAACAAGCATTTAAGCACCATGATGTTCATGGCCACAGCAGAAATTGTCTTGATGGAAAATGGAGGAACATCTTTGGCAGGCATAGGACTTTCATCATCTTCAGGGCCATGGTCGTCTTCGAACTCTGGCGGTGTAACTTCATTCATAAAATACACCAATGTATCAGTATCTTTTAACCATTCCGAAACAAGTTCCGATTCTTTCAACTCTACCAAGTCACGAAAGTTTTCCCCAAGAAAGTCAGGCACCTCGACTTGTAACCTTGTATCAGAATCTGCCACTTTAAGATTTATCTGAACAGTTTCGTTTTGATCTGAATAGTTACGATCAATGAGCTTCATGTTCTTATAAGCATCGCTTAATCGGTTTAGCACAGTAAGGTCATCTGCCAAATTCATCTTGTCGGCTACCAATTTTATGCCTTCAATATTATCAGGATGCATCAAACAATACCATAAGGCACCTATATAGGTAGATTTTCCTGAACCAGGCAATCCCGCTATCATACATTTTGTCATTTTCATACGCTCTTCCTTATTCATTCAACAATGTTTGCACCCAATTGGATTCTTCATATTGATAACTTGCATGACTATTCAATGTATTAACAAGATACCTGAAAACATCGTTCAAGCCAGAATCTTTCATGTCATTTGCAATAATTTCAAACTTGCTTGAGATGTTTATACCATAATCCGCTTTCATCTTGTTTTCCAAATCTTGGCTTTGCTTCTTATACAACTCTTTTGTCTCATCTGTTTGGATTAAGTCAAGTTTGTTGTATATGATGTTGTACACTTTTGGGACATTAAACACCCCAGCTGATGCCATACGGCTAAGTAATAGTTGAAAATCATCACAAAAATCACTATAGTCATCTTCGTTATTTACGGATGAAGAATCTATAAAGAAAATAATATGATGCGAATTGATTAATCCTTTGTCTTGCTTTACATCTGCCAAGTTACTTGTGTAACTATTCTTGTATGTTTCTCCTGCTCTGTCAGAAATGATAAGTTTGCTTACTTTGTCATCCTTTGACAAAGTTAAAGTCAAGAATTGACCTTCCAATGTTGTCGTTCTGGAATTTCTCTTGGAAGTTTTTAATGACTCATTGCGAATATAAGCTCTACGTTCAAATCCCACATAAGTGTCAGAGTCAATGAATTTGTACCCATCAATCTCTCCGTTACACATAAGCTTATGATACAAAGAAGCTACAAACGTTGATTTCCCAACTTCCGAAAAACCTACTAAGGTTATAAGATGAGTATTATAATCGCCTAATACATCATTGATATTTTCATCGGTCAAGGAATCACAATAGTATTGCGCTGCAATTTCTACAGCATCATCCTTCATGACATTTTCATGCTTTAGCGCAACACCAGCTAAAGACTCTAATATATCTTTTTTATCTTCCATTGGATTATTCTTTTAATAAGTCTTCCAAAAGTAGTTCATAGTATAAATAGATAAAGAATTCTTTGGAACTTAGTTCAAAACCTTTCAGATAGTTCCCGAATTCATTGTCCCTTGCATTTACTACTTCATGCAGCAACAAGGATGAACTAGATTTTATTTCATCAACAAGGCACACATCCGTATCTGCCAAGTTTTTTAGAATTTTCTCAATCTTTTGTCTCTGTCCATTTCCACCTCGTGGGAAAATACGATGCATTAACTCAACAAAGTCTTCTTTTTGAGGTGTCTGTGGCTTATTGTTAAAATAATGCTCCAATATCAATTGAATCTTCAAGAAATCATTTGTTTCTTTTAGTCCTTTTATAAATTGAGACATTTCTGCATCCCATGCCATCAAAGCTAAAGATTGGATTTTATCAGACATATCCTCGGAGATGGTCTCACCCTGTCGGAAGCTATCAATAAACATTGATTGGACAAACTCTCTTGGATATTTCTTTTCACCGATTACCTCTCCATCTGCATATTGGTCATATTTGAAATATAACTTATATAGTATATTCTGATAATTTAATTTTTCCCAATTTCCATGCACTTGAATTATAACATTTTGCAATGATAATGAGCGCAATGCTATATCCTTGTCGTTATCACATTCTTCTATAGCCAAATAGATACAATAGAAAACAAGAGCACATTTTATACGTTTGGGGAAATTATAGCTTCCCAAGCCATTGTTTGAAATGTATTCAGCTACGAAATCGTTCAACTCTTTACATTCTCGATTCATAACATAGCAATCAGCCAATTCCTCAAAATCATCAAATGAGAACGAATCATTATTTATATATTCGGAACAGGCCTTTGCCAACATATCGGTTTCTGTCTCTTCAAGTGGTACGATAAGACCACATTGCATGAGAATATCGTTTAGTACATTATTCATTACTTTATCATGTTATAAAGTTCAACCCATCTGTTGTCTTCCCTGATTTTTTCCAAGAATACTTGATTTCTCATATAGGCAGAGCCTGTACAATCAATCTGTGGGTACATCTTTTGAATTATCTCTTTTGAATTTGGACACTGTTTAAACTTATGTCTAACATCACGTTTGGATAAACCATTGGGAAGTTCCTGTCCTACATTTTCAACAGGCTTATAACAATCCTTCCATCCGTCATGTTTTTTCAATGCAACCTTGAATAGCTTGGATTGTTCTTCATCCTTCACAAATTGTTCCCCATCATACTTTTGAACACGCAAATTCACATTCAAGACATCGTCTCCATTATCATGTGTTTCAATGGAAAGCTCTATGATATTATAGACAGGTTTATATGTGTTATCATCTACATCTCCAGGATTTAAAGAGCCGGAGTATATATGCACAGCATTATTACTTATGTCACTGTTGGCTATGTGAACATGCCCATATAGCTGCAAAGCATACCTTTTATCTAAGTCTTTGGCTATTTCTTCTTTATTCAGCAAGAAATCTAATGGATGATGACACATCAGTATGTTTATAATACCATCCTTGCATTTTGCACCACGATAGGCTATTTGGGGAAGAAAAAGGTGATGTCCTTCTTTTCGATTTGGAGCTGGGTCATAATCATTCAAGTCGCTAATCAATGCTGAGTTCACGCCATACAAGTTGACTTGATACCCTTCGAGATTTTCTTCAAATTCAGAATGCCAAAACATTTCAGCACCATCATGTGTATCAACACCTAATTCTAAAGCCCTAAGCATAAAAGGTTCTGCATTGTCTCTTTCATCATTGCAGAAATGATTGTATTCCTTAAATGGTGTATACAGCTTCTTGATGAAGGAAAAATCCTCGTCTATCATTTTATTCCACCACCAATCACTATTTTTCTCTTGTTTTGATATAGCCTGATGGATAAATTCTCTAACGCACTTGGGATGCTCATTTACCTTTTTGTCATGATTGCCAGGAACGGTATAAACTTCTTCGCTTTTGCAAGCCACAGTTTTACACAGTTCTCTGATAAATGTATTGGCTCGTTTATATTCATCTGTAGATCCGCTAAAGGCAATGTCACCACAGATAAGAATTTTATCAAATTTATTACCTGTGCCTTGACAATAATATTCCAAATCTTGTAGCATTTGGTCTCTTATGTCTGTATAATCATCTGCGGCATCAAGTTGCTTCTTCCAATGTATATCAGAGAGTTGTAAAAGTCGTATCGTTTTCATCTATTATTTCTATTCTATATCATTAACAAATTATTCGGTTGGGCACCGGTTTCCTTATGATAATCGTCTCCCTTTTTGTTACTTTATTTTGAGAATTGTCACTAATGAAAAATTGTTATTTTCAAAGATTTTTCCTGTAAATACTTGATAAGTATTCTCTATCCAAAAATAAAGCAATAACTTTTAATGGCGGCATCATATTTTATTCACATTGAGACAAACATAAATAAGGTTATCCCTTTACGGTCTTCTCATCAGTTACTTACCATTCACTCTATTCAAAGGAAACTTAACTGTATCTTGCAACCGATTCTCTAAATTTCCAAAATCAGAAGCCCAATAATTTGCTGCAAGTTCCTCTTCTTTGTTGAAATAGCCAGATTTTCCTAAGTCAATGTCATATCCACACTTTAGCTTTTCAAATTCATTGCAAGTTGGATCGGTTATCAAGAAATTTTCAGACAACTTTGGACAAAAGTCTTTGCCATTTACTCCCAAAGCCTCTATAGGAAACAAAGCGATGTTGTTAAGTTTAGACTTCGGAAACTCAAATTCATCGGTCTTTAACGAAGAAGTATAGCGTATTCCATAAACATAAGTATCATTCTTTTTAGTTTCCAATTTATCATTATGAGTTATAACCCACTCCGTTACTAACTGTGGAATTATATACTCTGGCTTAAAAACTTCCTCCCTATTACTTACCATAATCATACATGAAAGTAATAAAGGAAAGAAATATAAGACCCTTGACATTTTATCATCAAAATCAGTTTTGTCAGGTATCCTCATATCAAGAAGATAAATATCTTTTTGATTCTCAACACGAGACATCATGCATAAGTCAAAATCTATACGATGCATTTCTTCCCAGCAGGCATAGACACTTTCACCAACATAGAGGCAAGGATAACCAGGGAAACTATAACGCTGTGTCTGTACAATTCCTCTTTTAGAAAAAGGAATATGAAACATATCCTTATAGGTAAACTTTTTGGTTCCACTATGCACTCTAGCTCGATAGAAACTACAATTTGCTTTTAAATGGGATATAAACAAGATGTTTCCAAAATCTTTATGTCCTGTTTTTCCTGAAAACAAATTGGATAACTTTTTAAAAGCCTGTGAGTGCAAGCCTTTATACTGAGCCTTTACAATATCCTTAATTGCTTTGCAGATATAAGCAATCTCCTTTCTATCCTGTTCATCAATACCTTCAGTATTGTCTATAAAAGAGAGATATGTTTTCAGACTTTTAGACAAGAGTATTCGAAAGGGCATATTTTCTACATTTTCTACAGGAAGCATTGCAGTCATCCTATCATATAATTCATCTTTCGTCATATCATTATTGTTTATATTTGAAATTAGCAGGCATCAATCAAGATAAGCAAAGTATAAGATTTTTACATCCATCATATTAATTAACTCTTAGTTACAATGAATTGATCAATTTTTGAAATCTTATTCAAATCTAAAAGTAAACTATCATTGCGATATTCAACCTTCAACATGACATATTTTGTGATTATTTCCTTATGTTTTATATCAACTTTACGCTTCACAACAAGTACATTATTATCAGGACTTAAAGATTCAACGTTTGAATATAATGCACTATTTTCATCAATACATTTCATATTTTTTACCTTATCATCATCAAACTTTGAAAATTCGATATAGGGAAGAGAGTCCTTGGGGATAATAACAAAAGAACGCATCGACGATTGTAAGCTAATGATTTTAGCACCATTAAAAGAAGCTTCTTCATCAGAGAATTGAAAAAGTTCATCTTTGCCATGCAAATCTATAAACGTACCAAGGTACACACCCATAGACAATATAACAAATTTATCATTTATCCCCAAATTTCTCCACGCCGTCATCAAGTCCTTAAATCTTACTGTATAAGTAATCACAGGGCTATTCAATAAATAGAAGCAATTGTATAAATGGCGTTCTTGATGTAATAGACAAGCTATCATTGCCTCCTCAAGGTTTACACTAAGACGATTCATATATTTCGCAATATCTTCCTTAGATACCTCACACGCCTGCTCGCTGTAATATTCGTCTGTAGTAATATCACCCGTCAGTGTAGAATCATCCTTGATAGGTATATGCAATTTTTGTATCTGGATTTCATGGATTAAGTTATTCTTTATATATTGTATTTTTTGAGGGTCAGTCTCTGGATGGTCTTCCTTATTTGTAATTGTAGACACTAATACTCTACGATATACTTTTAGAGTTGCCAACGCCTTTTTCTTTTGTTCATCGGAATAACCAAGCTCCTTCAATGATAACACTATTTCTTTTTTATTCAAGAAATGTTTTAAAACATCTACATACCTAATTTGTTCCTTTAACCACGAAATATCAGAATCTTGACTAATTGATGGCATTTGCAAAGGATCACAATATGACACGGTATTATCAACTTCTGTCAATCTTACCATTAGAAGAGTAAAATATGCATTGAATTTTCCTGCTACATAAGAATCAGAATTGACATCATTCATTAAACCTGACATCATATATTTTTGAGTTAAAGCCAAAGGATGCTCCAGTAGTTCATCTATTTGCTTCATATCTTTAAGGATTTTACTAAATGTATTATCTAGCAGACAATAGCTTGCTGGCATAGTCTGCGTAAAATTCAATATTTTCCTTAGCAAAGAATATTTCTTCTTAAACAGCAAATATGCTCCCAATCCTAAATGCATCATTTTTAATTGAACAGATTGCTTATGAAATAGAGGGTTACACCGACTCTCGATATTATCCTCAACACAAAACTTATAGTATTGCTCTGCATAAGTCCAGTAAGACATAAACCAATCCTCTTTATTTGCATCAATTACATTCAACATAAACGTCCAGATAAATTGAAGAGTACTCTCTGATAATGGTACAAAATGAGTTGGATTATACCACACATTTATCAACCAACTGTCATGAGTGAAGAAATTATCTTCTTGCTTGCAGATCATGCTTCGGATTTGGAGCATCAAATCTATATAGTTTTCAGAGAAACTTAACCCTCCCTGTTTAGTTTCTTCTAAATCAGTCAATGAATGAACATATGAAAACAAACGGTCCGCTAGCATTTGGGATGCTCGTCTATATGTCTTTGCATCTTCTATCAAGACAGCATATTTAGCTATATCGAAAATCTCCAAGAGATACGAATCTTGCAATGTAACATTATCTTCTTCCATGATTAAAAATTGAGTTTATATGGTCCAATAAATCGTCAGCATGATAATATGTCAATATCAAATAGAACAATGATATTGTGGAAATCAACAACAATAACGATACAAGCGCATGAACAGTAACCCAAACAATAACCAAAAAATTCTGCCCATCAATTAATTGCATAACAAAGATTGAGGCAAAGGCAAAAGCTATTGATATTACTACAAGCCATTGAAATTGTTTAAATTGAGGCTCTCGCCTTAGCATTTTGGCTATTCGTGAACTTCGATATTGTTCATCTATTCTTTGTATTGCTTGCAACAATAAAGGATATGCCATACCTACTATGAGAGAAAAAATTGAGAAAATAAGGCTCAATGCATTATTAGAAAATTCAAATGGTTGCAACATATCACTTACACATACTATTATTTACTACGACTCCACCACCTTTATGGGAAACGCCTGTAACATCAAGCTTTATATGTTGCTCATGTATGGAATTAAGTCGCATATTTTCTTTGTATAAAGATTGGTTTTCTCTTATAAGTTTATCTCTTTGAAAAGATAAGTTCTTGATAGAGTCTTTTAACACATCTTGGCTTGCTAGTGAATAATTTTGAAATCCAAGACACATGGCAAGAGATATCACTAATACAGGGCATGTATATCTTAGGAAAATAGTTCGTGTATCCATAATCAACTTCACTTAAATTTTTACTTTCATTTAGAATCTCTCTAACACTTTCTCGATGACCGGTTATTTCAGTTCAATCCTGTCATTATTCTCGAACCAGTCCTCAAGTGCCTACTCGAAGCAACAGTTGTAAATCTCCACAACCATAGCGGACTCTACGTCCGCTCCATCTGTGTCAATCTGCGTTAATCCGTGTGAGCCCTCTATCCTCAAAACGGACTCACGAAGTCCTTCAGCAGCAGATGCTTCGTATCCTTCTCTGAGAGATTGGCATGCTCGGTAGGTATTTTCCAGTCTATCCCTAGGCTATCATCTAATATCGAGATGCCACCATCTGCCTCTGGGTGATAGAACTCATCACACTTATATTGG
>ERZ808240.5429-NODE-5429-length-10390-cov-43.176294_pt1 | contig 10390 bp, 8 predicted proteins | sample MGYA00521084_ERZ808240 | MGnify/ENA primary metagenome ERZ808240 (study PRJEB31516, sample SAMN03275571) | gut metagenome | biome: mammalia-associated habitat; material: feces | host: Papio cynocephalus | place: Kenya | collected 2012-08-06 ... | reverse complement strand
CAAGTTAATTTTTCTTTGCCGTTCATGGATTTTTTCATGCATTTTTACTATATTTCTGGTCTTTAGGCGAAGCTTTTCCGGCTCTTCCTGACCACTTTCGTCTTTTAAGACTGTTTTCTTATTTTGGGATGAACTGCCTGATTTCCTTGATCCAGTCTATATTTTTACGCACTGTCCTCAACTGCAACGGATGTTCCGCCGATTCATAGGTAAATATCACGTCTCGCCCCTGGTACAGACCGTTCTCCAGATATAGATTGTTTTTCCATACAAAGTCTGCTCCATAATCAGGATCATCCATAATTCCAGCGTGCTCCCAATATGTGATTTTTCCTGTTTTCTTATGAAATACAGTAAAATCAGGATGTATCGTGATCCTTTTCCCCTGGTGATTCACCTGCAGAGGTCGTTCATATTTATATAGAAGCATTTCTTCCTGCGCCAGCGCATCCGCTATGATCAGCTCTGACTTTGATCTGACCATTTCCCCATGACTGGTTTCAAAACGCAGCGATTCCGGATATCTTTGATTCACTTCATACTCTTCTCTCTCCCAATCAAGTAATAATAAATCCGCTTCTTTTATGAATGGTGGCTCGACTTCCTGTATTGCATCCTGTAGATGCATCGAAACAGCATTGATAATATCATATTGATATGTCTGTTGCACTTTTCTCAGAATTTGCACATTCTTTTCCAGCGCAGGAAGTGTCTTTGTAAAATACTTTTTATGTGCCAAAGCTTGTATCTGCTTTAAATTCTTCTTTGGCAAATACTGCAGTATTGCTTTTCCATCCTGCCCCACAGACCTCTTATAATAATATCTCCCATTTCCCTTTTTCTGTACCTTCAAAGACCCTTCCGGACAATTTTTTGCCGCCTTTTGTGCCTGCGCAAGTATACGTTCCTGTTCTTCGATCAGCTTTTCTACCTGTTTTGAAAATTTTTCTTCCTGATTAGAATATGCGATTTGTTTCATAGATGTGTTCTCCTTTTCGAATTAGTTTGATATGAGTTCTGATATGTTTGTTATACTATTAGCTTATTCGCGGCTCTACATTCCAAATTATTCATACCTTTTTGCCGCGTCTTGCTCTTTAGGGCGAAGTTCTTCATACACCTGTAAAACAACTTCACCCTTTTAGGGTTGCTTTCTTATTTTGGGATGAACTGCCTGCTTAGCGACCTAATATGATTCATACTTTTATGGTTCTTTTTCTCTCTTTGGACGAATTTCTACTATTTTTCTTTCTCCATTTCTTGGTTTTATAACTTGTTCGCGGCTCTACATTCCAAATTTTTCATATCTTTTCGCTGCGTCTTGCGCTTTAGGGCGAAGTTCTTCATACACCTGTAAAATAACTTCGCCTTTTTAGGGCTGTTTTCTTATTTGCGGATGAACTGCCTGCTTAGCGACCTAATATGATTCATACTTTTATGGTTCTTTTTCTCTCTTTGGACGAAATTACTCCTCAGTCTTCTAGTCACTTTCCTGTTTTTATATTGTTTTCTATTTTGGAATGGAATTTTCAAGAAATTTCCGTCCTGCATATTATGCAGGACGGAAATCCGTTTTTTTAAGAATACATAATCAAAGAATTCAGATTTTTCAAGAATTGTTATATATTTATTGATTTGCGCTCAATTTCCTGCTTCTGCAATCAAGCAGAGCAAGTCACCTTTCCCTTACGCCTCCGGATTATTGATCGCAGCCTGCGCGGCGGCGAGTCTGGCAATCGGGACACGGTAAGGTGAGCAGGATACGTAGGTCAGACCTACTTTATGGCAGAACTCAACAGAAGACGGATCGCCGCCATGCTCACCACAGATACCAAGCTTGATATCCGGGCGCGTCTTACGTCCTTTTTCCGCAGCCATCCGGATCAGCTGGCCGACACCCTTCTGGTCAAGCTTCGCAAACGGATCTGATTCATAGATCTTGTTCTTGTAGTAGTCGCCAAGGAACTTGCCCGCATCATCTCTGGAGAAACCAAAGGTCATCTGTGTCAGGTCGTTTGTCCCGAAGGAGAAGAACTCTGCTTCCTCTGCGATCTCGTCAGCTAAGAGTGCAGCTCTCGGGATCTCGATCATGGTTCCGATATGATACTGGATATCAGAATTCTTTTCTTTCTTGACCTGTTCTGCCACTTCTACAACGATATCTTTTACGAATTTCAGTTCTTTCTTTTCCCCAACAAGCGGAATCATGATCTCCGGAACAATATCGTAACCCTTTTCCTCCCTGACTTCAATTGCAGCCTCCATGACTGCTCTTGTCTGCATCTTTGCGATTTCCGGATATGTAACGGCAAGACGACAGCCTCTGTGACCCATCATCGGGTTAAATTCATGCAGGGAATCACAGATTTCCTGTACTTCTTCTGCTGTCATCAGCATCTGTACAGCAAGATCATCGATATCGCCCTGTTCTGTCGGTACAAACTCATGAAGCGGTGGATCCAGGAAACGGATCGTGACCGGTCTGCCTTCCATCACTTCGTACAAAGCCTTGAAATCTCCCTTCTGGAATGGGATCAGTGCATTTAACGCTTTCTCTCTCTGCTCGAGTGTACGTGCAAGGATCATCTGACGGATCTTCGGGATACGGTCAGGGTCAAAGAACATATGCTCTGTACGGCAAAGGCCGATACCTTCTGCGCCGAACTTCACTGCATTTGCTGCATCCGCCGGTGTATCTGCATTGGTACGGACCTGCAGTTTTCTGTACTGGTCTGCCCAGTCCATAATACGTCCGAAGTTTCCGGATACGGAAGCCTCCATTGTCTTGATGTCACCTTTATAGATCTTACCGGTGGAACCATCCAGCGAGATATAATCTCCCTCGTGGAATGTATAACCGCCCAGCTCAAACACCTTGTCATCTTCGTTGATCGCTATATCGCCGCAGCCTGATACACAGCAGGTTCCCATGCCACGTGCCACAACTGCTGCATGGCTTGTCATACCACCGCGGACTGTCAGGATACCTTCGGAAGCATGCATGCCTTCGATATCCTCCGGAGAGGTCTCCAGACGTACCAGAACAACTCTTTCGCCCTGTTCATGTGCCTGCTTTGCTTCTTCTGCAGTGAAGTAAACCTTACCTGCAGCTGCGCCCGGTGATGCAGGAAGTGCCTGTCCGATCACTTCGCCCGCCTTCAGTGCTTCCGGATCAAAGGTCGGATGCAGAAGCTGGTCAAGTGATTTTGCTTCGATCCTTGTCACTGCTTCCTGTGGGGTGATCATGCCTTCATCTACAAGATCACAGGCGATCTGAAGTGCTGCCTGTGCTGTTCTCTTTCCATTTCTTGTCTGCAGGAAGAACAGCTTACCGTTCTCGATCGTAAACTCCATATCCTGCATATCGCGGTAATGTGCTTCCAGCTTCATGGCGATCTCCATGAACTGCCTGTAGCACTCCGGCAGATCCTGCTCCAGCTTTGTGATCGGCTGTGGTGTACGGATACCTGCCACAACATCCTCACCCTGCGCATTGATCAGATATTCGCCGTAAATACCTTTTGCACCGGTAGACGGGTTTCTCGTAAAGGCTACTCCCGTACCACTTGTCTCGCCCATATTACCGAATACCATTGCCTGTACGTTAACGGCTGTTCCCCAGTCGCCCGGAATATCATTCATTCTTCTGTAAACGATAGCGCGCTCATTATCCCAGGAACGGAATACAGCTTTGACAGCCTCCATCAGCTGTACCTTCGGATCCTGTGGGAAGTCCTCTCCCATCCTGTCCTTGTAGATTGTCTTAAAGCGCATGATCACTTCCTGCAGATCTTCTGCAGTCAGCTCCATATCAAATTTCACCTGCTTTGCTGCCTTGATCTCATCCAGAACACGTTCAAACAGTGACTTTGGTACTTCCATGACAACATCGGAAAACATCTGGATAAAACGGCGGTAAGAATCGTAAGCAAATCTTGGATTTCCTGTCTTCTTTGCAAAACCTTCCACCGCAACATCATTCAGTCCGAGGTTCAGGATCGTGTCCATCATACCGGGCATGGAAGCTCTCGCACCGGAACGGACAGATACAAGCAGTGGATTTTCGGTATCACCGAACTTTTTTCCCTGCTTCTTTTCCAGATCGGCAAGTGCTGTGAAGATCTGCTGCCGGATGTCTTCCGAGATTGTACGGCCATTGTTGTAATAGTCTGTACAAGCCTCTGTTGTAACCGTAAAACCCTGCGGGATCGGAAGCCCCAGATTTGTCATTTCTGCAAGATTGGCACCCTTTCCACCAAGAAGATTCCGCATATCTGCGTTACCCTCTTCAAATAAATACACCATTTTTGACATAGTTTTCGTCCCCCTTGGTCGACTTATGTTATTTCAAAGCAGATTTTTGTGCAAAAGCAACAGAAATAATCTGTTTTGAAACTCTCGTATGTTCATTATATCATCTATACAAGTTTGACGCACTGTTATCTTCCCGGAAGAATTCACAAACTTTCATTCTTTTTTATGTCAATTTTGCTATTTATATATGAACAGCCCCCAGCGTGGTGGAAGCACGCCGGGGGCTGTTCATGTATATATCAACTAAGGGATTTAGGTAAAAGCTACTCTACATCCTGCAGGGCTGCGAAGTCTTCTTCGCCGGTACGGATCTTAACAACCTTATCTACATTGTATACAAAGATCTTACCATCGCCGATATGTCCTGTATAAAGGGCTTTCTTTGCAGCTTCGATCACCTTATCTACCGGAATCTTGCTGACTACTACTTCAACCTTGACCTTCGGCAGAAGTGTTGCATCCATTTCAACACCACGATACATTTCGCCGGCGCCTTTCTGGACACCACAGCCCATAACCTGTGTTACCGTCATACCGGTTACACCAAGGTCATTCATGGCTTTCTTCAAGCCATCATACCTTGCCAGTTTTGCGATCACAACTACCTTGTAGATGCCTGTTGCCGGTAATGGAGATGTAACCACCTTGACCGCTGCATCCTTCTGGGCTTCAGATGCTTCTGCATATTCTGCCACACCAAGATCTGTGTTTTCATTGACATCCATAGTCATTGTATTGCTGATATCCATGATACTGAAGCCTGCATAAGCACTTGTCAGACCATGTTCGCAGGAATCAAGACCAACAATTTCTTCTTCCTCGCTGACACGAAGTCCCACAGTTGCTTTGATAACGAGGAATGTGATTGTAATTGTAACTGCCGTCCATGCAGCTACAGATACAAAGCCTAATAGCTGGAGTCCTAACTGATGAAAACCACCTCCATAGAAAAGACCTACAACACTGTCATTTCCCGGTACAGATGTTGTTGCGAATAATCCAACTGCAATGGTACCCCAGATACCGTTTAAGCAGTGAACCGCAACTGCGCCAACCGGATCATCTACATGTAATACATAGTCTAAAAACCATACACCAAATACGACTAAAAGTCCTGCAACTGTACCAATGATAATAGCGCCGAAGCAATCTGTCACATCACATGGAGCCGTGATAGCAACAAGACCTGCCAGAGAAGCATTCAAACACATGGAAACATCCGGCTTACCGTATTTGATCCATGTAAAGATCATACATACAACTGTTGCAACCGCCGGCGCAACTGTTGTTGTCAGGAAAATAGATCCAAGCTGTTCTACACTCGTTGCAGCTGCACCATTGAATCCATACCAGCCAAACCATAAGATAAAGCAGCCCAGACAGCCCAACGGAAGGTTATGTCCCGGAAATGCATTTACCTTTGTCACCTTACCGTTCTTATCTTTTACAAACTTACCGATACGGGGGCCAAGGATCTTTGCGCCGATCAATGCAGAAATACCACCAACCATATGGATTGCACAGGAACCTGCAAAATCATGGAAGCCAAGCTGTGATAACCAGCCGCCGCCCCAGATCCAGTGTGCTTCGATCGGATAGATCAAAGCTGAGATCACACCGGAATAAATACAATAGGATAAGAATTTTGTTCTTTCAGCCATAGCGCCGGATACGATCGTTGCGGTCGTTGCACAGAACACAAGGTTGAATACGAAGTTAGACCAGTCAAAATTTTCATAGCTTGTGAAAATATCAAATCCCGGCTTTCCGATCAGCCCTACCATATCTTCACCAAGCAAAAGTCCAAAACCGATCAGGATGAAAACAACTGTACCAATACAGAAGTCCATCAAATTTTTCATCAGAATGTTACCTGTATTTTTTGCCCTGGTGAAACCAGCCTCCACCATTGCAAAACCGGCCTGCATCCAGAATACCAATGCTGCACCGATCAGGAACCAGACTGCAAATACCTGACCATTTACAGCGCTTAAAATCTCCTCTGTCATAATAATCTCCTCCTCTTCTAAATAAAAAATACAATGCACTCCTCTTCCACGACTTTGTGGACTGCATTGTATTCTATGTTGGAGCCAGGCTCCACCTATTCGGATTGCGCATCCCTTATTTGAACCATCGCCCATGAAGGCGAGTTCGCTATAACCTGCTTCACAGGTTATTTAGTCGCACATTTGCTACGCAAATATGTGACAAGAGCTATATCATATATCCTTCGGATATATGACATTAAAAAGGTGCCTCGATCATCTCGAAGCACCTTTGCTTTACAAGTGTGAGTATATGCCCCCCTCCCCCTAATGTCAAGGCTGGTTTTTATACTTTTTTTAGAATTATGTCACTTTTTGTTTTTATAATTCAATATAGTATTCTATCTGTGCGTCATCTGCGCTTTTTGTTCCAGATGGCGCACAAACCGGGTGGAATCCCAGCTTTTTCAGAAGTGCCGCAGATGCCAGATTTTTTTTCCGGGTTCTGGCAAACAGATTTTCGAATCCCAGTTCGTCTTTTGCGTAAGTTAAGATAGCAGCGCATACTTCGTAGGCAAGTCCCTGCCCCTGTCTGTCTTTGCAGATCATATAGCCCAGTTCCGCATCCTCCCTGTCCGGTCTGAGGTCAAGTCCCGCACGCCCGATCACTTCTCTGCTCTGCCTGTCTTCAATGATCCACATTCCGAAATCGTAAATACCGTACTGATACCTGATATAATCACGGGTATAGGCGATTTCTTCTTCCTTTTTTGCATACAGACCTTCCATATATAATGTGATCGATGGATCCGCATAAATTTCATACAGTTTATCCACATCATCGAGGCAGATTTCCCGCACAATACACCGTTTTGTCCGCAGTATTTCACATGGCTGCCCTAACAGCCTGCACCGGATCTTTTCCAGATAGGTTTCCTCCACCTCTTCTGCCTGCTCCAGCACATAGGGATATGCAGATAAATCCGCCTCTTCTGCCATCATATTTTCTGTCTCGACAGTAATTGTATTTCCTGCGATAACCGGATTCTTTGCATATACAACAGGCAGACACGGAACTGCCATTATCCCCTTTTTCTTTGCTTCCAGCAATTTCTCATATTCATTTGTCAGCAATATTTCTTTATACTGTTTTTCCATAGTATTTTGCCCGTCTTCTTACTTTTGTCTTTACGATTTACTGTTTTTATTTTAAACTAAGATAGATATATGCTCAACGGCAAATCTGACAATCAGCAGGAGGAATTACAATGGCACAGAATCCAGTTGTTACGATTACAATGGAAAACGGAGATGTGATCACAGCAGAATTATACCCGGATGTGGCACCGGTCTCCGTTAACAATTTTATCAGCCTGATCAAGAAGGGCTTTTATGACGGGCTGATCTTTCACCGCGTGATCAATGGCTTTATGATCCAGGGCGGATGTCCGGACGGAACAGGTATGGGAGGCCCGGGCTACAGCATCAAGGGTGAATTTGCCGCAAACGGTTTCCAGAATGATTTAAAACATACGGAAGGCGTTCTTTCCATGGCAAGATCCATGATGCCAGACTCCGCAGGCAGCCAGTTCTTCATCATGCACAAAACAAGCCCGCATCTTGACGGTTCTTACGCTGCTTTCGGTAAAGTTACAGGTGACAGCATGGCAGTAGTCAACAAAATTGCCGAGACACCAACCGATTACAACGACAGGCCTTTGGAAGAACAGAAGATCAAATCCATGACGGTGGATTGTTTCGGTGTTGATTATCCGGAACCGGAAAAAATGTAATATTTTTAGTAAAGATGAACAATTTGTACGTTTACAAATTGTTCATTTTTCATTTAAGAAATTTTCATTTACATAACATTGTTTATCCATTTCTCCCACATATACTGATATCATAAACAACGGATACAACGTATGTTTGAAATAAATAAAAACTTTTTCATAATCAATGCCAGGTAGCCCCTCTACCTGGCATCCTCCCTTTTTAGAGAAAAAAGAGGCAGCCAATAGCTGCCTCTTAAAAATTTCCTCTTTATTCCAAATCGCCGGAAAAGGACAATTAAGCCTGTCCAACTGATCCGAATAATTCCATTTTTTCTTTTACTTTAGCTTTGATAGCATCAAAACCAGGAGCAAGAAGTTTACGAGGATCAAATCCCTTGCCTTCAAGATCCTTACCAGCTTCTACATACTTACGTGTAGCATCAGCGAATACTAACTGGCACTCTGTGTTAACATTGATCTTAGCTACTCCTAAAGAAATTGCTTTCTTGATCATGTCATCCGGAATACCTGTACCACCGTGAAGTACTAACGGAAGGTCTCCTGTCTTCTGCTGGATAGCGTCAAGAACGTCGAACTGAAGTCCTTTCCAGTTTGCAGGATATTTACCATGGATGTTACCGATACCAGCTGCAAGGAAGTCAACGCCAAGGTCAGCTACCTGCTTGCACTGTGCCGGATCTGCACATTCACCCATTCCGATAACGCCGTCTTCTTCACCACCGATAGAACCAACTTCTGCTTCGATAGATACGCCGTTTACATGAGCTGCGTTTACTAAGATCTTTGTCTTTTCGATGTTCTCTTCGATAGAGTACTTAGAACCATCGAACATGATGCTTGGGAAGCCTGCTCTGATGCACTTTAAGCAGTGATCATATGAGCCATGGTCAAGATGTACTGCTACAGGAACTGTGATATTCTGATCTTTGATCAGTCCGTTTACCATACCCATAACTACATCATATCCGCCCATGTACTTACCAGCGCCCTCAGATACACCAAGGATTACAGGTGAGTTACACTCCTGAGCTGTTAATAAGATTGCTTTTGTCCACTCTAAGTTGTTGATGTTGAACTGACCAACAGCGTAGTGACCAGCTTTTGCTTTCTGAAGCATTTCTGTTGCTGAAACTAATGCCATTTTAAATTACCTCCATTTATTCTTTATTACGCATTGAAATTCGTTTCTCTGCGCTTTCGCCCTTATTATACCCCATCTTTTTTTTAAAGGGAATACATTTTTATAATTTAGTGTAAACTTTTACACTAAACTACAGTTTACTGTATATTTGTGTAAAAGCTTATACTTATTACGGTACAAGAATACGGAGTGCCTGCTTTTCATTCGTAATAATGACCTTTTTATGACTTCCGCCATATTCGCCGTCCCTCGTCCATGCAATCTCCTCTTCGCTTTCAAATACGATCTCGGATGTTTTAAAGCAGTACATGCAGTCACTGTCAATATTTTTGCCGATGAGGGCCGCCATGATCAGATTCAGTTCCACGACATTTTTCGGCTTTTTGATCAGTGTTACCTCAAACACCCCATCATCCAGATGGATATGCTTTCCGGTAATATTTTTAAAACCGCCGACCGAAACGGAGTTTGTGACCATGCCATACATGAAATCCTCTTCGATCGTCGTTCCGTTGCTCGTTACCCGCAGATGATAGGACGGATATTTATTCAATCTTCTCGCGCCTTCCAGCACATATGCCAGATGCCCCAGCACATTTTTCACCTGCTGGTCCGTTTCATAGGAAACATCCGTAAAAAGTCCGAAAGCTGCAATATATACAAAACTGTCTTCATTAAACGAACCGATATCACAGGCATATTCCTTTTCCTGCACGATCGTTTCCGCCGCCCGGATCATATTACTCGGAATATGCAGGCTGCGCGCAAAATCATTGGTTGTTCCCGCCGGTACATAGCCGATCGGTACACGCTCCGTCCGCTTCATCATGCCTTCCACCACTTCATCCAGCGTTCCGTCTCCGCCGCTGCATACAACAAGATCATATTTTCCGGCTTTCTCGATCGTGGCACGGACTGCATCGCCTCTCTGCTGGGTCGGATACGCTGTTACCTCATATTCTGCCTTTGCAAAAATATCAATAATATCCAGTAGATTGCTGCGGATTGCAGCTTTTCCAGCGTGTGGATTATAAATAAAAAGCATTTTTTTATCCATATACTGTCTCCTTTTTCGTCGCTTGATTTCCTTACCTCGCCATAAAAAAGTGTCTTCGACACTCTCAACTCCCCTAGCCCCTCATTCATGAGGG
>ERZ808240.5428-NODE-5428-length-10394-cov-10.618822_pt1 | contig 10394 bp, 7 predicted proteins | sample MGYA00521084_ERZ808240 | MGnify/ENA primary metagenome ERZ808240 (study PRJEB31516, sample SAMN03275571) | gut metagenome | biome: mammalia-associated habitat; material: feces | host: Papio cynocephalus | place: Kenya | collected 2012-08-06 ... | reverse complement strand
GTTGCTCGTTTCGACTTGTCGGGCAATGCGAGAGCCTTTATAGCGTGGAACGAGTAACAGAATAGGCTCCGCGCTTTTTTCATATGTATAAACGAAGTTCATAATTTTTGCCAAGGTAGCCAGCAGCATTAACCGAACAATAATGAATATTGGCTACGATAATCTATTGAACTCATATAAGCGGTGGAGGATTCTAAGCATCGCTATCTTATTTTCGGCTTTCGCACATGCACAAAAGATTTCTGTTTCACGGTTTGTGCTGGCAGAGTCAGATCTTACAGCCCAAAACAAAAGCACTTTAGTTGAAGATCAAAATGGAGATAAATGTGCTTTAATACGTGTGCAAACTACGCAAAAAGGATTTTCATTTGATGTTGGATCTGCTGGCGTTCAAAAGATAGACGACAATCATGATGCGGAAATATGGGTGTATGTTCCATTTGGAGTACGCCATATTAGTATTAGACATCCTCAATTAGGGTCGCTTGTCAATTATTATTTCCCGATAAATATAGAGAAAGCGCGGACTTATATCATGGAGATAACGTCGGATAAAGTGTTTGTAAACTATTACGATGATTCCAGAAAGCAAAAATTGAATATAAAAGTGATACCCCAAAATGCTTCACTCACGTTAAACGGTATGAATGTTAAGTTGAACTCCAATGGCGAAGCCTCACAGGAATTGTCATTTGGAACGTATACTTATAAAATTGTGGCAGATAGGTATTATCCCAAGGAAGGACAGATTGTAATAAACGATTCTGTCCATGTTCAGCAACTTGTCGTGAATGATTTAAAGCCTATTATGGGTAAGATAAGTGTACACGCCAATCCCTATAATGCAGAGATTATGCTTGATGGAGTTTCTATTCCCTCGAACACAGCTCTCGTACCATATGCAACACAGATAGGGCATCATAAACTCATAGTGAAACGAGTTGGATACAAAACCGAAGAGCGAGACATTAGAGTAGAACAAGACAAGACAATCGATATCAATGTTAATTTGAGTCAATTGGCTATGTTCTCATTTAGGAGTGACCCAACAGGGGCAATAGTATCTGTCGGTGGAGAAAAATTAGGTACGACTCCTTGCCAAAAGGAATTGAAAACAGGCTCTTATGAGGTTTCTGCCCAAAAAGTAGGATACAAGGATTATAAAAAGAAGATGGATTTAAGTAGTTCCAGTCCTAATGTCAATATTTCCCTGAGTAAGATATACAACTACAAGAATGAGCTTTACGCAGAGGCAGGGGTTCGCGTTGGAACTTTTGTCTCTTTCGGTGGAACTATTGGTGGCTACATTTCCAATGTAAACATCGAAGTGTCCGCTTTCTATGGGACAGGAAACAGTGAAACCATTTATTGGAGTGGAAATGACACGAAGCCTGTTTCGACTGTCTATCACCCGGAACTTTTGATAAGCGGTAAAGTCGGATACGGAATAGCTGCAGGAACAAGATTTAGAATTATCCCACAAGTTGGAATCAATTATCTGAGTCTGAAAGAATCAATGCAAGAGGGGAGCAATGTTACACTTGCCAATGGAAGCAATGTGACGAGTGCGCTTTTGGGAGCACGTATTTCGGCTATCATTACCAATCATTTTGGGGTGAGTTTGTCTCCTGAGTATTCTTTTGGAGTCGGAAAATCCAATGGTTATAAAGAGTTGGAAGCAGTGTCTTCAAAAATCAAGAATTGGGGACAAGGTTTTAATGTGAAATTTGGTTTAATGGTTGCGTTTTAAAATGAGAAATATTGGATTATACATATTGTTAGTATGCATTGTATTTGCTGGGTGTTCTGACAAATATTCGTCTGAATTGGGATTGAAGCCTACATTGACTCCAAGATACCTTAGTGTATCTCCTACGTCACTGTCGTTTTCTGCCAATCAGACATTAAATCAAAGCGTGGATATTGAAACGATGGAAACACCTTGGAAAGTTGACAATGCCATTGAGTGGGTCTCTGTTTCTGCTACAAGTGGCCAGAGTAATTCAAATATAAATGTCAGCGCATCCGAGAACAAAGATGCTAATACTGCAAGAACTGGTGTGTTTTATATAAAAGCAGATGTCAGCGATTGGAACTATGAAAAGGGAATTTCCGTGTCGCAAGCTGCTGCAACACCTTATATTAATGTGTCTCAATCAAACATCACATTAAAAGGAACCGCTTGTACAGCAACATTTGACGTTACATCAAATTGTACTTATAAGGTGACGAATGCTGCAGATTGGCTTACGCTTTCTCAAAAAGATAATAGTTTTGTCCTCAACGCTACGGCAAACGAATCAAGTCAATATCGCACGACAACAATACAATTTTCGTATAATGGTATTGGTCAGGCAAGCAACAAAATCGTTGTAACCCAGGCTCCAGCTTCTATCAATGCCTCAACAGAGACTTTGACGTTCGAGAATACAGCAGGAGAGGTTAATGTTGAAGTGACTTCCGAAGCAAAATGGACTGCATCAACATCTTATAGTTGGATTAATGTAACGCCGAATAGCGGAGACGCAGGAACGTCATCCATAAAAATTTCCGTATCCCCAAACACTTCCGTTGATGAGCGAACGGGATATGTAATTCTTTCCATCGGTTCGGAGGAAAGAATACAAATCCCAATCAAACAGCGAGGTATTTATATTGAGACCGACAAGTCGCAATATGATTTCGAGGCATCATCTGGGACACAAACAGTCCAAGTCAACAGTAATACTTCATGGCAGGTGTCGTCTGTTCCTTCATGGGTAAAAGTGGACAAGACAAGCGGAACTGGGAATTCTACAATAAAAGTCACAGTCGAAGACAATCCCAATACAACAGAGAGGAATGGTGAGTTTGTCGTTTCTCAACCAGGTTTAAGTGCAATGGCCACAGTTAAAGTGCATCAGAAAGGCAAAACCTTCGATGTGGCTGTCACGACATTGACATTCAACGACAAGGAAGAATCGCAAACAGTTTCCATTGCCACTGATGGAACTTGGCGTGCATACTGTAGTACAGACTGGATTAAGGTTTCGCCAGAGACGGCTACAGGAAATTCCACTTTGACAATCACCGTTCAAGAGAACTCTACGGATGGAGAAAGAAGCGGTTGGGTAAACATCATAATGGGTGATGCTTCAGCAACAGTAGCTATTGTCCAAAAAGGTAAATATTTTACGATAGACAATAGTTTGCTTGATTTTACAAGTAAAGGTGGTGAACTTGAGGTATCTTTGACAACTAATGCGCCATGGTCTGCGAGAAAAGATGATATGGCCAACTGGCTGTCCATTTCTCCGACTAACGGCACAGACAATGCTTCCGTAAAAGTTACCGCTTCGGACAATGCTTCCGTCAACAACCGTTCTGCAAATGTTTATTTTGATGCTTTGGGTAGAAATGTGAATATCCTTGTATCCCAAAAAGCACGATATTTGACTGTGGATGCCAGTGAATTGCTGTTCTATTCCAAGGGAGGAACGTCAAATTCTGTGACCATATCCACAGACGGAACTTACTCCATAAACTGTTCTGACAATTGGTTGTCAATATCAAGAAACGGAGACTCATTTACAGTCACAGCATCGGAAAATAACACAAAGGATGCTCGTATCGGCAAGATTACAATTTCTTTGACTGATTTACGGGAAGGTTCTTATTCTGTCACGTTGACTGTCACTCAATTAAACTATGGAGGAACATTCTTGCGTAAAGATTTCGAGGAAGACAAAGATTATGACAGTAATGGTTCTTCGACAGGTAGTCTGACTATAACTGGTTATAGGAGCGATACCAATTATGACACGAGTAGCCAAAGTGGTACTAAGTTGTCTGTGGTAGGTTTTAAGACAGATACAAATTGGGATAGTTCCACCAATTCAAGTGCCAAGGTGACGATAAATGGGTTTAAAACAGACCAAAATCTCGATTAAAGCAAATTCATCTGGGACTATGCAAAAGAACAACTTTACAAACGATAGTAACTGGAATTGATAATAGTTGAAACATAAAAAGATAAAGATATGAAACAAGTACACATTATTCAAATGCTCGTAGCTGTAATTATGGTATTGGCATTGGGGGCATGTTCTTCTGATGATTTGCCAGAAGTCGAGATTAAACATGGCAAGAAAACTGTCAAAATGGAATTTGTCGGTAATGTCATTGGCTTCGACCAACAAGGTTCATCCGAAGCTAAAGTTCAGACAAGAGCGACCAGTTCTTCCTGGAAAGATGGAGACAAGATTTATATCACATTCTACAATGGCTCAACCCTTGTTCCAGGCGAAGCCACCTATAGCAGTGCTTCTGGCTGGTCGGTCAGCTATGACGGTAATCTGGCGACAGGCAGTAATTTGAAATGTGAGGCACGCTATTTTGTCAATGCCTCGTTCTCCAGTTCTTCTTTGGTCTCGTTGAATTCAAATTCAGAAATTTATGAGGACTTGAATGCCACGTATGCCTATAGTGACGGCTCATTGACAGTTACTGCCACATTGTCTCCAAAGACAGGTCGTATTCGTTTTACAGGAAAATCAGGAGAGAAGATATATACGACAGGAATTTCTGTCTATACCACGTTTTCGCCTGCCATTAACACATTCTCTACATCAAATGCCATGATTACATCAAACGTGGCATCAAACGGAAGTACACCTTATATATATGGTTACTTCACAGACAATGACAGAAACCTTGGTCTTGTCGGCTCAGATTATGCTTTTACACGTACATGCACAAGCAACATGTTTAATGTGGGCGAGAGTGGGTATATGGCTATTCCATCAGAGTCTTCACACAACAATTGGCGCAGTGGATTGTATGTCAAGGCAAGTGGCGTAGAGTTTAAAATGATACCAGTCGCAGGATATAGCGGTGGTTTCTTCTTGATGGCAGAAACAGAAACAACAGAAGCTTTGTATAATTCTGCCAACGGAACAGCATCTACATCACAATTGCCAATAGATAATATTTCGTATTCAAATATTACATCATTTATAAAAAAATTGAATAATGAAACGAAACTGAATTTCTCATTGCCATCTGCAGAACAATGGCAATATGCTGCAAAAGGAGGAAACAAATCTCAAAATTATACCTATGCAGGAAGTAATACTCCAGAAGATGTTGCCTGGTATGCTGCCAACTGCTCTTCAAAACAAACAGTTAAGACTAAAGCTCCTAATGAACTTGGCATATATGATATGAGTGGAAATGTCGGAGAATTTGTAAGTACACTCTACGACGGCTACTATCCGTATATTTATGGAGGAGGTTATTGCAGCAATGTGTCGAATATTGAGAAAACTTCAAATGTTAGTACCATCTCATGCATTGAGTTTGATTTTAGAAGCACCTCTTATACATCAAGTGGTTGTTACGCAAAAGGTGTCGGCTTTCGTCTGTTATTAACTTGTAAATAATGATTATGAAGAAATGTGTCAGAAAACTATGCAAGCAATACAAGAAGCAGGTGCTTGCAAGCATCTTTCGGTTGTCCCAAAAAGATGTTGAGGATTTGTCAATGTATATTTCTCCGCTGAAAAAAGGGGATAAGTTGTTCGTTGAGTCTAATAATCCCAATGACCCTAAACTTGTCATGTCGTTAGCAAATGACATATATTTCGAACAAGGATATGCAAGCACAGCTGTATTTCTGCTGAATACAGTGGAGTATAGCAAGAATTATCTCAAAAAAGACAGCTACGTTTATCCCGCCTTGTTTTGCCTTAGAATGTATCTGGAAATCATTATGAAGCTTATATTGTCCAATTATGGAATAGAATTTAGCGGTAACGGACACACTTTGATGAAATCATGGGAAAGGGTCAAAGAAATAATAGAGGAAAAGTCGAATGACGAACAGATTGAAACCGTGGAAAAGTTGCTTGTGGAGATAGACGCATTTGACCCTATGGCGACAGCATTTAGATATCCCAGGAAACTGAATAAACGGTGTGAAAAGCACAATACCGGCATGGTATGTATGCTGGTAGATATAAAGATATTGCGAGAAAGATTCCTACAACTATATAAATTCTTTGATGGACTATATGATTTATCAATAATATCAAACGAAAAATCGTAAATTTATGAAAAAGATTATCATGCTTTTCATGGCACTCTGCATGGTATTGCCAGCATTGAATGCCCAAAACAACAAGGCGTTGAACAAAGCCTTGAAGAAAGAGTACAAGGTGAAGATGAAGGAATTCAAGAAGGGAGGATGGACGCTTTATGGCTCGTCTCGCTCTCTTGATGTAGCCCTTCTCAACCATTATGGCAAGCTCAACAAAGAGGGAGAAGAAGCCTACGAAATAGTAGGAACCTGCTCCAAGTTCAAGTCAAAGAATGTGGGTCATCAGACTTGTATCAACAATGCTTGTAACATCTATGCCCAACAGGCTGGTCGTCAGTTGAAAGGGCGTATTGTAAGTGACATTGCCGGTAATGGTGATGATGTATCAGGTGAGTTTGACCATTTCTATGCAGCCTACGAGAGCCTTGTACAAAAGGAACTCAATGGTGAGTTGCAGGAGTCATTCTCTGTTATCCGCAGCAACAAGGACGGAAGTTACGAGATGCAGACATTCTTTGTAGTAAGCGAGAGCGCTGCCACCCGAGCAAGAATCCGTGCTTACGAGAATGCCGCAAAGGAAAGTGCTGCCGCACAGAAATATGCCAAGAAGGTAAGCGACTTTGTTCGCGAAGGATTCAAACCGACATCAGAAACAAGTACAACAAATGAATAAACGATTATTCGTTCTTTTATCCTTTATGTTTTATCTCACCTCAGCTTTCTCGCAAAGTTGGGATGAGGTAAAACGCGATACCCAAACTTATCTATCGGGAGAAGGTTGGGGAGCGACCGTCGAGGAAGCTGACCAACAGGCACTCGCTGCATTGATAAGCAAGATATCCGTTGTCGTAAGCAACGATTTCTCTATCACAGAAGACGAGCGTACAACCAACGGAAAACTTGATGCGGCAAGTTATACAACCTCAAAGCTGCAGACTTACTCTACCGCCACATTGACCAATACGGAACGAATTGTCATTGACAACAATCCCGACCAAGCGCATATTGGCCGATTTATCAAACGGAGCGAACTGAACAAAATATTTGAAGGGAGAATCCGTACCATAAAGGAGTATATCCGTTTAGGAAAAGTTGCTGAAGATGCCTGCAAGATAGACGATGCATTGAGAAATTATTACTGGGCTTATTCTTTGCTCAAATCTGTGCAGCGGCCATCAAGCGTTGTTTATTCAGATGATGAGACAGGAGAAACAATGTATCCTTTGACTTGGCTTCCACAACAGATTACAAATATCCTAAAAGATTTGAGTGTTAAAGTTACCGGTAACGATGGCACAAATGTCGATTTGATGTTCAAATATAAAGGTCAGCCTGTCAGTACGCTTGACTTTACCTACTTCGATGGACGCAACTGGAGCAACATCTGTAGTGCAAAGGACGGACGTGGGACAATGGAATTCAGTAAAGGAATGGTTCCTGACAACGTTCAAATCAACTATGAATACGCCTATCGCAGTCAAGCGCATATTAATCAGGAAATTCAGAGTGTTCTGAATGTTGTGAAAGGTCAGGCCTTTCGTGCGGCAAGGGTAAACCTGCAAATTGGAAAAGCGAAAGAAAGCGCAGACTATGCACTGTCTTTGGATAAGTCGCGGACAAACGGAACCATGTTGGCTGTTGCAAATGACGGTTCTTATAGAGCTGTGCTAACCAAAGTGCTTAATGCGATAAAGGGACGCGATTATGATGCTGTGCGTTCCCTCTTCACAGATGATGGCTGGAGTATGTTTACAAGCCTTGTAAGATATGGAAATGCCAGAGTACTCAATGCAAAGGATTGTCAGTTCAGTCAACTGCGTGACAATGTAATTGCAAGAAGCATACAAATGTCTTTCTCTTTCAAGAAAGGTTTGAGAAAGGACTTTGTGGAAGATATGGTCTTCACTTTCGATAAGAATCAGAAAATAGACTGCATTGCTTTCGGCCTTGACCGCAAGGCAAAGCAAGACATCATGAAACGTGGCGCATGGACTCCTATTGCTCGGCAAACAATTATGCAATTTCTTGAAAATTACAAAACGGCATACGCACTCAAGCGACTTGACTATCTCAAGACAATATTTGATGACGATGCTGTCATTATTGTAGGTCATGTGGCAGAAAGACTTGTTGCAGAAAGGCAGAATAAGGATATGCCAGTAGTATTCCATACGCAGAGGCACATCAGTCGAGTTCAGTATAGCAAAGAACAGTATATGAAGAACTTGGAGGCTTGTTTCAGAAGCAATGAATTTGTAAATATACGGTTTGCAAACAATGACGTTCGCAAGGCAAAGAATGGCGAGGAGTATGGCATACAGATTAAACAGGACTATTATTCGACCAACTATGGCGACCAAGGATACCTCTATTTGCAAGTCGACTTGGAAGATCCGCAAAAGCCTATTATCAAGGTTAGGACATGGCAACCTGAACCTGACCCCGAGATAGGTTTGTTTGGACTTGGTAACTGGTAAACTACAATATACCAACTATGCGTAAGTACTTTTTAATACTACTGTTGTGTTTCTCTTCGATGATGGCACAAAATACGAATTCAGATTATCAAGCATTCCGCAAAGGAGTGCTTGATAGCTATGGTAGTTTCAGAAAAACGATGTTGGAAGATTACGCAAAATACTTGCAGGGTGTCTGGGATGAATACGAGCAATTTAGAGGGATTAAGAGGGACAAATATCCCAAACCTTCAATAGCGCCAAAGGCTGACGTAAGACCTCAAGGTGTCAATCCAGTTCAGTCTGAACCCGAGGTAAAGCCTACAGTACAGCCAGTACCAATAGATAATCCCATACCTGTGAAGCCTGTTTCTCCCAGCACTTTGCCGAATATGTCTTTCCATTTTTATGGCATGAAACTAAGTGCAGTTTTATGTCATGCACAAACGGTTGATGGCTGTGAACATCAAACATTAGCAAAAGCTTGGAATGCATATCAACAAGATAGAGTGATGAAAGATGTTGTTCGCTCTTTGCAATCATTGGCTATGGCATATGGTCTCAACGATTGGTTTACCTTTGAACTTGTCAGAAACTACGCTGAGGCAACTTGTAAGAATACTGCTAGTGAAACGATATTACAACATTTCCTCCTCTTAAATATGGGATATGATGTGCGATTGGCAAGTTGCGGAAATCAACTTTTATTGTTGGTACCATTCAACCAACAGGTATACGAGCGGAGCTATCTCGTTATTGATGGTAAAAAATATTATGCCTTTTTTGACGATTCAACAAGCAAGGTTCAAAATGCAGGAGTTTACACATGTCGTTTGCCAAACGAAACAGACAAAGGGCGCAATATGGACTTAACCATAATAGGTGGAATTTTAGATATAAAGACTGGTGTAGCACATAGATTTAGTATGAATGACGGAAAAATCTCGGTAAAAGGTTCTGTTGATACGGGAACAATGGAAGCCATTCGCCGTTACCCCCAGATGGATATTCCTTTTTATGCCATGTCAACTATAGACTCAAGCTTCCATCAATCTTTACTTGCACAGGTAAAAGATCAAATACAAGGTTGCTCAGAAAGAGATGCCATTGCTAGAATCCTTCATTTCGTACAATATGCTTTCGACTATGCTACAGACGGAGAACAACATGGATATGAGAAGCCCTATTTCATAGAAGAAAACTTTTATTATCCCAAGAACGATTGTGAGGACAGGGCTATCCTTTTTGCTTTTCTTGTACACAACCTCTTAGGACTTGACGTACACCTCGTACATTATCCTGGGCATGAATGTACTGCCGTAAACTTCACTGCTGTTCAAATGACTGGAGATGGATATATGTACAAAGGGAAAGCCTTCTATATTTGCGACCCGACATACATAGGTGCGTCGATAGGTCAATGTATGCCTTATTATCGAAATGTAAAGCCTACAGTAGATTTGTGGTACTAAGAATGTTGGCATATTTCTGATGGCTTGATTAAAGAGCTCAAGAACTAGCTTTGCCAAATTTCAAACAAAGTAAGTTCTTGTACTCCTTATCTAAATCTATAGCGATAAACCTCTTGGTTTTTTCTTTGAATCGTCCCCAATCCTACTTTTGTGTTCCATTCCAATTTGTAAGTTTGTCGGTACAGCCATTTATTTATATGGTGTACTCTCACTAAATGGCAAATGTTGGCACTTGTCAAACCATACAACAGTTGTACTTGTATTTTTTTTTAATGTTTTCGCCTAAAAACTGCAAGGAGGAACTTCTGATAATATACATTATATCATCATTTTAGAATTCTAAATTCTTATTCCGTTGCCGTAGCATGCTTGTACATCCATTTTCCGCGG
>ERZ808240.5427-NODE-5427-length-10394-cov-15.759841_pt1 | contig 10394 bp, 9 predicted proteins | sample MGYA00521084_ERZ808240 | MGnify/ENA primary metagenome ERZ808240 (study PRJEB31516, sample SAMN03275571) | gut metagenome | biome: mammalia-associated habitat; material: feces | host: Papio cynocephalus | place: Kenya | collected 2012-08-06 ... | reverse complement strand
CATATAGCAATTATATCAAAAATTTATTGCGAAGAAAATTCACTCTTTTTTACTGCTATTTTTGTTTATTATTTACAAAAATTATAATTGTTTTTTTTCTTAAGATATGATAGTATTAGGTGGGTGATGTTTATGCATACTGTGGGTATTGTTTGTGAATATAATCCTATGCATTTAGGGCATTTATATCAAATTAATGAAATTAAAAAGTTATATCCTGATTCAATTATTGCTATAGTTTGTTGTAGTTGTTTTACTCAGCGGGGAGAATTATGTGTGATGAATAAATGGGAGAAGTGCAGAATAGCTTTGGAAAATGGAGTTGATTTGGTTATTGAGCTTCCTTTTGTTTATGCTACGCAGGGTGCTGATGTTTTTGCTAGTGGTAGTATTAAACTTCTTGATAGTATAGGTATTGATACTTTAGTATTCGGTAGTGAATCTAATGATATAAAAAAGTTAGAGAGTATTGCTTATACTCAACTTAATGATAATAATTATGATGATAAAGTTCGAAGTTATTTAGATAAGGGCGTTAATTATCCTACTGCATTGAGTTTAGCATTAAAAGATATATTGGGTTATTCAGTTAGTAGTCCTAATGATTTGCTTGCTGTTTCTTATATAAAAGAGATTATTAGGAATAATTATAAAATTAATTATGTTTCTATTAAGAGAACTAATTCTTACTATGGGGATGACAATATTAATGATAATATTGCTTCTGCTTCATATATTAGAGATATGTATAAAAAGGGAAAGGATATAGTTAAATATTTGGTTAAGGATAGTTTTTCATATTTATATAAAGATATTTCTATGGATAAAGTATTTCCTTATTTAAAGTATAGAATAATATCTGGTAGACTTGATGATATTGTAGATGTTGATGAGGGTATTCATAATAAACTTAAAAAAAACATTATGAAATGTAATTGTTTTAATGATATTATTGATATGGTTAAATCTAAGAGATATACTTATAATAAAATTAATAGAATGCTTGTTCATATTCTTTGTAATTTTACTAAAGTTGAAAATAAAGATAAAAATATAGATTATGTTAGATTACTAGGATTTAGTTCTAATGGTCGGAAATATTTGGGTTCTATTAGAAAAGATAAGAATATTCCTATTATTACTCATTATAAAAGAGGTATTTCTAATATATTTGATATTGAATATAGAATTACTTGTATATATGGAATGATTATGGGAGATGAAATCTTGGCTAAAGATGAATATAGTCATAAGCCAATAAGGGTAGATTAGTTATTTACAATACATAAATATGTATATTATAAATTACTTATATGTAATAAATAATACAATTAAAAAGATACATTCTTAATTTGAGTGTATCTTTTATGCATTAGCCATTGCTAAATCATATAGTAACTTTCCTACTGTAATTCCTACTACTATTGAAATTACTAGTACTACAACTATTAATATTATGGTTGCTTTATCTACTTCCATAGAACTTTTTTCTAATTGTTTTTGTTTTTGAGCTTGTGTTAATTTCATTATTATATCAACTCCTGGTTATTCTTTTAAATTTTAATATTTTCTATTTCTTTTTTAAATAAAATTAATAATTCTTGTTTTTCTTCTTTTTTTGTTACTGGTTCTAATATTAAATTATTGTTTTCTAACTTTTCTTTTACAAATTTTATTTTATATGGTTCATCTATTGTTGTAAGAAAGGCATAAACGTTATTGTCTTTTTTTGTAATTGATGATACTACGTATTCTAGGTTATCATCTAGATATACTATTTCTCCTATTTCTAAATATTTCAAAATTATCCTCCTTATTGATAAGTTATTTTATTAGAATTTTGTAAACTTTCATATAAATCATTGAAAGTTTCTTTATTTACCTCTACCCAGCCGTATCCTTCTTCTTGATTGGTAACTTCATTTTTTCTTGATAAGTGAACTTTTATAACAAAATTGCTACCTTCTACATTTTTTAACCATTCCTTATATATTTTTTCTAGATTGGTTTCATGTAAGTTTTCATCATTCAAGCTAATTGTTTGTTTGTTTTCTAATATAGTATTACCATTTGCATCTTTTTGGCGTTCACAGATTGCAAAGCTTGTTATTGTAGCATCTCCTGCTATTGTTGTTCCTGCTTTTAGGGTGTCTGTACTACTTCTATATAAGTTAGCATTGTCCGAAATATAATAAGAGGCTCCTAAATCAATATATTCATATAAATCTTCGTCTGTTATTTCTGTTTTTATTATATCTTTTCCATCTGGATTTTCTGCTACAGCTATTGGATCAAATGTAGCAGTGGTAGTTGGTGATGACTCTGGTAATGGTTGTAGTTGTTTATGTTCCATAAATCCTTTTACTATGTTATTTCCTACTGTTATTACCATTGCAGATCCGATTGCTATTGCTATTATTTTTATAATTTTGATTAATTCTTCTTTGGTTGGCTTTCTTCTTTTGGGGTTAGTTATATTTCCTTTATCAGGTTCATCTTCAGTAAGATACTTTGCCAAAGTTTTTTGCATACGATTTCCTTTAGCATTAATTCCATTATCAGTCTGATTAGGTTGCGAAGTTCTTGAATGTTGACTTTCATAAGGATCATTTTCTATTTTTGGTTGTGAATAAGTGTTGGTGTTTGGTTTTGGCTTAACAGTCTCGGGATGACTTTTTGGATGTTTTTTTCCAGTATTAACATTTATTGTTAATTCTATATCTCCCATATGTTTTTCATGATTTTTTTCATTATCTTCCGGAATCCTACCTTTAAATCCTTTTATGTATGTTGAACTTGTTATCATTTGTGGTAAACCCGTTATATTGTTTAAAACTTCTGTTAAATCTTCTCTCTTTATATATAGGCCCTTTTTTATAGTTGATACCTTGCCAATTTCAAAACTTGGTTTTATTATTTCCACTAATTCTTGTTTGCTATTTATTTCTTTACTATCTTTATAAAATATTGTCTTGTGGGCTTCATTTTTTATATTATTTCCTCTACTTATTTCCCATAACCAATTTGCTACGTCATCAACTTTATAATAGTATCCAGCTTCTATCCCGTTCATCTCTGATAAATTTTTATCAACGAATATTGTTTTGTTATTAAGCTTTGAATAAGATTCAAGCATTGCATCTTTAGTATAATTGCCAGCTTTATTAATTTTAGAAGGTCTTATTTTTTTTACTCCTTCTCCACCTACAACTTTTAGATTTCCATCTAAAGATGTTATTAGTTTTTCTTCCATTTTTACCTCCTTTATGCTATATCTAATAAGATTATAGCATAATTTACTTTATTTTGATATTATTTTATTTAATTTTACATATTTTTAAAATTAAAAGGTTCTAGTCTTTTAAACTAGAATCTAATTTTTTATAATATTCATATCTTCTTATTGCCCATTCTTTTTGATTGTTTAGTATTTCTTCTGAATGTGCAATATTTACTGATTTTAGGTTTGCATATCTATTTTCTGTTGATAAGAAGTTGTCATATTCTGTAAAATCTGGATTTTTACTATCCAATGTAAATACTCCTGTATCTGGATTAGATCTAAATGTTAAGAAATATCCACATTTTGTTGCTAAAAATGAGTTGTCTAGACTATGCTCCATACCTCTTTTTATACCATGTTCTATACATGGTGAATATGCAATTACTAAAGATGGGCCTTTATGATTATTTGCTTCTTGTAATACTTTTAGATATTGTTCTTTATTGTAACCTATATTTACACATGCTACATATACATGAGGGTAACACATTGCCATTCTTGCTAAATCTTTTTTATAGTTTGTTTTACCGTTAGCTGTAAAGGATGCTATAGAGCCTAAATTCGATGATTTTGAAGATTGACCTCCTGTATTTGAATATACTTCTGTGTCAAGTACTAAAATATTAATATTTTCATTTCTTGATAGTATATGATCTAATCCTCCATATCCAATATCATAGGCAAAACCATCTCCACCTACTATCCACATTGATTTTGGTGTTATATAATCTTTTAGTTCTTTTAATAATGGATGTGATTCATAATCAATATTGTTTTCTACTTCTTTACAAATATTGTAATTATCCATATTTTCTAACCATTTTTTAAAGTTAATTTTATCTTTATTTAAGTTTGCTTCCATATAGTTTTTAATATTATTTCTTTTTATATTTATACCAGTTAATATTCCTAATCCAAATTCTGAATTATCTTCAAATAAAGAATTAGCCCAAGGCACGCTGTAAGGGGTAGATGGGGCTGATGCTCCATAAATTGATGAACACCCTGTAGCGTTTGCTATCATTAAATTGTTATTAAATACTTGAGTTAAATTTTTTAAATATGCTGTTTCTCCACATCCTGCACATGCTCCAGAAAACTCAAATTTTGGCATTGTAAAGCTTTCATTTTTTACATTCAAGATGTTTGGCTTATAACTTCCGTTTATATTATGCTTTAACATATAATCATAATCTTCTTGTTTAAATTTATTGCGGTCATATGGTTCCATTGTAAGAGCCTTTTTTCCTAATTTACCTGGGCAAGTGTTAGCACATAATCCACATCCTGTACAATCTTTATAAGAGATACCAATAGAATATTTGTAGTCTCTTGGGAATATTGAATCTGTTGTTTCTACTTCATCATCTTCTTTATTTAGAAGGAATGGTCTTATTACTCCATGTGGACAAACGAAAGTACATTGATTACATTGAATACAATTTTCTTTATTCCAACACGGAACCATTTCTGCTATATCTCTTTTTTCTTCTTTAGTTGAACCTGGTCTAAATATTCCACTTTTTTTGTTTAGAAATGCACTTACTGGGAGACTATCTCCTTTTAAGGTATTTATTGTTTCTTCAAAAGACATATTTTCTTTTTTAAAATAAACTAAATTTATCCAATCTTTATTTACTTTAAAAGTATTTAGATGTTTAAGAGTTTCATCTACTATATTATTATTTATATCAATTACTTTCTTACCTTTGCTTTTAAATCTTTTAATATTATTTTCTTTCATTATATTAAGGGCTTTTTTTGTATTTAATATTCCTATAATTTTAAATATACATACTTCCATACAAGTATTTATTTTATTTTTTAAACCTAATTCATTTACTAGACTATAAGCATCTATAATATGTACTGTAATGTTTTTACTTGCAAGTAGATATTTTACTTTATTAGGTAATGTTTTTTCTAACTCAGTTTGACTTAGGTTAGTATTTAATAAAAGTGTGCCATTTTGGGCAATGTTATCTAAAATATCATACTTATACATATATGAATCTTTTGACACTACTATTAGGCTTGGATTATCTACATAATATGGGGAGTTGATAGGACTAGGAGACAATCTAATATGGCTTCTTGTTACTCCACCTGATTTTTTAGAATCATATTGAAAATATCCTTGAACGTAATTATTGGTATTATCTCCAATTATTTTTATTAAATCTTTTGATGTAGATACCATACCATCTGAACCATATCCATAGATTAAAAATTCTGTTTTATTTGATGGAATATGGAAATGCTTATCTACTTTTAATGATAAATCTGTTACATCATCTTCTATACCTATTGTAAAATTATGATGTACTGATTTACTATTTAAGAATTCATATACTGCTTTTATTTGGGCTGGTGTTGTATTTTTAGATGATAGTCCGTAACGACCTCCTATGATAGTTATATTTTTTCCTTTTAAAGCTTCAACCACATCTAAATATAGTGGTTCTCCATTAGCTGCTGGCTCTTTTGTGCGATCTAGTACTGCTACCTTAGTTACTGTTTTAGGTAACTCTTCTATTAAATGGCTAGTTGAAAATGGTCTATACAAATGTACTTCTATTAAACCATATTTACCATTTTTAGTATTTAAATAATCTATTGTTTCTTTTATAGTTGCACAGACACTACCCATTGCTATAATTACAGATGTTGCTTTAGGGTCGCCATAATAATTAAATGGTTTATAGTTAGTTTGATTTAATTTATTTATTTTGTCCATATATTTTACAACATTTGTTGTTACTTCTTGATAATTTTTATTTCTAGCTTCTGTATTTTGAAAATAAATATCATCATTTTCTGCAGTTCCTCTAGTATTTGGATTAGTATTATTCATAGCGTTTTTTCTAAAGCTTTGTAGGGCTTTTTTATCAATCATATGCTCTACTTTTGATAGGTCCATTAATTTTATTTTATTAATTTCATGTGATGTTCTGAAACCATCAAAAAAATTGATGAACGGAAGTGAAGAAGAGATTGCTGATAGATGCGCTACAGCGGCCATATGATATGCACTTTCTGGGCTTGATGAGGATAACATACATACTCCTGTACTTCTTGTTGCATATATATCTTGATGATCTCCAAAGATGCTTAAGGCATGGGTTGATAAAGAACGGGCTGCTACATGAATTACTGCAGGTAACATTTCTCCTGCTAATTTATATAGAGTTGGAATCATTAATAATAATCCTTGACTTGCTGTAAATGTTGTTGCTAATACTCCTGATTGTAAGGCTCCATGTACCATTGCTACTGCTCCTGCTTCAGATTGCATTTCTACTACTTTAACTTTATTATTAAAGAAATTTTTTTCGTCAGAGGATGCTAATTTATCTACGTTTTCAGCCATTGGAGATGCTGGTGTTATTGGATATATTCCACATACTTCGCTAAATTTGTATGCTACTGTACTTACTGCTTCGTTTGCATCCATTGTTTTATATTTACTCATTATATTACCTCTTTTCTATATATAATATATTATAAAATATTATAAAGTTATTATGAGTCTTTGTAAATCTTTAAAGACTTTGTAATTTCTACATTTTTTATATAACTCTATCGTTATTTTGTAAATCTTTTTCTACTAATAATTCATGAATTTCTTCTTCCATATTATTTAAATATATTTCTTCTATTCTATCTACTCTACACTTTTCTGAGATAATAATAGAATTTACTTTTTCCACAGAGTTGTGGATTTCATCATTTACTACTACATAGTTATATTTTGTTACTTCGTTTATTTCTTTATATGCAGTAGTAAATCTTGATATTACTTTATCAATAGTTTCGGTATTTCTACCAATTAATCTTCTTTTTAATTCTTTTAGTGATGGTGGCATTATAAATATAAATATTGCGTCTTTTACTTTTTCTTTTATTTTTAAAGCACCTTGGATTTCTATTTCTAGTATTACATCTATTCCTTTATTTAGATAATCTTCTATTTTATCTTTAGGAGTACCATAATAGTTTCCATTATATTCTGCATATTCTAGAAACTTATCTTCTTTTATTCTAGATTCAAATTCTTCTCTTATTAAAAAGTAATACGATTCATTAGGTATATCTCCTGGTCTTATGTTTCTTGTAGTCATTGAAATTGATAACCATAACTTTTTATTAATAGATAAAAGTTCTTTTATTATTGTACCTTTTCCTGAACCTGATGGTCCGCTGATTACTATTAAGTTTCCCTTTTCTTTTGATTTAATTATATTTTCCATAAATCTTTAAATCCTCCTTACTTATAAAATTTTAGAAAAAAAGAAGTAATATTACTTTTTATAATACTTTATTAATATCACTTCAGATTATGCTATTTGTTGGGAGTTAATTTTTCTATTCCACCCATATATGGTTGTAGTGCTTTAGGTACTAGTATACTTCCATCTTCTTGGTAATTATTTTCTAGTACTGCGATTAATCCTCTTGGAGACGCTACTACAGTATTGTTTAGTGTGTATACGTAAGAATTTCCTTTATCTGTTTTCATTCTTATTCCTAGTCTTCTTGCTTGGGCATCTCCTAATGTAGAACAAGATCCTACTTCAAAATATTTTTGTTGTCTTGGGCTCCAAGCTTCTACATCGCAAGATTTAACTTTTAAGTCTGCTAAGTCTCCTGAACAACATTCTAGTGTTCTTACTGGAACATCTAAGCTTCTGAAGAATTCAACTGTATAAGACCACATTTTATTGTACCAGTCCATTGAGTCTTCTTTTTTACATAATACTACCATTTCTTGCTTTTCAAATTGATGTACTCTGTAAAGTCCTCTTTCTTCTATTCCATGTGCTCCTACTTCTTTTCTAAAGCATGGTGAATATGATGTTAATGTTATTGGCAATTCTTTTTCACTAACTATTTGATCTTTAAATCTTCCTATCATTGAATGTTCTGAAGTTCCTATTAGGTATAAGTCTTCGTTTTCTATTTTATACATCATTGCATCCATTTCTTCAAAAGACATAACGCCATTTACAACATCACTTCTTATCATAAATGGAGGTACGCAATAAGTAAATCCTTTATTTATCATAAAATCTCTAGCATAGGATAACATTGCTGAATGAAGTCTTGCTATATCTCCAATTAAATAATAGAAACCATTTCCAGAGGTTCTACCTGCTGATTCTTTATCTAATCCATTAAATCTATCAATTATATCAGCATGATATGGGATTTCGTATTTAGGTACTATTGGGTCTCCAAATTTTTCTATTTCTACATTTTGACTATCATCTTTTCCGATTGGTACAGATGGATCGATAATATTCGGTATATGCATCATTTGTTCTTTTATAACTTTTGCTAATTCTTCTTCTTTTTGTTCTAGGGATACTAATTCTTCATTTATTGAAGTTACTTCTTCTTTTTTCTTGTTGGCATCTTCTATTTTTTTATCTTTCATAAGCATACCAATTTCTTTAGATGTAGTGTTTCTTTTGTTTCTTAATTCATCTGCTTTAGTTTTTATGTTTCTTAAATTTATATCATTATTAATTATTTCATCTACTAATGGAATTTTTTCTTCTTGAAATTTGTTTTTTAAATTTTGAATTACTTTCTCTTTTCCGTCATTAGTTCTTAATATATTTATGTCTATCATATTATTTCCTTCTTTCTTATAAAAAATTATACAATAATTATATTTAAAAATCAATTATTTGATTTCTTTTCTTCTTATTTTTACTAACTTTTTTTGTATTTTTATTATTTTGTGAATTTACTTCTATATTTCTATAGTTTATAAATTCTTCATAGTGCTTGTTTAATTCTTCTTTTATATTTTTATTATTTGTTTTTGGCAGTTGACTGCTACTTACATAAGTATTTTGTAGTTTACTTTTATATTGGCTATTATAGGCTTTGATACTTTGAATTTGAAGATTTGTTGTTTCACAGAATAATGGGGCTAAAACAAAATAAAATGGAAAATATTTGGTTGCTATTAAGCCTGTTATAATACTAGAAAATAAGAACCAGGTTTTATATTTTCCTACTCTTTCTGTTTCTATGTTTATTTTAGATTTTTTTGCTGCTATAGTGATGGATGATATTTCTGCTTCTAGCACCAATGGTATAAACATTAGATAATTACCCAAAATTAATGATGGTGCTAATAGAGATAAGGCAAATATTTTATCCGATATTGGATCTAACTTTTTTCCTAGTTCAGTAAATGCATTTAATTTTCTTGCTGCAAATCCATCTAAGGCATCGCTAACTGCACCTATTATATATAAGATAATCGCTTGATATGTTAATCCGGATACAAATAAAATTGATGCTAGTACAGATGATATTATTCTGCTAATAGTTATCATATTGGGTATGTTTTGTTTTAATTTATTCATAAAATCATCACTTTCCTTGCGGAAGTTATTATATAGTAATATTATTTAAATTACAATATTTAATTACAATTATTTTAGATAAATTTTATTGACAATGTATTTATTTATATATTATAATTATGAAAGTTAGGATGTGTGATATGAATAATTTAGTTAATTCTTTGATAGATGTGTTTAATGGTTGGAATAAGGAAGTTGTTGTATTTATTGTTTCTTTGCTTCCAATACTGGAACTTAGAGGAGGCTTACTTGCTTCGACACTACTTAAAGTGAAATTTTCAAGAGCTTTCTTTATTTGTATATTAGGAAATATTTTACCAATTCCTTTAGTATTATTATTTTTAGATTATATCTTTACTTTATTAAAAAAATGGAGTGTTACTAAAAAAATTGTTGATTGGTTTGAAAGAAAAGTTCTATCTAAGAGAGAGCAAATCGACAAATATGGTTACTTTGGGCTTATGTTGTTTGTTGGTATTCCATTACCAGGTACTGGTGCTTGGACTGGTTCCGCTTTAGCAGTACTTTTAGGATTGGATAAAAAGAAAAGTTTTTTATTCATAGTGTTAGGTGTTTTATTAGCCGCTGTTATTATGAGTATTGTGTCTTATGGAATTCTAGGAAATCTTATATAGATTTTTTTTTGAATACTAATAAATCATAAAAATTGAAAAACTAAAAATCGCACTCTTGTGAATTAATTCGTGAGTTAGATTTTTTCTTTTTTG
>ERZ808240.5426-NODE-5426-length-10395-cov-4.094004_pt1 | contig 10395 bp, 10 predicted proteins | sample MGYA00521084_ERZ808240 | MGnify/ENA primary metagenome ERZ808240 (study PRJEB31516, sample SAMN03275571) | gut metagenome | biome: mammalia-associated habitat; material: feces | host: Papio cynocephalus | place: Kenya | collected 2012-08-06 ... | reverse complement strand
ATATGCTTACCGGTTATATATCATCTTCATCAGGACAGGTGCTTATTGACGGAACAGATATTCTTGAAGACCCTATAAAAGCTAAGAAAAATATCGGTTATCTCCCTGAAATCCCTCCTCTTTATGTTGATATGACCGTTCATGAATATCTTAATTTCATGTATGACCTTAAAAAATGCAAACAGCCCAGAAAAGCTCATATCAATGATATATGTTCACTTTGTAAAATTTCTGATGTTGAAAACAGAATAATTAAAAATCTTTCAAAGGGTTATCGTCAGCGTGTGGGACTTGCACAGGCTCTTATTGGTAATCCTCCTGTGCTTATTCTTGATGAACCTACTGTCGGCCTTGACCCTAAGCAGATTATTGAAATCCGTACTCTTATTAAGAAACTCGGAAAATCCCATACAGTTATACTTTCTTCTCATATACTTTCTGAAATTCAGGCTGTATGCGACAGAATTATAATTATCAATAAAGGTGTTCTTTCTGCTGACGGAACTGCTGATTCAATTTCACAGAGTCTTACCAATAAGCACCGTATGACTGCAAGAATAAGCGGTGCAGATAAAAATACTATTTCTGATGCCCTTAAAGCTATTGAGGGTGTAAAATATGTCCGTGCTGATATGGAGCGTGAAAAGGGTATTTATGATTATGACATCGAATCTGAACACGATACGGATATAAGACCTCAGCTTAACAAACTCTGTGCTGAAAAAGGCTGGAATATTCTTATGCTTCAGCTTTCGGAACTTACTCTTGAAGATATATTCCTTAAAATTACTATGGGTGAGGGAATTGTTATTCCTAAAGAGGAAGAAAAACCACAGCCCGAAGATAATAATAACGGAGGCGAAAAATAATGGGTGCTATTTACAGACGTGAAATGAACAGCTTCTTTTCTTCAAGTATTGCTTATGTGTTTTTATCAGTATTTTTCCTGTTTTCAGGTTATTTCTTCCTTGCAGGCACTCTTATGTCTGCTACTACTGATATGTCCGGAATGTTCAGTGCTTTGTTCCTTATTGTTCTGATTCTTATTCCTGTACTTACTATGAAGCTTATCAGTGAGGAGAAAAAACAGAAAACTGACCAGGGACTTCTGACTGCTCCTGTAAGTCTTTGGGGAATAGTTCTCGGAAAGTATTTTGCTGCTCTGACTCTTTATACAATCGGTCTTTGCATTACTCTTGTTTATGCTCTTATACTCAGCTATTTCGGAACTGTTATGTGGGGAATAGTCATATCGAATTTCCTTGCTATGTTTCTTCTCGGTGCTGCTTTTATTGCTGTCGGAATATTTATTTCTTCTCTGACTGAAAATCAGATTACTGCGGCAGCCGCAAGTTTTCTTGTTTTTATCGTTCTTTATCTTATTGACCAGATTGCCTCTCTTGTAAATATCAGCTTTATAAAAAATATTCTTGTTTCTCTTTCATTCTATACACGATATATTGAGTTCACAAGGGGTATATTCAATCTTTCAAGCGTTATTTTCTATGTCAGTGTAGCTTTTGTTTTCAATTTCTTCACTGTCAGAGTTTTCGAGAAAAAACGCTGGAGCTGATTAACTCTGAAAGGAAGTAACTGGAAATGAAGAATAAATCTAAACTTATGAAAAAATTCAAATACGGAACTATTGCAACTGTTACTGTTGTAATTGTTCTTGCCATTGTGGTTTTAATTAATATTATAATGGCTATGGTTACTGAAAAGTATCCTGTCAAATTTGACCTCACACAAGATAAAAGATATGAGCTCAGTCAGGAAAGTATTGACTTTCTTAATAATCTCGACAGCGAGGTTGAAATTGCTGTTACTCTTACAAAAGAAGAACTCAATAACGGCGGTTATGTATTTACGGATTCCTATAAGTCAATCCCTACTGAAATTATCCCGCAGTTCCTTGAAAAATATAAAATGTATGCTGATAACATTGATATAAAATATATCGATGTCGAAAAAAATCCTGATGAGATTTCAAAGTATACAAAACTTTATGAGGGTACTATTTCAGCTCAGCAGGTTATTGTATGCTCAGGCGACAGAATAAAGGTTATAGGTTTTGGAAATCTTTTCAGCCAGAGCAGTTCACAGTATGCATCACAGAATGATACAGGCGTTATTTTTACCGGTGAAAGTGCTATAACTTCTGCTATTATGTCTGTTACTGATGCAAATCCGATTAGTGCAGGTATGATTTATAAGATGAACGGTCAGGCTATTTTCAGTCAGTCCTCTTATAATTCAATAATACAGTTCTATTCACTTCTCAACAACAACGGTTACAATATGAAAGATGTTGATATTGCTACTGATGAACTTTCTCCTGATGATTATGACCTCCTTGTAATTTCTGCTCCGGAAGTAGATTTTACAGAAGATGAAATCGCAAAGCTTGAGGATTTCCTCTATAACAACGGTGACTATCAGAAAAATATCATCTATATATCAAGCATAGTTGCTGCTGATACTCCTAACCTTGATGAATTTCTTGAAAAATGGAATATAAAAATTGAGGATTCACTTGTTTTTGATGACCAGAATTCACAGTATGTAAGTACAGCTTCAGCAGGTCAGATTATGGGCCCTGTTATGAGTATTGTTGATGATACAATTTCAGGTATGCTTGCAAATCAGGCTCTGCCGGTAGTTGCTCCTTATTCAAGAGCTGTTACTGTTGTCGATAAAAACAACGACAAGGGTACTGAAGTTATTCTTCAGTCATCTGCATCATCTTACAGAAATGCCCTTGAATCTGCTGATGACAAATCAACTGCATCTGAAAACGGTTCAAACAATATAATCGTTATCACTACTAAGGACAGGGCTGAAGGTTATGATATGTATGCAAGCCATGTTGTTGCTGTCGGTGCTGTTATGCTTACTGACCCGAATATAATCGCTCAGACTACTGCTTATAATAATGCAAACTTTGTTCTTAATATGGTAAACAACATTACCGGAAAAGACAGCAGTTTTGTTATTCCTCAGAAAAATCTCCAGCAGATTTTCATAAAGGTTGACCAGAGTCAGCTTTCTGCTCTCAGAATTGCTGTAATGTATGTAATTCCGTCAATTGTTGTTGTATGCGGTATTGTTGTATTCGTAAGGAGAAAGAATAAATGACAAAATCAGTTAAGAGTATTATTGCACTCGGTTCTGCTCTTGTTGTTCTCGGAGCAGGTGCGGTATGCTGGAAAATGTTTATGCCTGATGAATCCTCTGAAAGTTCCTCCTCCGAATCCTCTCATGCTTATGGCGAGGGAACTCAGATTATTCACAATAATCCTGACGAAATAAATAAAATTGAAGTTTCAAATTCTTCGGGAGATTTTAATGTTGTCCGTCTCAAAAAGGCAGAAGGTGAAGACAAAACTCTCTATACCATACAGGGTTATGAAGATTTGCTCCTTGATACTTCAAAACTCTGGACTCTTTCAAACAATACTATGGACGTCAAGGCAAATTCAATTGTTGCTGAAAACTGTACTGATACTGAAAAGTACGGTTTCAGCAATCCTGTTACGGCTGTTCTTCACTATGATTCAGGAGACAGTGTTAAATTCTATATAGGTGATATTTCACCTGTGGCTGAAAACACTTATTTTATGATTGACGGAGACGATACTGTATACACTGTATCTTCAAGCCTTGTGGATAATTACCGCCTTTCTGAAAATGACTTTGTATCAAAAACTGTTCTTGAAGAACCTGATGAAGAAAATTACCCCATTGTAAGCAATATTACAATAAAACGTGATGACCTTGACTATGATATTGTTATTGAATATGATGAGAAATCTGATGACAATAACAACAGAGGCGGTACTTCGGCAGCTCATGTTATGACCGAACCTGTATTTTCATATCTCAGCGTTGAACGTTCAATAAAGGTTACGAATGGTCTTTTCGGGCTTACTGCTGATGATTTCTATGCAGTACACCCTGATGAATCAGATATTGCGGAAGCAGGTCTGGCATCTCCTTTCTGCACTGTTACTTTTACTCTTGAGGATAAAACTCAGTATAAGCTCATTATGAGTGAACCTTTTACTGATGATGACGGTCTTAAATATCATTATGTTATGCTTGAGGGAAACAATATAATATACAAAATTTCTACTGAATCTGCTGTATGGGGCACTGTTCAGCTTGTTGACTTTACTTCACAAGCTGTATTCGGCTCTAATGTATGGGATATAGAAAAAATGACTGTTTCCGCAGAAGGTTATGATGATATTGTTTTTGACTGCGAGGGCGACTCAAAGGATAATTTTAAGGTAAAGAAAAATAATTCCGATTTTGAAACAGAACGTTTCAGACTTTTCTATTCATACCTTATAAATGCTCCGGGTGAGGAATTTGCTCTCGGTTATACTGTTCCTGATGAAAAGCCTGTTGCTTCTGTAAGCGTTACTGACAGATACCTTGAAAAAACTTATACTGTTGAATTTTATAATAATACTGCTCTTAAAAGCATTATTGTTATAGACGGTGAATGCAGATATATTTGCAGTAAATCATATGTGGATACACTTCTTGAAAATATCGGCAGAATTGATACCGGAGAGGAGTATATTAAAACATGGAAATAATTTGAAAGGAAGGTTTTTATAATGTCTCAGAAATTCTTTTATTATAAGGGTTTTCCTCTTGTAAGAAATAAAAATGAAATTTATTATGGCTTTATGTGTGACCCTTTTGTAATAAACCTCAAAATTCTTACAACTAAAAAAATCGGCAATGATGAAGTTTCTGATAAAATTCAGCTTTACCAGATGTCTACTGACCCTGTTCAGATTACCCGTACTGCCAAGTGTGAAGGCGGTCTTTATGAGGCTCTTGATATGGCAAGAGTATGGCTTGAAAAATCAATGATTAAAGAATAATCAAAAAAGCGGACAGAAATGCCCGCTTTTTTATATTTGTTTAAATCTCAATTCTTATTGTTTTCGACAAATTTTGACAAATTATTTTTTATGGATGTATTGACTTATTGACTTTTGCAATATATAATTAAACCAGAATATTTAAGGAGATGTATGCTTATGAAATTTAAGAAAATCTTATCAGCCGTATTGTCACAGCTGGTTATATTCTGTTCTGCTTCAATGCCTGCTATGGCAACTGTTACTGTTACAGTTGATAATGATGCTCTTGCATCATCAGGATATGGCAACAGAAACAGCAATTGTGTATATATAACAGCAGACAGTCTTTACAATGGTGATGCAAGAATAACAAAATCCAATGAACATGGTGAATATAGCTGGTGTTATTCTAATCCGCTTACTGAAAAAAGCAAACGAAATGTTTCCATATATGCTTATTTGGCTTATGGTGACTTTACAGATTCATATGCTAAATACTATGTTAATGACGGTGCAAGTAAATATAATGTACAGTACATAGGATTTATTAATCAGGACAAAGCTAAAAGTGGCTGGAATCTTGTAGGAACAAGAGCAATAGATGTAGGTTACTCAACTCATGCAGAGGTGCGTTCTTCTGATAATTATAATCAGAGAATGGGAGCTGATGCTATACGAGTAACATATTATAATTAATAAGGAGGATATCTTATGAAAAATTTTAAAAGAATGATACTTTGCACATCTCTTGCCATATGCATTTTAGGTACTGTATCTGTTCCTTTTATAATCAGTTCTTCCTCTGAAGTTACTACTAATGATGTTTCTGTAATTAAAACATCTGATAATGATGAAAATTCACAGAATCTGATAACAGTTCCAGTTTCTGAAAAGAAAACAGAACTTACAAAAGATGATGTTTTTTATATGATGCTTAATGCACAGTTCAACTACGACAAAATTTCAGGAAAAATTGCAAACGGTCAGACAATGGATATGCCGATGTGTGTTGATTTTTCAGTAGATTTGGCTGATGGTGGAAATTATTCAAAAGTTACAGTCAATCCTGTTGTATTAAATGAAAGTTATTCTGAAAATCTTTCTGCTGATACAGATATTATTGATGAATATAAAACAGATGACTGTAAAAAATATGAAGAACATTTCATTGACAAAAATGGTCAGGCAATAAATTTTAACAATCTTGACAGAACAAAATATGTTGAAAAAATGTTTGACAGTTATGACAGAGATGATGTCATTAAGATTGATAATGAAGAAAGAATAACTGAAATAGAAGGAGAAAAATGTTATTGCTATGTATCTAATCCGATGATTACCGGATATGAAAGTATCTGCATTAATCCGCAGGAAATGGCATTCGGTTTCCTTGAAGACCAGTCATTGTGGGAAATAACCGGAGAAACAGAATATATCGGAAGAAAATGCCTTGTTATTGAAGGTAATACAGAGCAGGATTATGGTTCAAAACTTAATGTGGACAAGTTTTCATTCCTTGTTGACTATGAAACGGGTATACTTTTAAAATATACAGGTTTTGATATTGATGGTAATTTAAGCGATTATATGTATGCAGAGGAAATTTCATTTGATTATAACAAAGAAATGGTGAAAAGTCTTCTGGCAGAAAAAATAAATCTTGATTATTCTGAAGTACAGAGCTGAAATACAGGGCGGACAGAAATGTCCGCTTTTTGTTTTTATGCAAAAAAACCGCATTCCTGAAAGAATGCGGTAATATGACTGAATTTTAAAAAATTATCTCTGTTCACAGATAAGCTTGATAGCGGTTCTTTCTTCACCGTCAATCTGAATATTGGCAAAGGCAGGGATACAGATAAGGTCAATACCGATTGGAGCGAGATAACCTCTTGCGATAGCAATAGCTTTTATTGCCTGATTTGATGCACCAGCACCGACAGCCTGAACCTCAACGGCTTTCTGCTCTCTTATAACACCGGCAACAGCACCTGCAACAGAATTAGGTGATGAATGTGATGATACCTTTAAAATTTCCATTTCTGAAACCTCCTGTAAAAAATATTGTTGTATTTTTTGATTCCTTTTTCAAGCAATTATATTATACAACAAATTAATTTGAATTGCAATAGATTCAAACTAATTTTGTATATTATCTCACAATAATTCTTTCAATTTTAGTGCTTTTGCCTAATTTTTCGTTAAATGTTACAACTACTCCGTTTATAAAGCAGGGATTTGCGGATTCGGTGAATTTTGTTGGATAACGAAAACGCAGGCGGTCAAGAGCCGGTTTTATATCTACTCCGAGTATCGATATTTCAGCTCCTGTCATTCCGGCATCTGTGATATATGCTGTATGAGAGCCGAGTATAATTTCATCTGCTGTCTGTACATGTGTATGTGTTCCGAGTACTGCTGTAACTTTTCCTGTAAGATAATGTCCCATAGCTTTTTTTTCTGATGTTGCTTCTGCATGAAAATCTACAAAAATATTCGGAGTTTCAATATCCTTCAGAATATTATCCATACATGTAAACGGATTGTCAAGAGGGTCCATATTTACTGTACCCATAAGATTTATAAATGCTGTTTTAAAGCTCCCGAAATCAAGTATGCATATTCCTTTTCCTGTACAGCCTTCCGGAAAATTTGCAGGTCTTATAATATTGTCATGTTCAAATACTTTTTCATAGCCGTATCTTTTGAAACAGTGATTTCCTGTTGTTATTACATCTGCTCCCATATTAAGAAGATTTTCTGCGGATTCTTTTGTTATACCGTTTCCTTCTGCGGAATTTTCTCCGTTTATGACTGTTATGTCTATATTATAATTTCTTTTGATTGAATAAAGTTTCTTTGAAAGAAACTTACAGCCATTTTTCCCTACTACGTCACCTATAAAAAGAAGTTTCATAAATTTATTTTATTTCCTTTCAAAATAATTAACATATGTATTATATCATAAATTATTTTTATATGCAAGTATGTTCAAAAATTTGTAATATAGCAATATTCAATAATAAAAATGTCTTTTTTTATCCTTTCGGTCTTTAAAATAAGTTCCGGAAGGATTTTTTTGTATCTGTTCTATTGTAAAATACAGATAAGTGTGATATAATAATAAAGTATAAATATTTTTCGGAGCGTGATGTTTAGTGATAAAGCTTGAAAACCATATCGGTAATATTGTTGTGACTGAAAATTATCTTAAACAGCTTGTTGAACATACTGTCCGCAACTGTTTCGGTGTTGCCGGCATATGTCCGGCTACTCCCTTTGATGCTCTGCTTTCACGAATCTGTCCGGGATACTGCGAAAACGGTATTATTCTTCATACCGATAAAAACGGCTGTCTTGTTATAGATTTGCATATAGCAGTAGCTTTCGGCACTAATATCAATACTATTGCAAAGAGTGTTGCACATAAGGTCAAATTTGCTGTCAGTCAGTCTGTAAGAAGTTCTGATTGCAGAGTCAGCATTTTTATTGATGACATAAAATCATAATTGGAGGATTTTTTTGTGATAAAAGGTTGCTTATTGAGAGATGCATTTATATCTTCTGCTATTACTATTAATAATAAAAAGCGTGATATAGATGAGCTTAATGTATATCCCGTGCCGGACGGCGATACCGGCAGTAATATGTCTATGACTATGAATAATGCTCTTGCGGAGCTTTATAAGATGAATAACAGTGTTACTGTTTCTGATGTTGCATCTTCAACGGCTTCTGCACTTTTAAGAGGTGCAAGAGGTAATTCAGGTGTTATTCTTTCACTTATTTTCAGAGGTTTTGCAAAAGGATTAAGCGGTATGAAGGAGGCAGACTGCGAAAGTTTTGCCAATGCTCTTGAACTTGGTGTAAATTCCGCTTATAAGGCTGTTATGAATCCTACGGAGGGAACTATCCTTACTGTTGTAAAGGCATCTGCTATTAAAGCTCAGGAATCATCTAAAAATACAAGCGATTTTACTCTGTTCTGGAGTGAAGTGTGCGATGAGGCTCAGAAAACCCTTGAACAGACTCCGGAAATGCTCCCTGTTCTTAAAAAGGCAGGCGTTGTTGATGCGGGCGGTCAGGGACTTGTTACTATATTCAAGGCTATGCTTGATATTTTCCGTGGAGGAAAAATTGCTGAACCTGATTCCAAAACTGAAAAGCCTGTTTCTGTTGAATCATTTTCTACTGCTGTAAGTGAATTTGATGAAGAAATCAATTTTACATACTGCACTGAATTTATCGTTAAGAAAAACAATAACTGCCCTGATTCCTCTGTTTTAAGAGCTTATCTTGAAACTATCGGTGACTGCGTTGTTGTTGTCGATGACGATGAAATTATTAAAGTTCATGTTCATACTGATAACCCCGGTCTTGCACTCCAGAAAGCTCTCTCTTTCGGTGTATTTGTCAATGACCCTAAGCCGAAAATCGAAAATATGCGTATTCAGCACGAAAACAAGGTTATGGAGGCAAAAACGGCTGAAACTTATGGATACAAACCTGTTGAACCTGAAAAGAAATATGGTTTTGTTGCTGTTGCTTCCGGAAACGGTATTGAGGATATGTTCAGAGACCTTGGTGTTGATGTCGTTGTAAAGGGCGGTCAGACTATGAATCCCTCTACTGACGATATTCTGAAAGCTATTCAGTCTACGCCTGCTGAAATTGTTTTCGTTCTTCCTAACAATAAAAACATCATTATGTCTGCTGAACAGGCTGTGCGTCTTGCTGACAGAAAAGTTTGTGTTCTCCAGACAAGAACTATTCCGCAGGGCATTTCTGCTATGCTTGCTTTCGATGAATGTGCTGAAACTGATGAAAATAAACTTGCTATGACAAAGGCTTTTGAAAAAGTTTCAACAGGACAGGTTACTTTCTCTGCGAGAGATTCAGAATATGAGGGACATTCCATTAAAAAAGGCGAAATACTTGCTCTTGATAACGGAAAACTTTCCTTTACTGAAAAAGATGTTTCAAAGGCAACTTACAAGCTTATCAAAAAGCTTGTTAAAAATGACAGCAGTTATGTTACAATTATATATGGTGCTGATGTTACTGAAGACAATGCTGAAGCACTTTTCCGCAATGTTCAGAATAAATTCGGTGACAAACTCAGCGTTACTCTTGTAAATGGTGGTCAGCCTGTTTATTACTATATTATTTCTGTTGAGTGAGCTGTTGATTTATGAATCAGATTGATAATCCGATTGAATCCCTTGATAAGATAGGAAAGGCAAGAACTGAAAAATATCATAAGCTCGGAATAAATACTATATCTGATTTGCTTTATTATATTCCGAGAGATTATATAGATTTCAGAAAATATATTCCTGTATCAGATGCAGAATCAGGAGATACCTGCGTTTTCAGACTTAAAATTACCGGTCTGCTTTCTCCTGTCAAGACAAAAAGAATGATGATTTATAAGGCTTCGGCTACTGACGGCGAATCAGATATAACCGTTGTGATATATAATAACTTTTATGCTTTCGATGCCTTGCAGAAAAAA
>ERZ808240.5425-NODE-5425-length-10396-cov-5.227831_pt1 | contig 10396 bp, 11 predicted proteins | sample MGYA00521084_ERZ808240 | MGnify/ENA primary metagenome ERZ808240 (study PRJEB31516, sample SAMN03275571) | gut metagenome | biome: mammalia-associated habitat; material: feces | host: Papio cynocephalus | place: Kenya | collected 2012-08-06 ... | reverse complement strand
GGCAGCGCGCAACAGGTGACAAGCGTCCCAACTTGAGCATGAGACAAATGTCCCATCTCATAAAATCGCAGCTAAACCGGTGCGAATTCCACAATCAGCGCGGTTCCTCTAGAAAACCCGCGCATAAGAAAATGCGCCCTCTCGGACGCTTTCCTCCTGCTATTCCGTTTGCTGCTTACGCGGCTTCCGCCCGCGCGGCTTGTCGACCAGTGCCTCGGGGCCGCCGTCCCGATACTGACGGCACCACGCCTTGACCGAGCTTTCGCTCGGGATATTGTGCTTGATCATGACCTCACGGACCGTCATGTTGTTCTCGATGCGATCGCGCACCACAGCGAGCTTGGTCTCGTACGAATAGACGCGATGGCGCGTGCCGGCATTGAGCACGGCTTCCTCGCCGCCCACCGCGAACGAACGCGCCCACTGGCGTGCCGTCGCCTCGGGAATGCCGAGCTTGCCCGCGAGCGCCCGATGGCCTGCACCCTCGGCAAGGATAAGTGCAGCCTGTTTGCGAACCTTCGCGCTGTATGTTCTGGTACGTTTTTCTTCAGCCATCATCCAAACACTTCTTATGTGCCTTAAAAAGGTTAGGAAATTTGTCCTCTTTTGTGCACATCGATAGTAGCATCACAATTTGCTTTTTCCTACGGCACTTAGGGCAATTGCGACGAAGCGTACACAGGAACCGACTGTTTTCCCTGTTAGATCGCTGTATAAACAACAGATAAACAGTTCCTATCGCCAAATTTGCATAAATGGGCACAATTTTTAAACAAAAATTGTTGCTGAGTAGAGCACAAAAGAGAGCAGAGGCAGCAGCCCCACCGTCTTGCCGAAGACGGGAAGCGCACTGACTACCTCGGCAACAATCGTCGCCGCGATCAGCTGACCCAAAAGCCCGTAGGGCTCGAAAGGTCAAGGGAAGAGGCGCCCTCGATCACCGGCAGGAACGAGCACATAAGCAAAGAGCTGACAAAGGCATTGATACTTCTTGCAATACGCAAGGCGCGATCCATCATTAACTCCATTCGAATCGCTCGGCACGGCATGAGCCGTCTTTCACCTTCGATCGTACGGAACGCGATTGCGGTCTGGCTATTAGCCGAACGGACGATTTGCCTCAGCTTTCTTCCGATTTTCACGGCAATCCGGATGCACCCGGCATACGCTTGGACTTCGCTACCGGCAACCTCGCTGTTTGTCCCGGCTGAAGACAGATTCGGTCTCTTGGCAGCGAAAACTTGTCGGAAACCGGGACAAACGGCAGCATCTCAGTCAGAACGACGGCATCTTAGCCAAACAGGCGCTTGAACTCATCAAGATCGATATCGAAGCTTATTTCATCGCCCAAACCGATACGATACAAGATTCCATCCAGATTGAGTCCCACATCCTCGAAGAAGCGCTTGGCCTCTTCAAGAAATGCCGTCACCGCGTGAGACGACACATCGACGGTAAGAACCGCTTGATAGAAGATGCTTCCGTTACGAGGATCCACCTTCAAGGGTGCCCACGCCTCATCGCCAATCGCCTTGTCGGCAACGTGCCTGGCGACTTCTGGAGCCCGGTATTCGAGGTCCTCCATATGATGGACAATCTCAACGATCAGGGTAACGGGACCCCCGCCGAAAAATGCACTCACCGGCAACGAGATGCCGTTATCGAGAAGGAGCTTGCCTTCGACGACCCCCTTGCCTCCATGTTCGAACTTAACCAGGGGATTATTCAAATAAGCAGGCATCTCTTCGGTCTCGATGCGTTTTCCAAGCGGGGACATCAAGGGAAAGTAGCGACTACGAAGGTATTCGTTCACCTCGAACCGGTCGTCGTACAGAGCCCTCTCCAGCACATCGAATACACGCTCCGCATTGAGCGCCACCTCGGCGCAAACATCCTCGGTAGCCTCCGTCCCCAAGCAGGCCGAGCGCCCTACGAAGAGCTTGTTTCCAGCCTTCCAATCCCTGTCGCCCGTCTTTCCGTCCTCCGCCCATATCGCACAGCAGCAAGGAAAGACACCTAAGCCACGAGCGAGCAGGAACGCAGTGCGGAGATTTTCATCGGTAAGCGTGACGCCCGTATCGGATACAGCCGTGAAAACACCCCAGCGAAGATCGGTCCTACAGAGCACGGTGACGGCCGTGCAACCACGGTGATACATGACAGACCAGGAAAACCCCTCCTCAGGGTACCCCATCTCACGCGCGCTCAACGGCAATTCGGACACGTCGGCCGGGTACAGTGTTTCAAAACGATTCATAACTGGATGCAACATGGCAGCCCCTTTCTTCGAGCAAAGGACCTCGCGCCCATCTGGTGTGTTCTTTATACACCGTTGGGGCGCAAAACCAACGTAGGCGGACACATCTGTGGGCACCCGCCCGGGAAAGCTACAACGTGCGCTGGCAGCCGTAACCCGTCGAGCCCGAATCGGCTGCCAACGCGCCGAGCGCCGCCCATTCGGCGTGGCCCCGGTCGGCCAAAAGCGCCGTGCTCAGATGAAGGACGCCGTTGCGATAGGTGGCAACCGGTCTGGAAGACACGATGACCCGCACCGAGGGCATCGAAGTCTCAGCATGATCGAGCATCGTGCGCTCGATCGATCGCGCGCGATCGTAAACGGACAGGCGGTCCCAATCATCGTTGGACGTGCACGAGCTGGCGGTAGCCGCAGCCGGAGCGATCATCACGTCCCCGCCCTGGGCAACCTGCCAACCCCACATCGCAAAGACGAACATCACAGCAACCATAACCGAAAGCACCTTCGTCGCCGTGCCCTCAAAGTACGCACACACGGGAAGGGCGATCAAGCTCGTCAATGCCGACAGCGCCAGGATGGCAGCGACGCCCTTCCAGCCGAACACGACCGCAAAAGACGGAAAGACCAGCACCCCTGCCGTGCCGATGGCCGCGAAAACTCCGATCACCAGAGAGTACGCCATCTGCTTGAGAAGGCGATAGGAGTCGTTTTCAAACGCATCGAACACGTCGTGGAAGATGATTGCCGAAAGCTCGAGCATGCCGAACAAAACTGCAAGGAACATCGGCACGTTGAAATCCGTTGACAACCCGAGCGTCGAGGCATCGAGAAGGGGCTTTTCGATCACTCCCGAAAAATACGCGATCCACGTCAGGCCCATTCCAAGCGCGGCAAACACCGATACGCCGCCCGCGCCCAGATCGCTGGCCAGCAACGTCGTGCTCTCCTCGTACTCGCCCTCGATACCGAGCTCGGCAAGCGGATCGTAGCACCCCTCTTCATCCGATGCGCACGAGCCGTCGTTGTACTCTTTGTCGTCCATGCTTCTCTCCTTTCGTCGGCGGCCCCTGATGGCCTAGACAAATCCGACCGCAGTCCTTTTCTGCATGCCACCCATTTCCTCAATCAGCTTTTCCGCCTCCGCCTCGACATCCGATACATCGAATCCCCTCCGATCGGGATGACAGCGTGCGGCGGCCAATACGCACCGGTCATGGAGCTTCCTGACCGTGCGCGCGTACGCGAAACCCTCGGTGCACTCGAGGCGCTCCAGGTACGGGACAAGTATCTCCTTGATGCCGTTCTCGATATCGAAGCGATGTTCAGCTGAAAAGCTGAGAAAGACATCCGCCAGCAGGGCCGGCGGCATAGGATCGAAATCGACTTGGAACCCGAAGCGCCCGGCAAGCCCGGGATTCTGCTTTAGAAAGAGCGCCATTTCATCCGGATAGCCGGCAGCGATGACGATCACGCGCCGGCGGCGCTCATCCAAGCACCGCACCAGCGCGTTCACGGCCTCGACCCCGAAGGAGTTGGACTCACCTGCCGTCAGCGAGTACGCCTCGTCGATGAACAGGACCCCTCGATCGGCACGATCGAACGCCTGTGACACGAACGCGGGGGTTTCGCCCACATGCGGCGAGATGAGTTCCGACGCGCTGACCGCCACGGCCTTGCCGTTGGTCACGCCCGCATCCCCCAGATAGCGGGCGTAACGATGGGCGAGCTCCGTCTTGCCGACCCCGGGAGGCCCCGTGAAAACCATGTGCAGGCTCTCCAGTGAGCTGCGTCCGTAGGCAGCCACGGCGTCGCCGATCGACCGGACCAGGGCGATCTGCCTATCCATGCCCACCAACCCGTCGAAAGGACGGCTCCGACTCTCTTCGGGAAGCAAACGCTCGAACGGGATCTCGCTCTCCGAGCTGATCGACGCTGCCCGGCGAGCAAGACGCATGCTTTCCGGAGAGGAGGCGACGGGCTTGACCACCGTGGTCCGCACCTCATCGGCCACGTCCAGCACACGCTGTACGGTCGCGAGCTCCTCGTTCAAGCGAGCGGCGTTCGCATGGAGCCCAAACAGAAGACGCACCTTGATCTTGTCGTGATCGTTTTCAAGATATCTCGAACCCCCTGCTATATCGACTTTGACGTCGCAGCAGGTCCGAAGGTAGTTGAGCGCATCGACGACCTCGCGCAGATGCCGGCAGCCGACCACCAGTTCGCCCGCCGCAAACACCTTGCTGTTCATGGCGCTCACCATCCCCCCTGCAGCTCGTTGACGCCGTCAAAGAAATCGCCGAGCCCGATATCGGACAGGTCGAGATCGCCTCCCTCGATAGGCACGATGCCGTCGAGATCGGGGTGCGTCCCGAGAAACGCCTTGGCCTCGGCGAAGAACGCATCGACCGTCGCAGTCGTGCGCTCGACATTGAATACGGCCTGATAGACGATCTCGCCGTCGCGCAAGTCCAACGCGATGTCACCCCAGGACGGATCGGCGAGCGCCTTTTGCGCCAGCTTTGCCGCTGCGTCCCGGCGTGCCGTCTCATCGCTGATCTCAGGCAGGATCTTGACCTGCAGGCGTAGGCAATCGCTGTTGAAATATGCGTTGACGTCGAACAGCGAACCATCATCGAGTTCGAGGATGCCGGTGGCCTTATTGCGCCGCATGCGCGTGAGCTCGACGAACCGGTTGTTCTGGAGATATTCAGGTACCTCGGCGCTTCCGATGATCATGATCGTTCCTTTCGATAGATGGAGTCGATTACCGGGCGAACGCGTCGTCGCGCATCTTGAACCCGTTCAACTCGCGGCGGATGCAGTCCATGGCGGATTCGCCGTGAGCAACGCGCCTGAACGACGCGATGGAGCGCTGGGCGACAACGCTCACGTGTCGGCAGACCGGCACGGGGGTTTCCGATCCCATCACGATCGAATAGCCCATATGGAGCCGGTAGGTGGGCTTCCAACCCATCTCGCCAGCCTCGTTTTCGCCCCAAAACGTGACATAGCGCCAAGAAAAGCCCTCGTAGTGCTTGGCAAGCAGGTAAATCTCGCGCAGATTCTCGTCGGTGAGAACGCAGCCGAGATCGACATCTGCCGTGCAGATGCCGTGCGGCAGGTCGAGATCGAGCGTCACGCTCGGGATATCCGCCTCCTCCTCAAACGAGACGCTGTATACATGCGCACCGCATGCGCGAAAGGCCTCGTCGCTTTCATCAAGGTCGCGGGCTACCGACGCGAGCCTGCTCATCTGCTCGGCATCATCGATCAGATGAGCCGATTCAAAACGGTTTAAAACGGGACGTGACATTTGAATCTCCTTATAAGATATGTAGGAAATATGGCTATCGAAATTGTTCTTGTACCGACAGGTGGTCGAGCGTAATATTTCTTCCTGCGCACACAGTGCGTCCAGACATTGCGGGGTGGAGCAGTCTGGTAGCTCGCCGGGCTCATAACCCGGAGGTCGTAGGTTCAAATCCTGCCCCCGCGACCATTGAATTTGCAGCTCGGAAGCTTATGGCTTCCGAGCTTTTTTATTTCTGGTCGACATTTTTCTGCTCGGCATACAACTCCATGCGCTGGAACGCGAGCGAATCGTGGAGACGCCTGCCCCTGGGCCAAATCGCCGCTTCGACGAACATTTCCACGATTCGCCCGCCGACGTCCGCCGTCGAGACCCGCCTGCTTCAGCCGGCGACACTCATGCCGCCGCGAACAGGGCGACCCGCTGCTCAGGAATGAACCGATGCCTGACGGGCCGATCGAATGCGTCGCGCAGGCGGCGCGCGACGCATTTCGCCAGCAAGCGTTCGTCGGCATCCGAGCAGGTCGGCAGCTGGATTTCCAGACCCCGCTTTGGATACCCCGCAGACCGGGCTATCTGCTCAACGTCCGAGACACGCGGCAGCACGCGTCCGGCTCCCACATAGAACGAACCCGGCTGGCAGCGGCCATCGAAGCCGGGAGAGGTCCGCTGGTGCGTCTCGGCCATTTGAGCGTCGCCCAGCCCGAAGAACGGGTGGGCGATCATGCCGTGAAACGATGCCGAACCGTCCCATGTGATGTCGACATTGCGCCATCGGGGCGAAGCACCCACCGCATCCGACATATCGACCACGGCCCATGCATGGTTCTCCCGATCTCCCCTCCTACCGGCCTGTCCCCACACCACCGCGCTTCGAATACCCACACGATCGAGAAGATACTTATAGGCCCTTGCGTACCCGTCGCAAACCGCACAGCGGCCCAGCAGCGCCCCGCAGGCGAAGTGGGCGTCGTCATGCCCCTCTTCGTCGTGGCAATCCTTGTCGAACGAGAAATCCCTCAAGAGCGCATCGTGCACCTGCAATGCGATCTCCGCCTGAGACGCGGACCGATCGATGCCGCGCAGCAGGCGCGCGGCACGGCGTTCCATCTGGTGCTGCACCCACTGCACCTCATGCGCGCTCATGCGGTACTCGAGTGCAAGCCGTACGTCACCGGAGGCATCGTCCACCGATCCATGGGCCGAGCAGGACAGATGGACGTAATCGCAGACATCGTGCGCGACCATCTGATACAGGTCGAACGCATGACCGAAGGTTCCGGCAGCCGGGAGCAGCACATCGCCCTCGAATCGGGCAACCGCCTGGTCGATCGCATCGTACAGATGCCGGTCGTGCTCGCCGAGCGCCTGGCGATGCGCTCGATACGTAGCCGCATACGGAACCGATACCGCATGCGGCATCGTTAACGGAAACACAGCTCATCCCTCCTTGCTGCAAAGCGACGGTCGGCCGCGCAATACGGACATGCGGGGAGCCCGGCACTGTTCTTAAAATCCTCGTGGAACGCGTGCCCCTCCGGACACACCGTCACATGGTCACGATAGTTCTCGAGGATGCGGCGCCATTGCTCCTCCGTAACGCGTGGGACATCCCCCGGCCCGCTGAAGAGCGAGCGCCGGTAGGCACCGGCAAGAATCGGCGGAACGTGCTCAAGCGGGATCGCCCAGGGCGCCAGGGCGATCCCCGGTGCGGTTCCGACAAACGGCGACGCACCCTTGCGGACCTGGATATCGACATCGGGCGGCAGCGGATAGTCACCGTCCGGGTCGGGCTCTGCGCACCCCTCAAAGGGATGCACGCCATTGCCCAGCGTGCGGAAGATGAGGGAGGCCAAGGCAAAGCGATCGCTCTCGACCGTAAAGGTCTGCTCCCCTGCCTCCGCCATCTGCTGATAGCTGCGCCCGCGCGCCGCGCGAAGCAGCTCAGGCGGCGCGACACCCGGCGCGCACGCCATGCAAGGATACAGCGCCCCATCGTTCGCGAACGAAAACGTATCGGCGTCGATGAGGCACACGTCTCCACAGGGTGACACAAGCACGTTGTCGCCCGAAAGATCGCCCACCACCAGGGGATGTCCGCCAAAGCTCGACCCGTGCAGCGCATCGAGAATGTCAACGAGGCGAAGCAGGACGTCCACGCGTTCAGCATGCGAGACGCCGTGGTCAACGTGCGGGTAGCGGTAAAGCTCCGAGAGCGGAATGCTGCCTTCCGGGGCGCGCTTCATGCAAAAGCCGAGAAACTCCTCCTGATGCGCATCGGCGTAGACGGGGCAGAGCGGCCAGCAGACATGCTGCAGCGGGCCGTGGCCGAACGTGTTGATCATGCTGCCGAGCACCGCCAGACTTTCGACTTTGGCGCGACGTTCAGGCGAGGGATCGCGATAGAGCTTGACGACCACATCATCCCAGCACGCGGAGGCGCGCACCTCGCCCTCTCCCCCGGCGCTGATAACCTCGCCGAACCGCGCGACGTTGCCGGCACCGTCATAGAGCTCCATGGCCAGCACCCCCTTCATCGGGAACATCGTCTGCCCCTGCCGGCTCGTCGAACAGGCACAGGTCGAGAACGCTCGCTGCGGCGGCCTCGGCAGCGAGCTCGACCGCGCGCTGCAGGCCCACACCGCACATGAGATGGTATTCGAGCATGGTGATATAGGTACCGCCTGCGGTATTGGCGATGTCGGGTGCGCGCAGGCGCAGCTCGTCGGCCCAGGGCAAGACGACCGACTCGCCGGATATCTCAGATGACTCAGGTTGAGCAGCAGAAGCGGGATCGGGCCCCTCCTCAAGATCCGTCACGCCGACGTTCGGCGATCCGCACGGCGGTTCAAGCTGATCGGGCAACAGATGCTCCTCGGTCTTGAGAAGCACCACGACGGTCTTGTCGTCGTCGACCACGCGAGCCGGCAGCGATTCCAGGTAGCGAGCGGCACCGTTCGACAGGCCCTCCGCGTCCACGACGTCATCATCGCTGCGCATGAACAGCTCGATAGCGTCGGCATTGAAATCATCCGGGGTCGCCTCGCCGCACAGCGCGTCGGGGTCGACGAACTTGGCGAGCATGCCGTCGCTTGCCAGCAAGACGCCCGCAACGTCCTCGTGGTACGAGAACTCCCAATGCGTGGGGTCGTGCAGGGGAAAGACCTGATTCGGTTGGGCGCCGCGATGTGCATGGGTGAGCTGGAACGGAGCGCCGTCGTCATCGATACCGATGGCGCCTGAATCGCCCGCCTGTCCCACCCACGCATGCTCGCCGTCCCAGACCACCAGGCACAGCGTCGTCGCCAGGGAAACGATGTCGGCCATGGGACCGATATCGATGGCGGCATGGGCGACAGCGGCAAGAGCGCGCTCGAACACGCCTTTAAGCGCCGAGGCATCACCGGGTGCCAGCAGGCCCAGTTCGAAAGCGCGGGAAGCGGTATCGACCGCGGCTTCGGCGGCAGCATGGGCACCCTCGCCACCTAGCACCATCTGAGATACGCCGTCGGCGACTGCCGCCACGATCGCCCGGGTCTCTTGCGGATGCGCAGGATCCGACTGATGCGTGACCTTAAGGTCCCTGACAGCAAAATGATCCTGGTTGTCGCGACCCTGGAGCTTGTGGCTCGGACCGATAGCGGTTGCTTCGTAGTGAACGAGCATCGTTCCTCCTTATATGACGTTGGCGCCAGCCGAGCGCGACGGGCAAGTCCGCCGGCATCGCGCTCGGGGCTTATCGTCGAACACGATTTCCTACTTGCAGAAGTCCTCGAAGGTGGTCACGCCGTCGGTCGAGATGAAGCGGATGTCGTCATCGTCGGGATCAAGCGAGACGGGAATCGCCGAGCCGGCGGCAAGCTGGGACATGCCGCAGGTGATCTCGGAGAAGAAGTGGAAAAAGCGTTGAAAGGGGATACCGTCCGAGGCATCGAAGTTGGCCTCGAAGTAGCCACCGCACGATGCGGTGAGCTGCTCGGCGGTTGCGCGGTCGTAGTCGCCGAAGCCCAGGAAGATAACCTTCACCAGGTTCTTCTCAACCATCTGGGAAATAAGCTGTGCCGCCTCATCGACACGGCCCGTCGGCTCATCCTTGCCGTCCGAATAGATCAGGACGAGCGAGCGCTTGACGTTCATGCCCAGCTGCTGACGGCGCTTGGTATGCTCGCGCACCAGCTTGAGCGCGCGCACGATGCCGTCGTTCAGGCGTGTGAGGCCATGGGCGTTGAGGGCGAGCGCCTCATCGGGCAGGTCCTTGAGGGGGACGAAGGCGGCATCGACCTCGTCGAGCGGTTCGCCCTCGCCGCCATATGCCATGTCGCGCAGCGGCATGACCTCGACCTCGCTCGACACGTTCACCATGGCGATATCGACCAGCTCACCCGCCTTCGCGCTCTCACAGACCTTCTCCTTGAAGTGAGCGCGACCGCGGTTCATCTGCTCCATGACATCCTCGACCGAGCTCGAGCAATCGTTCACCGAGACGACGCTCATGTGCGCCTCGTTGAGGGATCCTCCCAAGACGGCGGTCGCGGCGTTGTTGAAGCGATTCGTAGGCGTGATCTCGTTCATGACGGTTCCTTTCTTCGATGGCCGGGCACCGTGCCCGGCTTGTTGAGGGCATAGTGGCAGACGGGATAGCCTTCCGCCCGCCATATGATTCAGCTGAAACGGGATGCAGGGTCGCGCTGCATGCCGCGACGCAGTCGCTGGGCAAGGCGCGTGAGAGGCAACTCGTCGACATCGGTCGTTCCGTATGCAAGCTGAGCGATCACGGCACAGGCCGCATAGGTATCGGAAGCCGGTGTATAGGGGCCTCCCTCGTGGGC
>ERZ808240.5424-NODE-5424-length-10400-cov-3.292702_pt1 | contig 10400 bp, 8 predicted proteins | sample MGYA00521084_ERZ808240 | MGnify/ENA primary metagenome ERZ808240 (study PRJEB31516, sample SAMN03275571) | gut metagenome | biome: mammalia-associated habitat; material: feces | host: Papio cynocephalus | place: Kenya | collected 2012-08-06 ... | reverse complement strand
GCCTACAGACATAACCATGTCAACCTCGGTGGCACCGTCTTTCAGTGCGAGAGCCGTCTCGACCGTCTTTACTTCAGGAAAGGTCTGCGACGAGGGAAAGCCGCCGCACACACAGGTGACGGCCATATTGTCGACTTCGAGCGAGCTGCCTGCTACCGAAGCAAAGCGGGGGTAGATGCAGATGGCCGCGGGGTGGGGGAAGTCAAGGTTCTCGTCTGCAAAGCGGTTTATCTTTTCCGTGAGCTTCAAAATGCTTTCTTCGTTGTCGGTGACCTTCAGCGAGGTAATCTCCAGACAGCTGAATATGAGTTTTTTTATAGCTTCTGTGTTATTCTCTTTGACCTTTTCCGAAAGGATAATTTTGGCGGCTTCCTGTATGAGTTCGTCGTGCAGATGCAGGTTGTACTTCTGAAACATCTGCTCATATTTGGATGTTTCGCGTGTTTCTTCCTCGTGGTGGTGATGGTGATGTTCTGTTGTCATTCTGCTTTAAGTTTAGGGTTGTTAATATGACGTTCTGAATCTCTGCGTGTCTTTTTCTCAATGCTTTGCATGAAAGCCTGCGTCAGGTCTACACCGGTCTGGTTGGCCAGGCATAGCAGCACCCAAAGAATGTCGGCCATTTCTTCCGAAGGGTCTTGCTGCTCCCCGGGCTTGAAACTCTGGTCTCCGTATTTGCGCGACATGATGCGTGCCAGTTCTCCCACTTCTTCCGTAAGGCAGGCCATATTGGTTAACTCGCTAAAGTATCTCACACCAATGGTTTTGATCCATTTGTCAACGGTGAGTTGCGCCTCTTTGATGGTGATATCTTCCATAATAAGACAAAGGTAAGCATTTCATTTCACCTGCCGGAGCAATTGCAGAAAAGAAATTTCATTCCTTGTTCTTGGTGTCCATGCAGATGGTAACCGGCCCGTCGTTGAGCAATTCCACCTTCATGTCGGCACCAAACGTGCCGGTTTTCACCTCCTTGCCAAGCTCATCCGACATCTTTTTGCAGAAATCTTCATACAGGGGTATCGCCGTTTCGTGACCCGCAGCCCTGAGCCATGAAGGCCTATTCCCCTTTTTGTAGGATGCCATCAAAGTGAATTGACTCACCACAAGTAGTTCTCCATCAATGTCCTTTATAGATAGATTCATCACACCTGCCTCGTCGTCGAAGATGCGCAGACCGGCAATCTTCTTTACCAGCCAGAGGGTGTCTTCGACAGTGTCGGCACTCTCGATGCCCAAAAGAACCAGCAGGCCCTTTTCGATGTGCGATTTCAATGTCCCGCTTATGCTTACAGAAGCATGTCTAACCCTTTGAATTACAACTCTCATTCTTCCTCGTTTTTACTTTCGATAAAAGGGTGCAGAGCCAAAAACAACTTGCTTCCCCTCTTTTTGCCCAGCACTTCTTCGAGCCTTTCCTGCGGGGCTTCAACCAACCGCTTGTAGCTCTTGAACTCTTTGATTAGCAATGATTTTGTCGCTTCTCCCACACCTTTGATGTCGTCTAATGCGGAGTGCGTCTGACTCTTCATTCTTTTTTTGCGGTGAAAAGCTATGGCAAACCGATGCACTTCGTCCTGCATCCGCGTGAGCAACCTAAACAGTTCGCTGCTCTGACTCATGCCCACCACAACCGCAGGACTGCCATACAGCAACTCGTTGGTCCTATGCCTGCTGTCCTTGCTCAGGCCGGCAATGGGAATCTTTAGTCCGAGTTCGTCTTCCACCACCTTGCGGACACACTCCATCTGTCCCTTGCCCCCGTCGGTGATAATCAGGTCGGGCAACTTCTTGCCCTCCTCGATAAGACGCTTGTATCTGCGTCTCACCACTTCCTGCATCGAGGCATAGTCGTTCGGGCCTATTACAGACTTGATCTCGTAAGTCCTGTATTCTTTCTTGGCAGGCTTAAGTTTCTCAAACACCACACAGCCGGCCACGGGGTTGCTTCCCTGCGTGTTTGAATTGTCGAACAGCTCGATCCTGTAGGGAAGGGTGGGCAGGTGCAGATGGTTCTGTATATCCTTCATGAGCCTCACAGCCTTTTGTTCGGGGTTGAGCTTATCCTGCTGTTTGAGGCTTTCCAGCCGGTACTCCCTCACGTTCAACTCGGACAGCTTCAGCAGTTTCAGCTTGTCTCCGCGTTGAGGCACTATACATGTCACCCCCTCTAACGGCAAATCGATGGCAAAGGGCACTATTATTTCTTTCGATGCTGACTGGAATCTCTGGCGAAGCTCTACTATGGCCAGGGCCAGCAGTTCCTCTTTGCTCTCGTCAAGCCTCTTCTTTAGTTCGATGGTGAATGCCTGCACTATCGAACCTTTTACCACATGCAGGTAGTTCACGTATGCCAGATTCTCGTTCACGTCGATGCTGAATGCGTCTATATTATTGTTGCTCGGATTGACCACCTCACTGCGAGCCTGGAAGCTGTTGAGCAGGTCAAGCTGCACTTTCAGTGCCTGAGCTTTCTCGAAGTCCAGCCTCTCCGCTGATTCGATCATCTTGCTTTTGATGCTCTTCATAAGCTCAATGGTGTTGCCTTTCAGAATCTCCTTGCATGCCGATATGTTGTCCATGTAGTCTTCCTGACTTTGCTTCCCGATGCAAGGTGCCTTGCATTTGCCTATCTGATAATTCAGGCAGATGTTGTAGTCCCCGTTCACCACTTTTTCCTTAGTCATGGGCATCCGGCATGGACGTGGCGCATAAGTCCTGTTGATGAAGTCAAGAATCATGTCCATGGCGTGCACATGCGAATAGGGACCATAATATGTCGCACCCCTCATCTCCCGATTGCGTGTCTTGAATATCCGCGGATAGTCCTCTTTGGTGATACAAATCGAAGGGTAGGTCTTGTCGTCTTTAAGTAATACATTATACTTAGGCTTGTATTTTTTGATAAGGTTGTTTTCCAGCAATAACGCATCAGCTTCCGAATGAACCACCGAATAGCTGATTCTTCTTATCTTGCTTACAAGCATCCTTGTCTTGGAGCTCTTCTGATCCTTGTTGAAGTATGAGCTTACCCTTCGTTTTAGATTCTTGGCCTTACCCACATAGATAATCTCGCCGTCTGCATCATAATATTGATAACTCCCCGGCAATTCCGGCATATTTGAGGCAAACGTCTTCAGTTCTCTTAGTATATCTGCGGCTTTGTTATCCATTTGTAGATAGTGAGTTCTGTCTGTTTCACGTGAAACATTATCTATGCATCATAACCATCAATATGTTGATATCGCTTGGTGAAACTCCCGGTATTTGTTCTGCTTGTGCCAGGGTTTCCGGGTCTATTTTCGCGAGTTTTTGGCGTGCTTCTGTCGACAATTGCGATATTTTTTCGTAGTTGAAATGCCCTTTTATTCTGATGGAATCTAAACGATGCATTTTATCTGCAATGATTCTCTCGCGTTGTATATAGCCGCGATACTTTAACTCTATTTCCGCGGCTTCTGCGATTTCTTCTTGCTGTTCGGCGAATTTGTGGACGGTGGCTCCTAATTTGGGAAGTGCGGTGCATAGGCTTCCAAGCGATAGTTCCGGGCGCTCTATCAGGTCTTTTACCTTGCATCCTTCCCGTAAAGGTGCGGTACCTTTGGCTTCGAGATAGGAGTTTATATCATTCGGCTTTACCGATGTTTTCTTGCAATATTCTATGATTGACTGTATGGCTTGCTGCTTGTATTGGTGCTTTTCGGCTCGTTCTGTATCAATTGTTCCGAACTTTATGGCATAAGGTGTCAGTCTTGCATCTGCATTGTCTTGACGAAGCAGTATTCGATATTCAGCTCTTGATGTAAACATCCTGTATGGCTCGTCTACGCCTTTAGTGACCAAGTCATCGATAAGAACACCTATGTAACTCTCATCCCTGCGCATGGTGAATGGGCTGCTGCCGCTGCATTTCAACGCTGCGTTGATACCGGCAACCAGTCCTTGCCCACCTGCTTCTTCGTAGCCGGTGGTTCCGTTTACTTGTCCGGCCAAAAACAGCCCGTCAACCAACTTTGATTCCAATGAATGCTTTAACTGTGTAGGGTCGAAGAAATCATATTCAATGGCATAACCCGGACGATAGATAACAAGGTCGTGGAAAGCTGCTATTTCTTTCAGCGCGGCAATTTGTATTTCCATCGGCAGACTCGATGAAAAGCCGTTGAGATAATATTCGTTGGTGTCGGTACCTTCGGGCTCTAAGAATAGCGGATGACGGTCTTTGTCGGGAAAGGTGTGGAGCTTTGTTTCTATGCTTGGACAGTAACGGGGCCCTATGGATTTAATCTGTCCGTTATACAACGGGGAATCATTTAAGCCGGAGCGCAGTATTTCGTGTACTTTTTCGTTTGTGCTGCAAAGCCAGCATGGAAGTTGCGGTAATACTCGTTTTTCTGTATTGAACGAAAAACGGTGAAAATCATTTTCACCATCTTGCTTCTCCAATTCGTCGAAATGCACGCTTCTTCCGTCGATTCTTACAGGCGTTCCTGTCTTCATCCGTCCGCTGCGTATGCCATTTGCTGCGATTGATTCCGTAAGGAACTTGGCTGCAGGTTCGGAGATTCTGCCTCCTTCTACCATGTTGTGTCCTATGTGCATCAGCCCATTTAGGAATGTGCCTGCCGTGACGACAACGCAACGGGTCTTGAAGGTTACGCCCCATATCGTGCGGAGTCCGGTGACTTTACCGCTTTCCGTGATCAGCTCCTTTACTTGGTCTTGCCAGATTTTCAGGTGAGGGGTGTTTTCAAGTATAGATCTCCATGTGCTGCTATACTTCATCCTGTCGCATTGTGCACGCGGACTCCACATGGCAGGCCCTTTAGACCGGTTAAGCATCCTGAATTGTATGGCATTTATGTCAGTGACAATGCCCATCATGCCACCTAAAGCATCGATCTCACGTACTATCTGACCTTTGGCAATGCCCCCAATGGCCGGATTGCAGCTCATCTGGGCTGTTTTCTCGATATCCATGGTTATAAGGCACGTCTCAGCTCCCATTATCGCTGATATGCGCGCGGCTTCGCACCCCGCATGGCCGGCACCTACAACCACTACATCAAAGCAGAAATCTTCTTTCATCTTAGACTATCACCTTGCAGTTTAGTCTGCAAAGTTACTCCAAATTCACAAGATTGCAATTTTAGTGCTGATAAAAAGAATGAGGCTGCGCTGCAATAAGTATTGTTGCAGCACAGCCTCATTTCCGGTTAGGCAGACGTTACCAGATATCTACCCGTTTTGCTTTTGGAAGATACAGCTTGTTTCCTTTCTTGACGTTGAAAGCCTTGTACCAGGCGTCTATGTGGGGTAGGGCTCCATTGACGCGCCAGCGTGCCGGAGCATGCGGATCCATGGTGTTGTACATGCGGAGCAGCTCCGGACGTATGTTTTCTGCCCATGTAATGCCATAGGCAAGGAAGAAGCGTTGGTCAGGAGTGAACCCGTCTTTGTTTTCAAGTGGCCGGTCCTTGGTCGCGTTTTTGAATGCCTGAAATGCAACGTTTAGCCCGCCGTTGTCGGCTATGTTTTCGCCTAACGTGAGCTCTCCGTTGAGTTTCATATCAGGCAACGCTTTGATATTTGAGAAGTAATCAGCCATGACTTTGCTGCGCTTTTCAAAGTTCTTCTTGTCTTCTTCGGTCCACCAGTTGTTGACATTCCCGTATTTGTCGAACTGGCTTCCTTGGTCGTCGAATCCATGTGTCATTTCGTGACCAATGGTAGAACCGCACGCTCCGTAGTTGTATGCATCGTCAGCTTCGGGGATAAAGAAAGGCGGTTGCAGAATACCTGCCGGGAAACAGATTTCGTTTGTGGTGGGATTGTAGTAGGCGTTGATGGTTTGCGGCGTCATGAGCCATTCCTCCTTGTCTACGGGCTTGTTTACGTGTCTTTGGATATAATCATCGATGGCAAACTCCGAAGCGTTTACAAGGTTCTCATAATAGCTTAGAGAATCGTTGATTTGCAGCTTGCTGTAATCCTTCCATTTGTCTGGATATCCTATCTTTACGTAGAAGCCATTTAGTTTGTCAATAGCTTGCCTTTTAGTGGCATCGCTCATCCATGTTGCAGCTTGAATGCGTTCCTTAAGAGCTGTTTGCAGGTTGTTTACGAGTTCCAGCATTCGTTTCTTGGAGCTCTCGGGGAAGTACTTTTCTACAAACATCTTGCCTACGGCCATTCCCATTACATTGTTGACAACACCAACGGCTCGTTTCCATCTGGGTCTGTCCTGAGATATGCCGGTCATGGCTTTGGAAAACTCAAAGCTGACAGCGCGGAACTTGTCATCAAGCGAGTTTGCTCCGTCGGCAATGGTTTTGAATTCTGCATAGGCTTTTAAATCGTCGAGAGAGGTCTCGGATAAGATCTTTTCAACTTCGTGAATCGGTTCCGGCTGGCTTACGTTTACATCTTTGAATGCCGGGTAGCCTGCACAGAGGAATATGCTGCCCCAATCAATCCCGGGAAAGTCGTTGATGAGCTGCGAATATGTCTTTTTATGATAATTGCCCTCTACGTCTCTCAACTTTACGGCACCATAACTTGCGTGCGCAATGCGTGTTTCGATGGCCAATACAGCTTGCATTTTCTTATTTGCTGTAGCTTCTTCATTGCCGACAAGCTCGAAGAGTGATTGGACGTACTTCTTGTAGGCGTTGCGTATTTTGACTGTTGCTGTGTCTTCTTTTAGGTAGTAGTCGCGTTCGCCCATTGAAATTCCTCCTTGATAGATGGATACAATATTCATTGTGGCATTGTGAATATCAGCTTCGGCGCCGAAATTGAACATGCAGCAGCCTATTCCTTTCCTTTCCATTTGGGCTGAGACAACTTGGAATTCTTTTTTGTTCTTGATGGCGTATATCTGCTCAAGGTAGGGCTTTAGGGGGAGCCATCCTTCTTTATTCCGCCGTGTGCTGTCCATTGCCAAATTGTAGAGACTGCCTATTTTCTGTTCCAGTGTTCCTTTCTTTTGAGAATGTGCTGCAAATCCTTCAATAAGTTCCCGTATTTGTTGCCTGTTACGTTCTGCCAATTCTTCAGTGACACCATAGCTTGAATACTCCGGTGTGAGCGGATGTGCTTTTGTCCATCCGCCTACAGAATATTCATAAAAGTCGTTTCCCGGCTTTATGGAAAGATTGAGGTTCTTCTTGTCTATTCCCGAAATTTGGCCTTGGCCGAATGCTTGTATGGCTGCCAATGGCAGTATTAAAGCAATAATCTTGATACTAAGCATCTTTGTGTTGTTTTTTTTCGTTGCAAAATTAGTACAAAATGTTTTTCAATGGATGATTCTGCCATAAAAAGTAAAAGCACCGCTTTTTAAGAAGCGGCGCTTTTGCATCTTTAAAAAGATTGAGAGATTTGAAACCTTAGTTTCTGTTGGTTATTAAAGCAATGCTCTTCACAGAGCTGGAAAGTATGTTGTTTTACATTTTAAGTAGCTCGTCAACGAATGCCTTGTTCATGTTTCCGGTGATATTGATGATGTGAAACCCTTCTTCGTTTTTCTTGTTGAGTACAACCATCTCTACCACTTTATTGCCATTCTTACGTATCCAAACACAAGGCTTTTCTTTTTTCTTTTCATCCACTTTGAAAGGCTTGTAATTCTTGGCTTCTTTATTTAGAAGCTCCGTTGCTTCCGCATAATATTTGCCAGGATGATTTGTAGCTGAAAATATGCGCATGCTTTTTATGTTGGACAGTATTTTTTGTATTTGCTCGTCATTTTCGTCTGCGTCCTTTTTCTGAATCATTTTCAACACCTTGTCCATCATGGTGGGGCTTACTGTGATACAGTTGTAATCTTCGTTTTGTCCGGTTCCTTGTTCTTCAGTTAAATTGCTCAACAGCAATGCCACAAAGTCGGTTATGTTTTCTGCTGAAATTTTTAGCGGAAGCAACAGGCTTAGTATGAGGCCAATGAGAACTCGTCGTGTCATTGTTTGTTGTTGTTTTTCTGCATCTCACCATCAATGAACGCTGAGTCGGTTGTCTCTAACCCGGATTTGCGAAGGCCTTCAGATACGGTTTTTAAGGCTGATGAAACCTGTTCGAAAGCCACTTGCGGGTCGCTGTAGGTGTCTTTGTAACCTTTGTAGTTATAGCTTATGCCGGGCTTCGTGTTCGTTTCAAAAGAACGTTGGGCGGCAAATCCCAGACTCAGGATGATGGCAACTGCCGCTGCTGCCTTGTAGAAAGGCATGAGTTTCACCATGATGGTATTTCGCTGTGCTCTTACTGTCGGTTCTTCGATTTTGGAAAGAATCTTTTGGTCGAAGTCAGCTCCAAGTTTTAGTTCTTTTTCTTTCTGTTGGAATGTAAATAGTGCGCAATAGCGTTTCAGATGGTCCGGAACTTCCTCTTGGCCGAAAAAGTCACGTAGAATGCGCTCTTCTTCAACGCTTGTCTGGCATTGCCAATAGCGTTCCAATAGTTGCTCTATGTATTTATAATCCATAACTGTCTATTTTTTCAAATTCCGTACGTATATATTGGCGTGCTCTGAAAAGGCTTATTTTAACTTGCTCTTCTGTTATGCCAAGTGTTACAGCAATTTCTTTATAGCTCATTCCTTCGATATCTCGAAGTTGCATGATCGACTTTTGTTTCTCGGGCAATTTGTTGAATAGTTTCATCACCCATGAACGTTTGTCGTCAAGAGCGAGACTTTGCAGTGGTGTGAATGATGTGTTATCTGGTGTATTGTCATAGGTTTCGTCCAAAGATTTGTTTTGAGCCTCTTTTTTTGCTATTTGGTCTAATGCCAAGTTCCTGCAGATGGTCAGGCTAAAAGCCTCAATAGACTCTATTTTGTCCCACTCTTCACGTTTTTTCCACACTCTGATCAATGTTTCTTGAACGATGTCTTCAGCCTCGCGCGTTTCGAGCGTGATGCGCAATGCAAGTCTGTATAACTTGTCTTTTAGAGGTAGGACATCATCCTTGAAATTGACCATTTTTAATCGCTCTCTGTTCTTTAGACGGACTATAGGTGTCAAAGTTACGCACTCGGCATATTTTTTTCTTTGTCCCGAAGCAAAAAATAAATGCACAAGATTCTACGTCTCGTGCATTTGTCTGTTTCTTAGGTGATTGTTTTTTTCTATTTCAGATATTTGGCCATATCTTTAGGCACATAGAATTTGTCTGTCCGGTCTACATAGGGCATGACCGAGGCAATTTCTATCACTTTGTTTTCTGTGCCGCTGATTTGTGCGATATTTGAAAATGCACTGATTGTCATCGTTTTGCCGTTTGCACTGTTTTTTATGATAAGCTTTGGGAACGAACCTTTATCTTTGGCTTTTTCCACTTTGTAGTCTAAGCCGTTAAAGGCAACGTCGTGGCATGTGAAGATGTCGTCGCTGAATTGGTCGATTTTTCCATATAGCCCGAAAAGAGCTTGCATGTAATGAGCCAGTTCGACATTTGTATTCATACCCAGCGGAACTTGTCCTTTCGGGTTGTAGCAGCCCAGATAGACATCTTCGCCGGTGTGGCCCCCGGTGGTCCATGCCAGGCAAGTGTGGTCGGTCAGTATTTTTGACAGTAAGCCTGAGAAGCTGGGACTGTAAAGAGGCTTGTCTTGTTGTTCTTTGCGTTGTTCTTTCGGAATGGGGCTGTTGTTGTAGCCTTTACTGTGTATAATCAAGTTGACTTCTTCGTCGCTCAAGTCTATGCCTGTGTATTCCTTGAATACGGGGCGTAAGTTCTCGTAAGGTTCAGAGTTCAGTTTGGCTCCTAAAGCGTCCAATGACATCTTGAAATTAAGAATGGGCTGGAACAGCTCGGCTTTGCTTCTTTTTGAGTAGTTTCTCAAGGAGGCTTTGCCGATGCTCATGCCTCCGGTGGCGTGGTCGGCAACAATTATAACGGCTGTGTTGCCGTCTTTTTTGGCAAACTCAACGGCTGTGCCGATGGCTTTGTCAAAAGCTAAAAACTCGGGGCCTACAGAGGCAGGGTCGTTGGCATGGTTGGCCCAGTCAACCTTGCTGCCTTCAACCAAAAGGAAAAATCCTTTTTTGTTTTTCGACAGTTTGCTGAGGGCGATGCCTACACCTTCGGCTAATGAGGGTTCTTTTGAGGGATCTCTGTCTATTTCATAGGCCATGGAAGTACCATTGAATAGAGCCCACATTTTGTCGGATTTACAGTTGCGCATTCCTGCTATATCATTGCGGCAGACGGTATATCCGTGTTCTTTCAAATAGTTTTCTTGCTCTTGGTTCAGATAGTTGTTGCCACCTGCAATTACCACATCCAGGTTGTTGTGCACTTGCTGTTCGGAGATGCCGTCATAGTAGCCTCTGTTGTAGTAGTGGGCTGAGACATCGGCGGGGGTGGCGGGGGGGAATTTTCCGGGGAATACGCAACCG
>ERZ808240.5422-NODE-5422-length-10403-cov-42.318709_pt1 | contig 10403 bp, 10 predicted proteins | sample MGYA00521084_ERZ808240 | MGnify/ENA primary metagenome ERZ808240 (study PRJEB31516, sample SAMN03275571) | gut metagenome | biome: mammalia-associated habitat; material: feces | host: Papio cynocephalus | place: Kenya | collected 2012-08-06 ... | reverse complement strand
GCTGCCATAATTGCCCCAATTACACTTTTTTTCTTTCTTACCATTTCCTAGATACCTTACCTTTTTCAGACTCTGATATGTTTTCGTACTGTTGAGAAACTGCCGAAGAAACCGATACCGATACCGATGATCAGAGAAATTGGCATCAATACCTGGAACACCTGATCCACCGTCAGGAATTTCAAAAGCTGTGACAGCATGGAAAATCTGGTTGATACATATGCGATCACATTATTATAGATCACATAAATAATAGCCAGCGGCAGAACCGATCCCGCAAGACCGATCAGCATACCCTCGATCACAAACGGTGCTCTGACAAAAAAGTCCGTCGCCCCGATATATTTCATGATATTGATCTCTTCCTTACGGACGGAAATACCGATCGTAACCGTATTGCTGATCAGGAAAATGGATACGGCAAGCAGGATAATGATAATGCCTGCTGATGCATAGCCGATCAGTTTATTCATACCGGAAAGTGTGTTAGCCGTTACTTCAGATCGGTTAACCCTTCTGACACCGTCAAGTGATTCCACATAAGTAACCAGGGAATCCTGCATAGATACATCATTCAGATATACTTCATAGTTGGCTGAATTCGGCAGCGGATTATCATCACCGAAACCATCCGCATATTCTCCGAGATAATCATCTTTAAAACTTTCCCATGCTGCATCTGCCGATACAAAATTGATATGGGATACCTCTGCTCTTTTTTCGATCAGAGATCCGATCTCCGCGATCCTCTCATCGCTGATTCCTTCATCAAAGAATACCGTAACGGCGACACCGTCCTGTGCTTCCTTTACGATATACTGAAAGTTTGCCACAAGCGAATAGAAAATGCCGAACATGAACAGACATGCGCTGATCGTTGCCATGGAGGCAAGCGAATACCATTTGTTACGGAATATATTGACAATTCCCTGCTTTATTGTATAGATTAATGTACTAAATCTCATCGATGTATGTACCTTCCTTCTCGTCATTTACAATAACGCCTTTGTTCATTGTAATAACACGTTTCTTCATTGCATTTACGATCTCCCGGTTGTGCGTTACGACCAGAACCGTTGTCCCTCTCGCATTGATCTCCTCTAAGAGCTTCATGATCTCCCATGAGTTCTTCGGATCCAGATTTCCGGTCGGCTCATCTGCCAGAAGGATCGGCGGATTATTCACAAGTGCTCTGGCAAGTGCCACACGCTGCTGTTCACCACCAGACAGCTGCTTCGGCTTTGCCTTATATTTGCCCGCCAGACCGACTGTCGAAAGAATGGACGGTACATTTTTCTTGATCTCCTTGGTCGGTGTCTGTACGATACGCTGCGCAAACGCAACATTTTCATATACGTTTCTGTCTTTTAAAAGGCGGAAATCCTGAAATACCACGCCAAGCTTTCTGCGGTATTTCGGAATCTGCTTATGACGCAGGCTTGCCACATCTATATCATTTACCATTATTTTCCCGGATGTCGGAAGCAGTTCCCGCAAAAGCAGCTTGATCAGTGTTGATTTACCGGAACCGCTGTCTCCTACGACAAAAACAAATTCTCCCGCTTCGATCTTCAGGCTGACATTGTTCAGTGCCGGCGCTCCCGTCGAATATGCTTTACTAACATTTTCCAGTGTAATCATGAGATTCTCTCCTCGTTTATCAATACTCAAATGTTTCCATATATTTCATATATTTGACAACCATCATGGCAATCTTAAAGGTGATCGCATCTTCAAAAACACGCAGATCCAGTCCCGTTGACTTCTGCAGCTTGTCCAGTCTGTATACCAGTGTATTACGATGGATGAACAGCTGTCTTGAAGTTTCCGAAACATTCAGGCTGTTTTCAAAGAATTTGTTGATCGTCACAATTGTTTCTTCATCAAAATCATCCGGACTCTTATTACCGAATATCTCGCGGATGAACATCTTGCATAAAGGAATCGGAAGCTGGTAGATCAGACGTCCGATACCGAGCTCACTGTATGCCATGATCTCTCTTTCACCGAAGAAGATCTTACCGACATCCAGTGCCATCTTTGCTTCTTTGTAGGAACGGCTGACTTCTTTCAGTTCTCCGACAATACTGCCGTATGCAATATGTACATCGGACGCGCCTTCTTTTTCCAGCGTCGTGATGATACTCTTTGCCACGCGCTCCAGTTCAGCCTTTGGCACTTCTTCCATGATCTCCTTGACGACGATCACGCTGTTCTCATCCACTGCCGTGATAAAATCGCGGTTTCCGTTGCCCAGACATTCCCGGATCACCTCTACGGAATTGGCATCTTTTCCCTCGCCCGCTTCAATGATCATTACGGTACGCGGTGCTTCCATTTTAATGCGCAGCTTTTTGGACCGGCTGTAAATATCCACCAGAAGCAGATTATCCAGAAGCAGATTCTTGATAAAATTATCCTTATCAAACCGCTCCTTATATGCAACCATGAGATTCTGGATCTGGAAAGTTGCCATTTTGCCGATCATATAAACATCCTCTCCGGAGCCGATGGCAACCAGCACATACTCCACAACCTGTTCATCGTAGATCTTAAAGAACTGGTATTTTGACACCTCCTGGCTGTCTGCCGGTGATTTTACAAAATCGACCACCGCCGCCGGATACTCCAGTTCATTTTCCGTTGTGGAAACGATCGTCTTTCCGTCTGTATCAATGACTGCAAAATCAACACGTGAAATTGCCTTTAGTCCGTCTAACGTATTCTGCAGAATCTGATTTGAAATCATAGCCCCGCTCCTTTTCCCGCCTATCCCATTGGATAGTTATACATTTTTCACAAAGATAGATACCTTCTCAATAGCCTTTTGCATATTGCTTGTTTTATTTTAATACATATCCACAAAAAAATCCACCAATTTCCCTTACTTTTTTATGCATTTTTTACCTTATTTCCGTGATAAATCCTGTCATATACAAAAAGGGAATAAAAAAGCTCCGGAAGAAACGCCTTTGCTTTCCCTCCCGAAGCCTTATGATTCTTTTTCGTGATTTAAGTACTGTACTACTTTGTGTTTAAAGAGCTTACGGACAACCCGGTCATGCAGCTTCCAGAACAGTCCCTTATGTTTATTGCTGTGAACCACTTCGTCTTTCAGCATCAGCCAGACTTCCACATTCAGTTTCATCTGGTTTGCTTCAAAAAAAGCCTCACGCTGCGGGGATGAAATATTGGTAATAAGGACATTCGGTGTCTCCACATTGATCTCATTTACCAGATAATCATCATCCTGCTCCAGTTCATCCAGGGAATAGCTTCCTACGATCCGCAGATTCTCCTGATAACTGAGAAGTCCTTCCCGTAGCAGCTGCAGCTGTTCGTGTGTACTGGTCAGAAGATATACGGTCTGTCTGCCTCTGACGAGTTTTCGCAGAAATTCTGTCAGAAATTCATCGTTATCTACTTCTCTTACTCTGTTTCGCGTTGCAATGCCAGCCGCGCGCAAAATATCGCTGTCTGCCGGAACAGTCAGGTCAAGGTTCTTCAGGAAGTCCTGCCTTTCCTGCGATTCCTCCGCTTCCATCAGCCCGCGCATTGTAATATAGGCAATCGTACTGACTTTTCCGTCCCGCAAAAAGGCATCCGTCTTTTTCATTGCCTCACGTACGGTGTGATCCTGCAGTTCTATGCCCAATACCTGCATTTTTCTCATATTTGTTTCACCTTTAACCCCAGAATACATCTGCTGTCATATATAACAGGCAAAGCACAACAGAAATGACCAGCGGGACAGAGATCAGTTTTGTCTTTTTTTCTCCCGTATTTCCATGCAGCAGCTGCTGCATATACTGCACTCTGTTTTCCTTTTTCACGATCAGGTAAAACAGACAGCCTGCCAGTGCCGCCGCACCTGCAGCGATCACCGCATAAAACGAAACAGAAACTGCCAGTGCCTGTTTGTAAGGCATCTGCATTGTCTGTTCAATATATGCCATGCTCTCTTCCTGACTCATGATATTGCCCTGTGCTTTCTGTACCAGCATCTGCACGACATTTGTCGTATTGATGCAGATATGGAACAGCATACTGTAAAAGATACTGCCGCTGCCCTCTAACAGCAGTACACTGACTGCACCCACCAATACCGCATAGCTCATCTGGTTAAAATTCAGGTGGGTAAGTCCAAATAAAAGCGCCGATAACAGCATGGAACCGACAAACCTGTGACTTGTCTTATAGCCATGATAGATGACGCCGCGGAACACAAATTCTTCGCTGACCGGACCTATGAGCCCGACCACAAGTAAAATCTGCCATCCCGGTACTGACAACATATAGTTTTGCAGACCGGCCACTTCATTTTCCACAAACAGCATGGAAAATGCATTCACCGCTATGATCGCCGGCATACACAAAAAAGTAAATACCACAACCAGAAAAGCCGTGGTAAATTTCGGTCTGTTATGTGCGATCAGCCTGACCGGATCCGTCCTTGTCCCAATCAGAAACAAAACAGTCGGAACCAGCACGATCAGCTGGCTGAGCAAAAGACTCCCTATGATACCGGGTGAAATGTCACTGCGCAGATACATCAGCACCATAACTGCCGCTTCCACAAGCAAAGTTGTCAGAAATAACCAATTAACCTTTTTCGGATTCATGTGCCCTTTAGTTGTTCATCATGAAGTTTACTAACTTATTGATATCTTCCGGTTCGTATGCAAGCAATTCCAGCTCTGAGATCGTACCGTCAGAAAAAAGCTTTGCCATGGAAACGTACTGGGAAAGCTTTGATTTTAAATTCAGTCTGTCGCCTTCTCCTGTTACAAGTTCAACCTTGCCTTTGCAGCTGTCAACTACTTCAAAGAATTTTTCAATGTTTGTAATATTCTGGATCTTCATTTTTCATTCTCCTTTTTGTAAGTGTTCATGTACGTTTTACAGTTTCAGTATAATCTATATTTTACCAAAAGAAAAGTATTCTTTTACTTCTTTAACCGGATTCCGTCACTTTCCAGTGTGATCAGATGTTCTTTGTACAGACGTCCGACCGCACGCTTGAATTCGTTTTTGCTCATACCGACCGTCTCCCGGATCTGTTCCGGGGAGGATTTGTCATGTAACGGTAAAAATCCCTTCTTTTCCCGCAGAAGTGCCAGTACTTTATCCGCATCTTCGTTCATCTGCAGATGCGCCTTCTGCCGGATTCCCAGATCCAGCTTGCCGTCCTCCTTCACGCCGGTCACACGTGCACTGATCTGCTGAAGCACATGAAGGTCTCCGTACAGCTCTTTTTTCGGGATCAGTGCGGAATACTTATCATCCACTGCGACAAACGCGCCAAAATTATGACTGATCTCATATACCATACCGGTCACGACATCGTCCTTCTGATACGGGCTTTCTGTTTGCAGATAAGGATACACCTTCATGGTCGCACAGAGGCGCCCGCTCTTATCCAGATACAGAGCGGCGATCACTTCGTCACCTGCTTTTACCTGTGTGGTCTGCTCTCTGTACGGCAGAAACAGATCTTTTTCCAGTCCCCAGTCCAGAAAGGCACCGACTTTGCCAACTGAAACAACGCGCAGTCTTGCCGTCTGTCCCAGTGTCAGCTTTGGTTCCTTTACTGTTGCGATCGGGCGGTCACTGGAATCCCTGTATAAAAATACATCGATCGGATCTCCTGCTTCCATATCTGCCGGAACCTGCTTTTTCGGCAAAAGCACCTTATTTTCCGCATCTTTCATTGTCTCTGCCAGATAAATACCAAATTCAACTCTTTTTATCATGACGAGTGTCTGTTTTTTTCCAAATATCATAGTAACCTGCCTTCTTTTTACAATATCTTTCCCACTATCGGAACACGTTCTTCCTTTTCATATAGTGTTCCGTTAAATTTTACCATCGCATACGGACTGTGTTCCTCTGTTTCCAGCACAACAGTCACTTCTTCTGTTCCCTTTCCGTAAATGAGCGGATACAGGACATCTCCGAGCACCGCGGATTTATGGTAGCTGACCATCAGCCGGTTTACCTCAAAGTTTTCCGGGAGGAAATCCGCCGCTACAGCTACATACTGTCCGTTATTCATATGGTAATTGGTATCCAGATGATGCTTCCGGACAATCACTGTCTCCAGTCTCTCGCCTTCTCCCTCTACCCTGATTTTCCGCGACAGATATTCCATCGGAAGTTTCGGAGAAAGTTCATAAGCATTCAGCATTTCTTCCGTCGGCTTTGCAGGGCGCATGGATTCTATGTTCAGAAGCGTCCAAAGCGTATTGGCAACAGCAATTCTGCTGCCCTGCCCATCAAGCATATCAAAATTACGGAACCCCAGACAGCCTTTGAATTCATATGGGCTGGTCTCGATCGTGATCCGCTCACAGAGCTGCGGATAGCGGCTGACATCGATCTGCCAGAAATTCAATACCCATGCCAGACCCTGTCCTGCCAGATACTCCGTTCCCATTCCCACATCCTCGGAATGAAATGTAGAACAATCCTGAAAATAGTCCAGCAGGGAAACAAGCTTCAGCCTGCCATCTTTATTTACTTCACTGTAACGCACTCTGCTGTTGAATGAATACATTGTTTGCCTCACTTGTGTTTGAGATTTGGTTTTCTCTTATCAGACTCGAAAAATCCGCTACTTCGTAGCGTCGCAGCTTCGCTGCTTTCATTTTTCTCGTTGTACGCTCGGAATAGCTATAACCTGCTGCGCAGGTTATTTCGTCGCACATTTGCTGCGCAAATATGTGACAACGCTTGGTTTTGTTCCCTCTTACCATACTCGAAAATCCTGCCGCTTACGCGTCAGCCGCACTTCGCGCTCTTTGATTTTCTCGTTGTACGCCCAGATAAAACCAAATACTCGCTTCGCTCGTGCTTGGTTTTCTTCTGGGCTACAAAAAGCCCGGTTGAAATTCAACCGGGCTTCCAAAAGCTGGGCTACAAGGATTCGAACCTTGAAATGACGGAGTCAGAGTCCGTTGCCTTACCGTTTGGCGATAGCCCATCACAACGAAATTGATTATAGCAAATGTTTTTTTATTATGCAAGTACTTTTTCAAAAATTTTTTAATATTTTTTACCTGTGCTTTTTTATAGAAGAAAATGCGCGGAAACAAATCGTTTCCGCACATTTTACACTTCATTTCATAACATCCAATAGAGTTTTTTATACTTCGAACATCAACTCGCCGTAGGTCGGGATCGGCCATACGTCTTTGTCAACGATCATTTCAAGCTCATCAGCAGGTTTTCTCAGTTCATCCATAGTAGCCTTGATCGTATCTTTGTAGAAGAATGCCTGTGCCTTTACATCTTCCATAGCACTTGCTTCTTTTTCGTCTGCTACCAGCTTGTTGAGTGCTTTCTGCATTGCTGCAAGCTTTGTGGAAACATCAGCCAGAAGCTCTGTCTGTACGCTTGCATCTCCGCCTGCTGCCTTGATGGCATTTGCAGTATCTGCCAGTGTCTTTGTATATTTCACAACTGCAGGGATGATCTGCTTGCCTGCCATGTCGATCATGGTCAGCGCTTCGATATTGATCGTCTTTGCATATGTTTCGTAAATGATCTCTTCACGGGATTCCAGCTCTGCCTTTGTATAAATGCCAAACTTCTCAAACAGTGCAACCGCCTTGTCGCTTGTCAGTGTAGAGGCAGCCTCGATCATGGATTTGATATTTGGAAGTCCGCGCTTCTCAGCTTCTACTACCCACTCATCGGAATAGCCGTTGCCGTTGAAGATGATTCTCTGGTGCTCTGTCATGTATTCTTTGATCAGATCATGTACTGCTGTTTCAAAGTCTTCTGCTTTTTCCAGTCTGTCAGCCGCCTCACAGAACGCTTCTGCTACGATCGCATTCAGTGTTGTATTCGGGCCGGCGATGGAATCAGCGGAACCAACCATACGGAATTCAAATTTGTTACCTGTGAAGGCAAACGGTGAAGTACGGTTACGGTCTGTTGCATCTTTATCCAGATCAGGCAGTGTGGATACACCTGTCTCCAGCTTACCGCCCTCTTTGCAGGAAGCAGCATTACCTGTTTCTACAAGCTGTTTTACTACATCCTCAAGCTGTTCGCCAAGGAACATGGAAATGATTGCCGGCGGTGCTTCATTTGCGCCAAGTCTGTGGTCATTTCCGACATCGGATGCGGACTGGCGGAGCAGATCTGCATGTTTGTCAACTGCTTTCATGATGCAGGCAAGTACAAGCAGGAACTGGATGTTTTCATTTGGTGTATCACCCGGCTCAAGTAAGTTCATGCCGTCATCTGTTGTAATGGACCAGTTGTCATGCTTACCGGAACCATTGACACCTGCATATGGTTTCTCATGCAGCAGGCATCTCAGACCATGCTGTACGGCAACACGTTTCATCGTCTCCATGACAAGCTGGTTGTGGTCAACTGCGATATTGGCTGTTTCATAGATCGGAGCCAGCTCATGCTGTGCAGGAGCCACTTCGTTATGCTGTGTCTTTGCCGTTACACCTAATTTCCAGAGTTCTTCATTCAGATCCTTCATGTATGCGCCGACACGTTCGCGGATAACACCGAAATAGTGATCTTCCATCTCCTGTCCTTTGGGAGCAGGTGCGCCAAATAAGGTTCTGCCGGCAAACATCAGATCGGATCTCTTTTTGTAAAGTTTTTCATCAACAAGGAAGTATTCCTGCTCCGGTCCTACGGATGCAGTTACTTTCGTTGCTGTTGTATTTCCAAATAAACGGACGATACGAAGTGCCTGTTTGGATACAGCTTCCATGGAACGGAGCAGCGGTGTCTTTTTATCCAGTGCCTCCCCTGTGTAGGAACAGAAGGCAGTCGGAATACAGAGGATCACGCCTGTTGAAGCTTCTTTTAAGAATGCAGGGCTTGTGATATCCCAAGCTGTATAACCTCTTGCTTCAAATGTAGCTCTCAGACCGCCTGACGGGAAAGAAGATGCATCAGGCTCGCCCTTGATCAATTCCTTTCCGGAAAACTCTGTGATCATCTTACCTGTCTCATCCGGATGAGAAACGAAAGCATCATGCTTTTCCGCTGTGATTCCTGTCAGCGGCTGGAACCAGTGTGTATAATGGGTTGCGCCGTTTTCACACGCCCAGTCCTTCATTGCTTTTGCAACGACATTTGCTGCTGCCATGGAAAGCTCGCCGCCCTGATCCATGACCTTTTTCACTTCTTTGTACACATCCTTTGGCAGGCGTTCTTTCATCTTGCCAAGTGTGAACACGTTCTTGCCGAAAATTTCTTCCACATTTGTAACTCCGCTCATTTCATATCTCCCTTTCTTTTTCATATTAGATACTTGATAACGTTCTTTTTGTGCTTTATATCAAATCACCCTGATACAAAAAAATGTTCCAAAACTACCGTTTGGAACATCATCGTTCAAGTTATCTTATTTTCGAAAGATTCCTTTCGTTGCTATTAAGATACTCTTATTTTTTTTAAATTTCAATACCCATTTTTCTATTTTTTGAAAATTGGTCGAATTTTCTAAAACTTTTGTGGAATTTTTCCCGCCAAATGTCTATATTGCACAATCAGCATCAGCTTGTTGCACACGCTTTTTTGCGCAGCAGATCGTAATGAGAAGCTTTCTCACTAAGCAGAACACTGAGCTTCTGCTGCGGATGCGGTGCACTCTCCTGCTCCTGTCCCTCTTCATTTACGATAGACAATACGGTTGTCTGTACATTGCTGCCATCCGGCTTCATGATCTCGATGGTTTCTCCCACACTGAACTTATTGCGCTGTGTAATGGATACGATACTTCCTCCGTTTTCCTGTGCGGTCTCTGCATCTTCCACAATACCGAGATAGATATATTCCTGTTCATAAGTATTACTGTCATAGATCTGTGTATTTTCATCCGGTCTGCCGAAATAAAAGCCCGTTGTGAACTGGCGGTATGTGCATTTGGAGATTTCCTCCCTGCACCATGGCAGGATCGCCTCATATGCTTCCCCGGATTCCAGGCAGGCATCGATCGCTTTCCGGTATGTTCTTGCAACCGTTGCCACATAAAGAGCCGTTTTCATTCTGCCCTCGATCTTGAAGCTGTCGATTCCCGCATCGATCATTTCCGGGATATGCTCGATCATACATAAATCCTTGGAGTTGAAAATATAAGTACCTCTTTCATTTTCATAAACAGGCATATACTCACCCGGTCTGGATTCTTCCACTACCGCATATTTCCATCTGCACGGATGCGTGCAGGCACCGCGGTTGGCATCCCTGCCCGTAAAATAATTGCTGAGCAGGCATCTGCCGGAATAGGAAATGCACATAGCACCATGGATAAAGCTTTCGATCTCCATATCTGCCGGGATCTTCTCCCGGATCTCTTTGATCTCCTTCAGGGATAATTCTCTCGCAGATACCACACGCTTTACCCCCTGTCCGTACCAGAAACG
>ERZ808240.5420-NODE-5420-length-10407-cov-8.752801_pt1 | contig 10407 bp, 7 predicted proteins | sample MGYA00521084_ERZ808240 | MGnify/ENA primary metagenome ERZ808240 (study PRJEB31516, sample SAMN03275571) | gut metagenome | biome: mammalia-associated habitat; material: feces | host: Papio cynocephalus | place: Kenya | collected 2012-08-06 ... | reverse complement strand
GTCAACACCGACGAGCGCATCTGCGACGGCTTCTACTACGCCACCACGCTCAAGCACCTCAAGCGCCTGCTCTCCCATCCCGAGCAGCTCGACAAGCCAGCGCCTGTCGTCAACCGTGACGTGGACTGAGTCTTAAACCATCCACGGACTGCCGCCCGTCAGAGCGTTTCTGATGGGCGGCAGTTTCTACAGTCCTCTGGCCTTGCCGGGGGCGGTTTTCTATTCTTTACAAATTGTTTCCGCAAGTTCACATAATCACCAGAAAGTCTGCACTTTGCCGGACGAAACGGACAAAATAAGTTCAAAATAAGCGAAAGTGTCCATTGACGAACGGAAGCAAATCCGCTATGATGGTGACGCTGGGGTAGTGATACACCCCAGAAGGAGGAGTTATGAAAAAGCTTTCTATCGTGCTGGCCGCGATGCTGGTGCTTGCGCTGCTGTGCAGCTGCGCAAAGCCCGCCACGGAGGAGCCTGCGCAGGCAGACCCGGAACCGGAGGCGCCCGCCGCCGTGCACGTCACGACCTTTCCCGCAGAAATTCTTTCCGCTACCGATGATATGCTGATGGTCGGTCCCATGGACGCAGATTCCACGTTCGGTACGGCTTCGTCCGTAGCGGTCCGGCTGGCGGACGGACTCGTCCCCGTGGGCGCTGACGGCTGGCCCATCGCCGTGTCGGAGCTGACGCCGGAGCTGCAGGTGGACATCACCTACCTCGGCGATATCGCCGCGAGCGACCCGCCGGAGGTCCTGGCCGTTGCGATCCGCGTCATCCCGACCGAGCAGCCTACAACCGAACCCGACACGACCACGCCCGTGCAGCCCGCCGAGCCGGAGCCGGAGGAACCCGCCTATGAGCCGTTTGCCACCATCGAGCTGCCCGCGCAGGATCCCGTCCCGGCGGAGATCCCCTACGACGGCGTGACGCTCTATGGCTTCCCGGCCGTGCGGACGGAGATCGTCCGCAGCGGAGAGGCTGATCTGGACGCCGACGGCGCTATGGAGACCGTCCAGCTGCTTCGCATCTGGGACCAGTATGACCAGCAGTCGTTCATCCTGCGCATCCAGAAGGGCACCGAGGTCTTCGACACCGGCATGGACGAGGGAGACCTCTCCTACCCGCCCAGCTTCAACGCGCGCATCTGGCTGGCCGATCTGGATGAAGATGCCTGCCCGGAGATCTACTTCTGCGGCGACATGGCCAGCGACGACTATGTGCTCAATGCCTGGTCGTGCAAGTCCGGCGCGCCGGAGCTGATCCCGTTTGAAGACCAGCTGTTCCTCAAGGCCTCGATCCTGAGTATCTCCGAGGGCAGTCTGCAGCTCGAGAGCACGCAGAACGTGCTCGGCTCGTATGAGGCGGTCCGCGCCTATGCGCTGCACGACGGCGTTCTGGTCCCGCTGGGCGACGCATGGCAGATCGTCCCGGCCAATACGAGCTATTCCCGCCTGTCTCTGGTCCGGGATCTGCCGGTCACGCTGGACGACGGCACCGAGTCCACCTTCGGCCCCGGCACGATCCTGCAGGTCACGGGCACCGACGGCAAGAGCTTCGTGGACGTCATCACCGAGGACGGCGTCACCGGCCGCATTGCCATCACGCAGCCCGCGGGCGATTGGCAGTGGTATATCAACGGCGAGCCGGAGCTGGAATATTTCGAGCTCGTCCCCTACGCCGGATAAACCTCTTGCAGGTTTCCTGGTTTTCCGTTATAATGAAAAAGGGCGCTGCGGCCTCCCGCAGCGCTCTTTTGATATCACTGGTATCAGACAGTGGTTTGTGTTGGTTGATCGGTTGGTTGTGTAAAAAGGCTGATCATCTGCCATCGCATCCGCCCTTCCGGTTTGAATTTGATACTTTAGTATCATTCTGTATCTATTATATACTATTTTGTAACCGTTTCAAGGCGTCAGACCTGAAGAATTTATAAACTTTCTGTGAGGGACCATGATGGGAGAGCATAAAAACTGGTTTGCCCGCAACAAGGGCTTTGTTTTCGGCTTCGCGGTGGCGGTGGCCATTCTGAATATCGTGATCTTCGTGCTCATGCCGCAGCAGACACCCATCAGCATCGACGAGACCGTAACGGAATACGTCTGCGGGGATGAGAGCTTCGCGGTCGAGCACACGATCCAGCTGACCGGGACGCTGACCAGGAGTATGCTCGCCAAGCCGCTCTTCCTCGGCACGCTCCGCATCTCCGGCGTGGACGCGCTGGCCGAGCCCGTCACCCTCCGGCTCGAGCGGCAGGACGGACGCTGGACCGGGAACTTCAACGACGCTTACGGCCAGCCGCTCGTCTGGATGCAATACGGCGTATTGTCCATCGACGCGGACAAGGACCTCGGCGAGCTTCTCATCCGGCTCATGCCGGCCGAGAAGCAGCAGCACTTCCTCGCGCCCGGCGCGGCATCCCGCCCGGCGGCGATGACGCGGCTGTACACGTATTATCCGTCATATCGCACAAAATAAGTGATATAAATTTGTGTATTTCATTCATTACCGCCCTTGATTTTTCCATCTCTAGCGCTTATACTGCAACTGTAATCGAAAGTCAAAGAAAAAATTGCATGGGAGGCAATCATTATGAAACTCAAGAACATCAAAGAAGTCGAAGAATTCCGCAAGGTCATCCACACCTGCACCGGCGACGTGTACCTCAAGAGCCAGGACGGCGACGTCTTCAACCTCAAGAGCGCGCTGAGCGAGTACATCGCCCTTGGCCAGCTGCTGAGTGAGCAGGGCGACAACCTCGAGCTCTTTGCCGACAAGCGCGAAGACGAGGCGAAGCTCATCTCCTTCCTCGCCGAGCTCGACAAGGAAAACGGCGAAGCGTAATTCCCCTTTCCTCCATAGAAAAGCCCCTGTTCCTTTCCGGAACAGGGGCGATTTTTTTGTGCTTACAGCGCACCGGGATGGCGCGGGATGTACGTGCCGATGGGGCCGGCCTTCATCTCGCCGTGGTCGACGGCGAGCGTGCCGCGCAGATAGACCTGCGCGATGGAGCCCTTCGTCTGCCAACCCTCGTAGGGGGTGTAGCCGGCGGCGGAAAGCTGCGTTTCGGCCGTGATGGTCTTGTCGGCTGCGGGGTCGTAGACGACAAGATCCGCGTCGCTGCCGGGGGCGATCACGCCCTTGCGCGGGTAGGCGCCATAGAGGCGGGCGGGATTTTCCGACAGCAGGGCGCACATCTGCTCCTTCGTGATGCGGCCTGCGGCCACGCCCGCGGTATAGAGCAGCTCGCCGCGCGTCTCCACGCCGGGCAGACCGCCGGGGATCTTCGTGAAGTCTCCCCTGCCGGCGTCCTTCTGCTGCAGGGTGAAGCTGCAGTGGTCGGTGGAGACGGTCTGGATGGTGCCGTTGGCCAGCGCCTTCCAGAGGACCTCCTGGTCCTCCTTTTTCCGCATGGGCGGCGCGCAGATGTAGCGCGCGGCGGCGGAATAGTCCTCCTGCTCATACACGCTGTCGTCGAGCAGCAGGTAGTGCGGGCAGGTCTCGACGTAGACCTGCTGGCCGCGGGCGCGGGCGCGCATGACCTCGAGCAGGGCCTCCTTCGTGCTCAGATGGACGATCACGATGGGCACGCCCGCGACCTCGGTGATGCGCAGCAGGTGCGCGACGGCCTCGGCCTCCAGCGGGTTCGGGCGGCATTCGGGGTGGGACGACGGGGCGGTCTGCCCCGCGGCCTTGTGCGCGGCGATGAGCGCGTCGATGACGCCCGCGTTCTCGCAGTGGACACCGGCGATGCCGCCGTATTTTTTCAGCTCCTGCAGCGCGCAGAACATGTCCTGATCGCCGATCATCATGGCGGGGTAGGTCATATACATCTTAAACGAGGGGATGCCGGCGGCGAACATGGCGGGGAGCTCGGCGCGGATGGCCTCGTTCCAGTCGTCGATGGTCATGTGGAAGCCATAATCGCAGCTCGAGCGGCCGTCGGCCTTTTTGTGCCAGAGCTCGAGGCCGTACTGCAGCGACTCGCCCTTGTTCGGGCAGGCGAAGTCGATGACCATGGTCGTGCCGCCGTGGATGGCGCTGCGCGTGCCGGTGTCGAAGTTGTCGGCGGTGGTGGTGCTGCAGACGTCGAGGTCGAAGTGCGTGTGGGCGTCGATGAAGCCCGGGAAGAGCAGCTTGCCGGTCACGTCGACGACGGCTGCGCCGTCCGCGGGCAGGTTTTCGCCGACGGCGAGGATCTTCTCGCCCTCGATCAGCACGTCGGCCGCGCGGGAGGCGGCGGCGGAGACGACGGTGCCGCCTTTGAGTAACGTTTTCATGAAAACAGGACTTCCTTTCGTTTTATTTCACGCCGGTGGAGCCGAAGCCGCCGCGGTCGGTGTCGGAGAGGGTGTCGCATTCCTCGAACGTGACGGGGGGCTGGACGGCAAAGATGCGGAACTGGCAGATGCGGTCGCCCTTTTCGATGACGGTGTCGCGCGTGGCGTAGACGGGGAGCTTCCACTCGTCGTTCGTGCCGCAGTAGCTGTTGTCGATGACGCCGACGGAGTTGGCCTGCAGGATGCCCCAGCGCTTGAACGTCGACGAGCGCGGGGCGGTGCGGGCCTCATAGCCCTCCGGCAGCTGCATCGACACGCCCAGCGGGATCAGCGCGAAATCGCCCGCGCGCAGCTGCATGGTCTGCGCGGCGTACAGATCGATCCAGTCGCCCTTGTCGGTCTTCTGCAGGCGGGGCAGATCGTCGGAAAAGTAGTGAATTTTGATCGTTGGCATAGTCCCTCCTACTGCCGCTCGTCCCAGAGGACGACGGCGCCGGTCTTCAGACTCGCGGGCACGTCGATCAGCCGCTGGTTGGACGAGCCGCGGAACCGGAGATTGAGATTTTTGAGCGACGCGACGAACGGCCCGTCGACCAGCACGTCGAGATACGACAGCAGCTCGCGCGTCGTCTCCCACGGGCCGAGTTTTTTGGCCAGAATATCGCGGTCGAACAGATACCCGGAGAACGACCAGATGGATTTTTCGGGGTACGCCGCCCGGATCCTCCGCGACAGCGCGAGCAGCCCCGGCTGGTTTTCCGGCTCGAAGGGCTCGCCGCCCAGATACGTGATCCCGCGGATGTAATCCGGGGCCATGAGGGCCAGAATGTGCTCCATCACGGCCTCGTCAAACGGCTGGCCGTAGGCGAAGTCCCAGGTCTCGGGGTTGAAGCAGTCCTTGCAGTGGTGCCTGCACCCGGACACGAACAGGCTCACCCGCACCCCCGGCCCATTGGCAATGTCGCACGACTTGATCGCCGCATAATTCATCGTATCGCCCCCTTTGCTCCTATGGTACCACGCGCGGGGGTGGTTTGCAAGAATGAAAAAAGCCTCCCCTTCCAGGGGAGGTGGACCGGCGGAGCCGGGACGGAGAGGTTGTTACAAATTTGCGACAACCTCTCAGTCAGCCTGCGGCTGACAGCTCCCCTGAGAGGGGAGCCTTTGCCCGCTGCGGCGGGGTTAACCTCTCAGGCGCGTAGTTTTTATGCCAGTATTGGTACGCCAGCTCCCCTTGACAAGGGGAGCCTTGGGTGCGGGCGGAAAAGCCTCCCCTTGTCAAGGGGAGGTGCCGAGCGGAGCGAGGCGGAGAGGTTCTGCGGCGGGAATTGACAAAAAGCGGGGATTCTGGTAAGATAGACTTGGCGCTGCCGATAAGCGGCAAGCGGTTGGTCCCCCTTGACAGGGGGCGCTTCTTGCCCCCTGATCCTGGGAAAGGGGGGCTGCGAAGATGAGTACATCCGAAGTTTTTCAGCTTTGTCTTGTGATCATTGGCATTTGTGGTCTGTTTCTTCAGGCATACAAAAAGAAGTAACCGCCGAGCCTCCAAGCAAGCGGTTACTTCGTAACTAAGCATGGGGGCCAACCGTTTGCCGGCAGCGCCCTTGGTATCTTTATTATAACAGACCCCGTGGATTTGTCAAGCGCTGCGGCGGGAATTGACAAAATGCGGGGAATTTGGTAAGATGAATATGGTCTTATGACCCCAAGGGCTCCAGCAAGCGATAGGCGGTTTGTCTCCCGAAAGGGGGGATGTATATGCCGGTGACGATCACGTTCCATGTTTTTGGACTTACGGTGACCATCCGCATTACATGCCGAAACCGCCACTCTGGCCAGTGACGGTTTCGAGATTTCTTGATCCTGTTCGCGTAACCTGAGACAACCGCTTGTCGCGGAACCCTTGGTATCTTTATTATAGCAGACCCCGTGGATTTGTCAAGCTCCCGGCGGGAATTGACAAAATGCGGGGGATTTGGTAAGATGGGTATGGTCCGCAGGACCCCAGGGCGCCAACACAGCGACGGGCGGTTTGACCTCGGAATCCTCCGAAGGGAGGTGTTCCTATGCCGATCACTTTGACTTTCCATATCTTTGGATTCACTGTTACGATCCGCATCAAAGGCAGAAACCGCCACTCGGGCAAGTGACGGTTTCGAGTTTTTTCTCGTTTCCTTAACATAACCGAGGCCAAGTCGTTCTTGCGGCAGGGGCCTTTGGTTATTTCTATTATAGCAGTCTATCTGGATTTGTCAAGCTCCCGGGGTGGGGGCTTTTTTTGTGGGCTAAGCCTCCCCTTCCAGGGGAGGTGGCACGCGGAGCGTGACGGAGAGGTTGTTACAAATTTGCGACAACCTCTCAGTCAGCCTGCGGCTGACAGCTCCCCTGAGAGGGGAGCCTTTGCCCGCTGCGGCGGGGTTAACCTCTCAGGCGCTGCGCGCCAGCTCCCCTTGACAAGGGGAGCCTTGGGTGCGGGCGTAAAAAAGCCTCCCCTTGCAGGGGAGGTGGCACGCGGAGCGTGACGGAGAGGTTGTGACAAATTTGCGGCAACCTCTCAGTCAGCCTGCGGCTGACAGCTCCCCTGAGAGGGGAGCCTTGGGCCCGCTGCGGCGGGGTTAACCTCTCAGGCGCTGCGCGCCAGCTCCCCTTGACAAGGGGAGCCTTGGGTGCGGGCGAAAAAAAGCCTCCCCTTGCAGGGGAGGTGGCACGCGGAGCGTGACGGAGAGGTTGTGACAAATTTGCGGCAACCTCTCAGTCAGCCTGCGGCTGACAGCTCCCCTGAGAGGGGAGCCTTGGGCCCGCTGCGGCGGGGTTAACCTCTCAGGCGCTGCGCGCCAGCTCCCCTTGACAAGGGGAGCCTTGGGTGCGGGCGAAAAAAAGCCTCCCCTTGTGAAGGGGAGGTGCCGAGCGGAGCGAGGCGGAGAGGTTCCGCGGGAGGTGCGGCGGGGAAAAAGGCGGGGGCGGCGGAAAAAAAAGAGGCCCCCGGAGGGGCCTCTCTTAAGTGCTTGAGGGGCTTTTTCTGTTTATTGTGGATTATGCCTTGATGACAAAGATCATCTCAACCATGTAGGTGCTCTTTTCGACCAGCTTGTAGCTGACAGTGTCGCCAGCAGCAACGCTGTTCAGGTCGCCAACGGTGACAACACCATCGGAAACGACATAAACCTTTGCGTTGGTGAGGTTGATGCCAGTGCCATCGGTCAGAGTCAGAGCAGCGGTCTCGTCCTCAACATCGGTCTTGGCAATGTAGTCGAGCTTCCAAGAAGCGTCAGCCGCAATCTTGGTAGCGGAAGTGACCTTCTTGTCTTCGGAACCGAAGTGCAGCGTGTACAGGCCCGTGCCATTTGCGAACAGGTTTTCAGCGTTGTTGACAGCGGTGATCTGAGCTTCGATCGTAACCTTCTCGCCATTGACGTAAACGTCATAGTAGTAGGAAACGCCATTCTCAGCATAGGCAAACGTGGTGTTCGTCACGAATGCGACCGTGTCAGAACCAGCGAAGATTGCGTTGTCAGCCATGACAAAGATGAAAGATGCGTAGTTATCCGTTGCGTTGTCATAAACAGCGACAATCGCGCCAACGTTGGACATGGTCGGGATTGCGTTGATGCCAGCATAGTTGGTGTAGACATACTTGCCAGCAACCTTGGTGCGAACAACGAACTGCGTATCATTGCTTGCATAGACAGTGCCCTTGGTCTCGACGGTGCCGAACTTGACCTGGCCAGCCTTAATTTCGTTGTCTTCAGCAGTACCAACGAGACCGATATGGCTCGTCAGAGCGTACTTGCCATCCGCATCAACAGTGTAGGAAACAACACCATACTCACGGAACTCGGAGACATACTTTGCATTGTTGATTGCATCCTGTGCGACAGTTGCATCGGGAGTACCACCCGGCAGGCCGAGAACGCCCTGGGTGACTGCGGTAACGCTCTTGCTGTCGTACTTGTTAACCTTAGCATAGGTGATCTGAGCGTCAGTGCCGACCAGAGCAGCCTCTGCATACTTCTCAGCCTGCAGACCGCCGTCGTTGACCCACATGATGGAGTCGATGACAGCGTACTTGGTGGAAGCAGTTGTGTAGTCGCCGATGACATTGTCATACTGATCGGTGAAGAAGCTGGTGACCTTCGTGCCGTTCTTAATGTCATTCGGCCAATACTGACCATACCTTCCGGTGAAGATGCCAGTCAGCGTGTAAGTGGCGTTAGCCGGGGTACGAGTGCCATTGACAGTCAGGGTATCACCCTTGTAGTCCTGGCCGGAGAAGGTAGCGTTCTCGATGAGGCCAGCCTTCTGGACATCAACAACGTAGACATTACCAGCCTGAACGGAGCCTGCCGCATAGACATACTTGGTCTGGTTGTTGTAAATCTTGGTGTCAACGCCATAGAGCGTGCCATAACCGAACATATCGCCATACCACTTGGTAGCAGCCTTGTCGTCGGCAGCAACAGAAGCGTTGAACAGGACATAGTCGTTCTTTGCATAGTCAACCAGATCCTTAACGGTGAGGTTCAGAGACCGGTTGGTATATCTGTCACCGCTGGTGGGATATGCAGTCCACAGAGTAACATTAGAGCTATCGATCTTGCTAATGTCGCCATGCTTCGAGGAGGTCAGACCAGTGACCTTGCCCAGGAAGGTGTCAATAACAGTGATGACATAAGCCGTCTTGGTCTTGTCGCCATCCTTGTAGGACATCTTGTAGACCTGAGTCAGAGCGCCGTTGCCGCCGAGGGTGGTGCCTTCGCAGACAGTGGCGTCATTGTGGTCCATAGTGGTCAGGCCGTTGCCGTTGTTGCTCATGAAAGCGCGGCCATCGCGGTAGACAATGTAAGTAATGGAATCCTTGCTCGTCTTCTTGATGCCAAGATCAACGAGGACGTCACAAGCAGTAACTTTGCTGGTGTAGGTCAGCTTGGCAGCGTTCAGATAGAATGCAGACCAAGTACCATAGCTCCAAACAACACCCGGACGCATGAAGACATCGTGAGACTTGGTCATCTTGATACCCATCTTCGCGCCGAGCGTGTAGCCGGACTGGGCAACCTGCTCGTTGGAGATGAAGGAGTAAGCATAGTGAGCGGTGGTTTCCTTATCGGCGTCAGCTTCGACGTAGGTGTTCTTGACCTTCTGGCCGTACTCAACCAGGTAAGCCTGCAGTGCGTTGTAGAGGATCTGAGCAGCTTCGCCGCGCTTGATGGGGGCGATGGCCTTCCAGTCATCAGCCAGACCAGCAGTCAGGCCGATCTCATTGGCGCGGTTCAGGACGTTGATGTCCCAGCCGGTGCCGGTGTAGCCTTCCTTGTTGGTGTCGAAGTTCAGGGTGGTGAGCATCAGCTTCAGGAACTGAACGCCGGTCACGTAGCGGTTTGGCTCATAGGTGGTGGCGGTCATGCCATCAGCCAGGCCGGTGATGCGGCAGTAGTTGATGAAGGGCAGCGCCCAGCTGGAGTTGCAGTCCACGAACGGGTTCTGTGCATTGCTGTACAGAGCGGAGATCGCGTCCTGATCCTTGATCTTGCCGTTGGTAGCCGCGTTGTGGACGATCGCCACGATCTTGGCCGCCTGGGCACGGGTGAACGTCTCGTCAGCCTTAAAGGAATAGTTGTCGCCATCCTTGAAGCCATCGAGAATGTTCAGGCTGGACAGAGCGTCGATGGCATTGGCATAGTTGTCAGTGCCCTTGACGTCTGTGTAGGTCTTTGCGCTAGCGACGGAGACGACGCCCATGATCATGACGACGGCCAGGACCAGCGCAAGAACCTTCTTCAGATTCTTCATTTGGATTTCCTCCTGTTTAAATTTTACACATCGGAGCGAGGCCCCCTGTGTAATTTGTATCTGCATTTTACAGCGCGGGAGGCCGGGAGTCAAGATGGTTTTGATGTTTGTAATTTGATTGTAACATTGGGGGGGTGCGTAACAAAGGCTCCCCTTCCAGGGGAGCTGGCACGCGGAGCGTGACTGAGAGGTTGTCGCCTCCTAGAATGTGCTTCTGTAGACGGGACGACCTCTCCGTCTCGGCTTCGCCGAGCCACCTCCCCTGAGAGGGGAGGCTTTTACTGGGGCTCCCCTTCCAGGGGAGCTGGCACGCGGAGCGTGACTGAGAGGTTGTCGCCTC
>ERZ808240.5419-NODE-5419-length-10412-cov-2.888578_pt1 | contig 10412 bp, 9 predicted proteins | sample MGYA00521084_ERZ808240 | MGnify/ENA primary metagenome ERZ808240 (study PRJEB31516, sample SAMN03275571) | gut metagenome | biome: mammalia-associated habitat; material: feces | host: Papio cynocephalus | place: Kenya | collected 2012-08-06 ... | reverse complement strand
ACCGACAGCTGCGACCGCGAGATCGACGCGGCGAACTCCGAAATTGCCGAACTTGAAAAGCTGGTCTTCACGAAGGAAGAGTACCGCAGGCACATGGCGGAGGTCAGAGCGAGACTTGACGCGGCGGTACGCGACGCGGCGGACGGACTTATCACGAACGAGTTCGTCGCGCAGTATATTGACAAAATCATGGTCACAATAACAGATGATGACACAGCGAACCTGAAAATCCGGATATTCACCGGAAAAAGCACCGAAAGATGGCTTAATAATCTCGCGGAGCGAAGTCAGAGTCGTGCGGGTCACACGTTCAAGAAGATGATCGAGAAGTACGAGAACGACATCAAGGCATCCAAGTAACCTGAAGTCAGAACAAAGGGAAGCTGCCGCGGAAACGCGGCGGTTTCTTTATTGTTTGCCGGAACGGTGAATCTATGTATCGTACGCAATGCTTAATACTCGGGATTTCATAAGTTTTTGTGGATAAATTCACGATAATCCTGTTGACTGCCGTCCGCGGATACGATATACTGTTGTTACATAAAATCCGGCATCTGCGCGGAGCATTGAATCGAAAGGAAGAACAAAGGTATGAAAAGAGCGTTTACGAACGGTATTATTCTGGACGGTACGAAAGATATGGTTCTACAGCTTGGGAAAGCTATACTTGTTGAGGACGGCGTCATCATGGATATCGTTCCGGATAACGCGGTTCCGGGCGGCTATGAGAAGAATGACCTCGGCGGGAAATATATCCTTCCGGGACTCATAAATCTGCACGTTCATCTCGCCGGGTCGGGAAAGCCGAAGAAGAAGCAGTCCGATCCGGTCAAGCTGGTGAGGCTGATCACATCGAATTCATTCACACGGAGCCTCGGAAGAAAGCTTGTCGCGTGATACGCGAAAACGCAGCTTCTGAGCGGCGTCACCACCATCCGCACGGTGGGCGGCATTTCGGATTTTGATACTTTTGTGAGGGATGAGATCAATTCCGGAAAGCTTATCGGTCCGCGCGTTCTCGCGTCGAATATGGCGATTTCGGTGCACGGCGGGCATATGGCGGGGTCGCTTGCCTACGAGGCGTCGACTCCGGAAGAGGCGGCGAATTATGTCGACATCATCGCGAAAGAAAAGCCGGACATCATAAAGCTCATGATCACCGGCGGCGTGCTTGACGCGGAGAAGGTCGGCGAGCCCGGAGTCCTGAGAATGCCGCCGGAGCTTGTGAAAGCCGCCTGCGACCGCGCGCATGAGCTCGGCTTCAAGGTCGCGGCTCATGTCGAGAGCCCCGAGGGAGTGAAGGTCGCTCTCGAAAACGGCGTGGACTCGATAGAGCATGGCGCGAAGCCGACAAATGAGATTATTGAGCTGTTCAAGGAACATAAGGCTTTTCAGGTGTCAACTATATCTCCCGCTCTTCCGTTTGCAATGTTTGACAGGTCGGTCTCTCACGCTGCATACGAGCAGCGGGAGAACGGTAAGATCGTGTTTGACGGAATCATCTCTCTCGCGAAGGAGTGCCTTAAGAACGGCATTCCGGTCGGACTCGGCACAGATACCGCGTGCCCGTATGTCACGCAGTATGATATGTGGCGGGAACTTTGCTACTATGTGAAATACTGCGGGGTCAGCGAGTCGTTCGCCATCTATTCCGCGACCCTGCTGAACGCGGCTCTCGCCGGGATTGACAAGGAGACAGGTTTGATCGAAAAGGGCAAGAAGGCGGAGATGATCGTCACGAGTGAAAATCCGCTCGAAAATCTGCAAACGCTCAGAAACCTCGATATGGTGATAATGCGCGACAAGGTCATCCGCTCGCCGAAGGTAAAGGAAACACTGATTTAAAGTTGTTTTCGCAGAAAAAAGCCCATAAATCCAAGTCTTTTTTCTGCGAAAACCCGAATTATTCAGTGTTTCCTAAAGAAAATACCGGAGGTCAGGGCGGAGCTTGACAAGTGGCTGTGATGAGGCGTGGAGCCGGATAACGGTCGGAAATCAATACGTGAAAGCCCCCGCGGGAAACGCGGGGGCTTTGGCGTCTGAGAGGTGCGCGGCTTATAAAAACTCAATTGCCGTAGTAAGCGTTGATTTCGTCGACTTTCGCCTGATCGACCGGAATGAGCTTTTCCATCTTCGACGCGAGATTGTCGACGGATTTAGCTATGATCTGATACATAAGGAAGCGCCCGAGACTCTTTTCGCTGGGGCTTGAGTCTATATACGCGAGATCAAGCGTCAGATTATCACCGATTATCTGTAGCATCTTCGGCATATCGTCGTTTTGCGCGAACTTGACCGAGAGCGCCTGATCGAAGTAGACCGGACGGACATTGTCGTATCCTTCTATCGAGAGGGCTTCGACGACAAAATGCGCAAGGTCGGCGTTCTTGCAGGTGACCGGTATCCCGCAGTGCGGATCGACTGTAGCCGTGACATAGTCCTTCTGGTTTTCATCGTATTTCGGGAGAGGAAGGACGGTATACTCTACCTTGCCTTCGCGGAACTCTTCTGTTGTTACGCACTGGAGCTTGTGATAGAAAAAGAGCGACTGACCGTTCAGGAACATTTTGGGATCCGGCTCGTCTCCTGTTATATATCCACCGGGCGATGAGAGCAGTACGCCGCCAATTGACTGCGTAAGGTTGATTAGCTTTTCACGGTCGAAATCGAGTGAGACCCTGCCATCTTTGTCCTCATTGTAGCAGTGAATATAGGTATCCTGAAAGCAATATAGCTTACTGTTCGCCATAAGACCGTATATGTCTTCATCGTCGCGTTTGCTGTTTCCGTTCGCGTCACGGTAGAAGTCCTTGACAAGATTGAGAAATTTGTCAAGTGTCCAGCTTCCTTCGTAGACCGAATCATACGGTATGTCAATATTGTTGTCCCCCGCGAGCTTCGTGTTCATGTAGAGGCAGCGAGCCTCGGAAAGACTCTTGTATGACATATATGTCGAGAAGATATTCTGTTTCCCGTTGACCATGAGCTCGTCGTTCGCGTAGCCTATCCACCACGGCTCGTCGAAGTGATGGTATCCGTTCTCACGCACGTTGTCGAAATACCCGCTGAGCGAGAACTGCCACATTATTCCGGAGTGCCCGCTGACGACCTCAAAAGCGTCCTCTCCGGAGAGCACGGCGTTATTTACATATCCCTCGACGTCCATGTTTCCGGTGCCGTAGATTATCGGCTCGAACCTGAAGTCATACTTCTCGGTGACATTGTTCACGGCTTTGTAGACGGTGTCGTTGATCATGTCGCCGTCCTGCTCGGCGGCATAGAAGAACTCAAGATTCGACTCGTAGGTCGCGAATCTGAAGGACGCGCCGTCGAATTTCTTGTCGGGTAAGAGCGCCGCCTCGGTCGTCACCGCGTCGGTCGTGTCGGGGGTGGTCGTGACCTCCGGCTCGGTGGCGCCGCCGCACGAAACCACTCCGGCGAACAGGGCAATTAGAAGTAAAACGCTGATTTTTTTCATGATGCTGTCTCCTTGTTTTATAGTGAATCGTCGGTAACTATGCTTTCGCTCTTCGCTTTCCCGGCAAAATCGGCGTCGGCGAGCGAGGTGTAGCGCTTTATGACCTCAATCTCCGCCGGATCGTACGGAAACCTTCCGCCCGGTCTGAAGAGATCGTGCTGCCATTTTGTGAAATCGAAACCCTTGACGGCTTCGTAGCCGTTCTTTTCGTAGGCTTGCCAGATCGCCTGCGCGGGCTCGTTCGTTCCGTATTTTCCGGCTACAAATCCCCAGTTGTAGCAGCCGATGTCTTCAAGGAAATAAAGCGGGAATATTTCCTGAACGCGCTGTCCGCCGCAGCGATGAAGCCACTCTGTGTTTATCGCCGGTCTGCCGATCTTGCGCAGCTGATAGATAAGCCGGATGTTGTCGTCATATGAGGCGTAGCTGTGGAAGCTGATGATATCCGACTGCTCAAGCGCGAACTGCTCGATTTCGGTTGTCGCCTGGCAGTCCTTGAAGCCGCGCCAGACGTCGGCGCAGAGCGGCTGATCCGGGTCTATCTCACGTCCGATCTCAAAGAATTTCGCGAGATGCGGAAGACTTTTCGAGCCGCGTCCGTTGCCAGGCTCGTTCATAAGATTCCAGACGCACACCCGCTCGTCGTGCGCGTGGGTCGAGATCAGTTCGCGCACCATTTTGTAATACCGCGGAGCGACCTCCGGGTCGTCCAGAAGACTGTAACGGCAGTCGGTTCCGTGCGCGTACCACGTGCCGAACTCGCGCCCGCCGTGGAATCCCGGCTGCCATGGCTGCTCGCCGAAGACCGCCGGTTGAAATGTCGGGGTGCGCACCGCGCATTCGTTCGAAAGGCAGAGCATCGCCGATATGCCGTGCTTCCACGCCGCCGAAAGATAGCGTTCGAGCCTTTCCATGAAGCCGTCGTGCTGCCTGTCCCAAACCTCAAACTCGAGTATCAGTCGCACCGAGTTGTAGCCGATAGACTTCATCAGAGCGAACTCGCGCTCGGCGGTCGCGAGCTTTTCGTCGAATTTGTATTCCTGCCACTGATCTATGCGGTTCGCGCAGTCGCTGCCCATGTAGTTACAGCCGCGTATCCACGGACGGCTCCGGTACCATTCCCACGCGCGCTCCTTTGACCATCTCTCCATTTATCCTATATCCCCTTTATTTTTTTGTATTCTTCGAAATATCGTTTACCGAGTGTGCGGTAAGACGCCGATGTGAAGTGTATTCCGTCGTTTTTGAGTCCGAGCCCGTCTGATGAGGCTATACCGCAGCGCGTGAGCTCGCGAGCCACCTCATGGATAACCGTGTTCATCTCACGCAGCGCGCGAAATTTTTGTCTTATGTCGATCTTTTCACTGATCTCGCCGATGACTATCGGAATTTCGCCGAGGTCGCCGCGCAGCGCGCGGAGCATGGTCAGAAGATCGCTTTTATACTTTGCGGGGTGAAGGTCGAGCGCGTCTGTCTCCCCCTGATGCCAGAGAATTCCGGCGAGTTCTGAGGTGCGCCCCGCGAGCCTTGCCATCATCACCGCGTGGTCGTAGAGTATCTCTCCGGGCATCCATTCACGTATCACGGTTCCGCCGACCGCTCCGGGAATGAGTCCGACATCCTCGTCATATTCCTTTGCGTACAGGTCCGCAAAGGACGCCGAGAGCCCGACACCGCAGTGCGCCGGACCCCAGAATGTCCGGTCGGGATTTATCGGCTCGCTCATGGGCTGCCAGCGACCCATTCTGAGCATGAAGCACCGCTCGTTCACAATCTCCGGCACTTCGCCGAAATCTCCTCTTCCCGCCATATTTGATTGTCCTATAAGTAAAAATGACTTCATCAGCTTCACGACTTTCTTAGATTTATGTTAATATTATAGCATAAACCTCTTGACAAGTCTCGCCGCGTGTGGTACAATTAAAGGACAAAACCTGACATTCGGGGCGGTGAAATGTGTATGTTCATACAAACGGAGAATTTCGGCAGCTTAAACGAGTTCCGCTGCCGGAAGCATAAGGAGAATTATCAGTATCCTACTCACCTGCACCAGTTTGCCGAGCTGATGCTCGTTCTCGACGGTGAGATCGAGACGACGGTTGACAACCGGACGGAAACGGCGCGGGCAGGGCAGTTCATTCTGATTTTTCCGCTGCAATCACATTCTTTCCGGACACCGGAGCGTTCGCGCGTCTGGAACTGCGTCTTCACATCGTCCATGGTGTCTGATTTCTTCAATCTCTTTGACGGGCGGGTCGGTGAGCGCTCGGTCTTCGACGGGAGCGAACACAGCCGGGACTGCTTCACGCGTCTTCTGGTCGATGGAAATGATCTTCGCTATTTCAGTGTCAAGTCATGTCTTTACGCGGCGCTTGCCGATTTCATGTCCTGTGTGAGGTCTGTGGACCGCGTGACCGATTCGGGGCTGACCGTGAAGATTATCGGTTGGCTTCAGGAAAACGCGACGTCGCCGGTGACGCTCGCTGACGTCGCGAAGTCTCTTGGTTATGCCGAAAATTATCTCTCTCACCGGATCGGTAAGATATTCGGGATGAACTTTCGTGGTCTTCTCGGCTGTCTGCGCGCTGAAAAGGCGAAGGAGCTTCTGTCCACCACTGACAGGACGGTGTTACAGATCGCTTATGACTGCGGCTTTGGCAGTGAGCGTTCGTTTGCCCGCTCGTTTGAGCGCGCAACCGGCAGAACTCCGAGCGCTTACCGCCAGGGAGTGTCTGACCGCGTCACCTGGATGCGCGACAATCCGCAGTTCAGGGTCTGATGTGAAATCTTCCGCCCGGAGTGTATCCGAAGTGCTTTGTTCACGAAATTGTTTCATATTCGCATATAGATGATGTTGAAATGATGTGGTCGGATATGGTATAATAATGCTGAAACATGGAGAATACAGTGTGATCGGTCTGGCTGACGACGGAACGCGCTTCCGTGTTTCAAATCAGACCTATTTTGTTATATCTGAATAAATCATGCCGATCATATAACTGACGGATAAGTGGGCGAACCACAGGAAGTATGATCGAATATGGCCGGCCGTCTGGGCAATTTCAGCACAGGGGCAGGTCTTTTTATTTCTCGTTTTGAGCCCGCGTTTTTATTGTAATACTAAGGAGAACCCAATGGCAGAACAGAACCCCCAGAATGGGAAAACAGAGATTTTTAAAAAAGCATGGAGAGGATTCACCGGAAACAGATGGACCGATGAAGTCAACGTCCGTGAATTCATCCAGAACAACTATACAAATTATGACGGAGACGAGAGCTTCCTCGCCGCTCCTACCGAAGCGACAGACAAGCTCTGGGGCCGTCTTCAGGAGCTCCAGAAGGAGGAGCGCGCGAGAGGCGGAGTCCTCGAGTGCGAGACTGAGGTTGTCTCGAGCCTGACCGCATATGGTCCCGGCTATATCGACGAGAGCATGAAGGATCTCGAGACGATCGTCGGCCTTCAGACTGACAAGCCGCTGAAGCGCGCATTCATGCCGTACGGCGGTATCAGAATGGCTCAGGAGGCCGCTGAGACCTACGGCTATAAGGTCAACGAGAAGTACGACCAGATCTTCAATGAGTACCGCAAGACACATAACCAGGCAGTTTTCGACGCTTACACCCCTGAGATGAAGGTCGCGCGTCACTGCCACATCGTGACCGGTCTTCCGGATACATACGGCCGCGGAAGAATCGTCGGTGACTACCGTCGTGTTCCGCTTTACGGTATTGATTTCCTTATAGCCGAGAAGAAGAAGGATATGTCCCTCTGCGGCGACGGCACGATGACCGATGATATCATCCGTCAGCGCGAGGAGATCGCGGAGCAGATCCGTGCGCTCCAGGGAATGAAGGATATGGCAGCGATCTACGGCTTCGATATCTCCGGTCCGGCAATGAACGCGAAGGAAGCTATTCAGTGGCTCTATTTCGGCTACCTTGCCGCTATCAAGACCCAGAACGGCGCCGCAATGAGCGTCGGACGCATCTCCACGTTCATCGATATCTACCTTGAGCGTGACCTTGAGGAAGGCACCATCACTGAGTCTGAGGCGCAGGAGCTTGTCGACCACCTGACCATGAAGTTCCGTATGGTCAAGTTCGCGAGAATCCCGTCCTACAATCAGCTCTTCTCCGGCGACCCGGTCTGGGCTACCCTTGAGGTTGCGGGTCTCGGACAGGACGGTCGTTCTATGGTCACGAAGACTGACTTCAGATTCCTCCACACCCTTGAGAATATGGGCCCGTCTCCGGAGCCGAACCTGACCGTGCTCTATTCTTCGCGTCTGCCTGCGACCTTCAAGAAGTACGCGGCGAAGATTTCGGTCGACACCTCGTCCATCCAGTACGAGAACGACGACGTTATGCGTCCGGTATGGGGCGACGACTACAGCATCTGCTGCTGCGTGTCCGCAACTCAGACCGGTAAGGAGATGCAGTTCTTCGGCGCGCGCGCAAACCTCGCGAAGTGCCTGCTCTACGCGATCAATGGCGGCAGAGACGAGAAGTACATGACGAAGGACGGCAAGCCGACTCAGGTCGGACCGGAGCTCGCGCCTATAACCTCCGAGTATCTTGATTACAATGAGGTCATGCACAAGTATGATATCATGATGGATTGGCTCGCTGGTCTTTATGTCAACATCCTGAACCTCATCCATTACATGCACGACAAGTACTTCTATGAGGCTGCTGAGATGGCTCTGATCGACACCGACGTGCGCCGTACGTTCGCTACCGGTATCGCTGGCTTCTCGCATGTGGTTGACTCGATCTCCGCTATAAAGTACGCGAAGGTTAAGGTTGTCCGTGACGAGAACGGCATGGCGTCCGACTTCATAGTCGAGGGCGACTTCCCGCGCTACGGAAACGACGACGACCGCGCGGACAAGATCGCGGTATGGCTCCTCAAGACCTTCATGGGCAAGATCAAGAAGCATCACACCTACAGAAATTCCGAGGCTACCACCTCTATCCTTACCATCACCTCCAACGTTGTCTACGGAAAGGCAACAGGCGCTCTTCCGGACGGACGTCCTGCGTTCACTCCGTTCGCGCCCGGCGCTACACCGTCTTACGGCGCGGAGCAGAGCGGTCTGCTCGCTTCGCTGAACTCGGTTGCAAAGCTGCCGTACGAGTACGCTCTCGACGGTATCTCCAACACCGAGACCATGGCTCCCGACGCGCTCGGTCACAACGAGGACGAGAGAAAGAACAATCTGGTCAATGTCCTTGACGGTTACTTTGATCAGGGCGCTCATCACCTCAACGTCAATGTGTTCGGTCTTGAAAAGCTTCAGGACGCTATGGAGCATCCGGAAAAGCCCGAGTACGCAAACTTCACTATCCGTGTTTCCGGTTACGCGGTCAAGTTCATCGACCTGACGAGAGAGCAGCAGCTCGACGTCATCTCCAGAACCTGCCACCACACTCTTTGATTTTAACGAGAGGGACTGACCGTTTATGGAAACAACAGGATATATCCATTCGATAGACAGCTTCGGCTCTGTGGACGGTCCCGGCGTCCGGTTCGTGATCTTCCTTCAGGGGTGTCATATGCGTTGCAGATACTGCCACAATCCTGACACCTGGAAGATCGCGGGCGGCAAGGAGAGCGTGAACGGCGTCAGAGAGATGACGCCGTCCGAGCTCGTGAAGCAGGCGCTCCGCTACAGACCTTATTGGAAAGAGGACGGCGGCATAACGGTCAGCGGCGGGGAGCCGCTCTTACAGATCGACTTTCTGACCGAGCTCTATCGTCTCGCGAAGGAGAACGGCGCCGGCACGGTGCTTGATACCGCGGGGCAGCCGTTCACGCGGGAGGAGCCGTTCATGTCGAAGGTATCGGCGCTCATGGAGTATACTGACCTTGTCATGCTGGACATAAAGCATATCGACCCGGAGAAGCACAAGTGGCTCACCGGGCACACGAACGAGAATATTCTCGATTTCGCGAGATATCTTGACGAGATAGGCAAGCCGATGTGGATACGTCATGTGCTTGTCCCCGGCATGACGGACGACGAGGAGAATCTCCGCGGTATACGCGCGTTCTTAGATACGCTGTCTAACGTAAAAAAAGTAGAAGTGCTCCCGTATCATACGCTTGGAGTTTTCAAGTGGGAAACATTGGGGATTCCTTACACCCTGAAGGATGTGGTTCCGCCGACGGCGGAGTCTGTCAGACGGGCGAAGGAGATCCTTGGATGTGAGAACAGGTAGCTTGCGAGTCGGCTTAAAATAAAAAAATTCCCGTGGACGGAAAGTCCGCGGGGATTTTTTTGATAAATAATGGCGCGTGAGCGTCAGTCCTCCGCGCAGCAGTAGATATAGCTCGAGGATATGGTCTCAGTGTCCATATAGTCGCACCTTGAGCAGGTTATCACTTTATAATAGACCTGTTTGCATCTCGGCGCTTTCTTGTTGACCTGGTGCTCAATAAGGCTTGCGTTGCGCGTCTGTTTGTCGTGACCAAACAGGGTACAGGTCAGATTATGCGTGCTGACGCTGTCGGACGCGTCTTCTCCGGACAGATAGACGGCGATGACGCCGTTCTTTATTCTCGCGGTCTCACTTTCTGACAGTTCTTCAGCGTTTTCGATCCTGACTTCAATGTCTCCGCTGTCGGCCTGGTCTGACGTGAGCGCCATCGCGCAGGTGGACATTGCCGCGGTCAGAGCTATCGCCAGAGCGGCGTTTCGCACAAATTTCTTGATTTTACTCGTTTGCATATTTTAATCCTTTCATCATGGTATAAAGATCTTTCTCATTGGCGCTCCAGATCTGGTACGTATAAAAATCATCCATTATAAGCGCAACCCATTGACCGGCTACTTTCTTTATGTAGAATGTCTTGCCGCCGATAGTGACAACGCTGTCATGGTCATTCTGAAATTCTTCATTGCTTACCGTCCCCCGCTCATGTACAGAGACT
>ERZ808240.5418-NODE-5418-length-10413-cov-6.661614_pt1 | contig 10413 bp, 9 predicted proteins | sample MGYA00521084_ERZ808240 | MGnify/ENA primary metagenome ERZ808240 (study PRJEB31516, sample SAMN03275571) | gut metagenome | biome: mammalia-associated habitat; material: feces | host: Papio cynocephalus | place: Kenya | collected 2012-08-06 ... | reverse complement strand
TTGTCGTTGCCGCTGGCCATGATGTATTCCGCGCTCATCAGCAGCTCCTTGAGCGTGTTGGCAAGCCCGCGCTTGAGCAAGATCGGCTTTTTGACCGAGCCCATCTCCTTGAGCAGATCATAGTTCTGCATGTTGCGCGCGCCGATCTGGATGACATCGACGTTGTCAAACAGCGGCAGATGCTTGATGTTCATGAGCTCCGTCACGATGGGCAGCCCCGTCTCCTGCTTGGCGATCTCCAGCAGGCGGATGCCCTCGCCGTGCAGACCCTGGAAGTCATAGGGGGAGGTCCGCGGCTTGAACGCGCCGCCGCGCAGCAGCTGCGCGCCCGCGGCCTTGACAGCCTTGGCAACATAGGCGATCTGCTCCTCGGATTCCACGGAGCACGGCCCCGCGATCATGGCGAAATGCCCGCCGCCGAACTTCGCGTCGCCCACGCTCACAACGGTGTCGTCGGGGTGAAACTTGCGGTTGCAGCACTTGAACGGGTCGGACACGCGCTTGACGGAATCGACGATATCCAGACTTTCCAGCAGCGACATATCGATCCGGCTCGTATCGCCGACCAGACCCAGCACGGTCTGATACTCGCCGAGCGAGGGATGCACGTCAATATTCTGGTTCCGCAGCCAGTTGATGAGCTGATTTCTCTTTTCCTCGGGGACGTTGTGCTTCAGTACGACAATCATGGTTTTGACCTCCAGTGCAATAAAAAATGCGGCACAGTCAATTCTGTGCCGCATGGAAACTACCGATTCTGCGCATCACAAATTGACCTTACTATCTGACGACAGTAAAGTAATAGTAGGATGCAAAAACAGAAGTGAACATCGTTTTGTTCTCCTTAAAAAAGATTGTACTCATGATAGCAGACGTTTCGTCAAATGTCAACCGGGGAAGCGGGAAAAACACGAGAAAAAGCCGCCGTACAGCTTCTCTGCACGGCGGCTCTGGTGTTTAATGGTTTACGCGCATAGCCAGTTCAATCTCCTCGTCGTCCGCATTGCCGGTCTGAGCAAAGCCGAACTTCCGGTAGAGCGCGAGCGCCGCGCCGTTTTCCCGGTGGCAGGTCAGCACGACCCGGTCGGAATCCCCGAAGGGCTTCTTCGCGATGTATTCCAGGCAGCGCCGCAGAGCGGCCGTCCCATATCCCAGCCCCTGCCGGTCCTTGTCGATCATCATGTGCCAGATGTTATACTCGGCCAGATCGTAGTCGTAGATGACCATCACGTAGCCGACCATCTGCTCGTCACAGAAGATCCCGAAGGGCGTGCACTGGTGATAATACACATAGGCCTGCGCAAGGCTCCGGACCGGATGCGATACGAAGCGCTCCTGTCCATCTTTCAGCTGCAGTCCGAATGCGGAGAGAAAATTGGTTTCATCGATCTTTTTTAATGTGATTTTCTGCATTTGATCCTCCTGTTGGCGCAGGGGGACTCAGAACATACGATCCCCCTGAAAATGTTTGGTTCCGTACAGATATTTGAACATCATGAACATCTCCTTTCGTAGGGAAGGTATCTATCGCCACGCAGCCGCAGCCACGTTTTTGTAGCTTGCACGCATTGTATCACATCCAAGTAAAAAAAGCCAGAGGCCTTTGGCCTCTGGCAGAAATTATTTTGCCATTTCCAGCATATTCTCGATCAGTACGCCATACCCCATCGTCGGGTCGTTCACCAGCACGTGCGTCACCGCGCCCACCAGCTTCCCGTTCTGCAGGATCGGGCTGCCGCTCATGCCCTGTACGATACCGCCGGTCTTTGCCAGCAGCGCCTCGTCCGTTACCGTGATGAGCAGATTCCGGCCGTTTTTCGCGTCCGGGTCGACGCGGTCGATGCGGATGGAAAAGCGCTGGACCTGCTCGCCGTCCACGTTGGACAGGATCTCCGCCGCGCCGGTCGTGACCGCCGAAGCCGGCGCCGTCTGGACGGCCTGCCCGGGCTTCGGCTGCGAGAGCGTGCCGAAAATGCCGCAGGCTGTATTTTTTTCCACGGTCCCGACTGCATCCGTCACGTCAAAGATCCCGTGCAGCTCGCCCGGCGTCCCGCGCGTCCCGGTCCGCACCTCCGCCACGCTCGCGCGGACAAGATAGCCCGACTGCAGCATCAGCAGCTGCGTCCCGTCCAGCCCGCTGACGCCGTGGCCCAGCGCGCCGTACTGCAGGCTGATAGGATCATAATACGTGACCGTCCCGATCCCCGCGATATGGTCGCGGACCAAAATCCCGAGCCGGTAGCCACTGGCCGTTTTTTCCGGCGTGACCAGAAATTCCGCCTCATGCCCGCCGCGCTCCACGCGCACGACGATCGGCTCGGCCGACTGGATGCTGTCCAGCAGCGCCTGCGCGCTCGCGGTCTTCTTGCCGCCCGCCGTCAGGATCACGTCGCCGCGCCGCAGCCCCGCGCGCTGGGCCGGCGCGTCCGGCTCCACCTCGGTGACCATCAGACCCTCGGCATACAGCTTGATGCCGACCGTATATCCCCCCGGCACGAGCGTCCGCCCCGCGGCCAGCGTCTGGCAGCAAAGCGCCAGCAGCAGGCACAGGGCCATCAGCGCGGCCGGTATTTTTTTATGAAGAAACTGCTTCATGTTCTCATCCTCTCCCCAAAAGTCTCAGCGCCGTTATCTTGGCCGTTCCGGCGGGAAAGAAACCGCGTGTGAAGCATGTAAAAGAAAGCCTGTTTTCCTTGGTAAAAATCAGAAAATCACAGCTGCTGGCCGCAAACGCCGCCGTTTGCCTACGAAAATTTCCTGCGTTTCATTCTTTCACCATCAAAGGCCCGTACCGCCCGGTTTTAATTTCTGCAAAAAAGAAAAAATTAGTCTTGACTTTTTGTGAGAAATCGTTATAATAATCATGCGCTTCGGCAAGAGGCCATTTAGGGGATTTGTGTAACGGTAGCACACCGGACTCTGACTCCGTTTGCGGGGGTTCGAATCCCTCATCCCCTGCCAAGAAGAAAAACCTGCAATCTCAATGGATTGCAGGTTTTTTCTTTGTGTATCAAGGGTTTCCGGCGTTTCGTGCTTGTCATTTTTATGGTGTCCGGGACACGTTCGTGACCACGAAAACAGGCTTCTGAGCTGCATTTTGGTCATGAAATTGGAATACTTCTCCGCTCGATGCTTGCCGGATCTTTTATCTGTGTGTTATGCGTTTGTACATTCACTCCTTCCAGACATTCGTGACCGAAAACGTCATACGCAGCCACCCACGGACCTCGGCGAGCGTCACCATGTCCGCCAGCTGGAGCATTTCTGCGATCCGTCCGCGGATACTGTCGTTCAAAATGTTGACCGGGAGAGGGAAGTCGATATAGACGAAGGTGTTCTGCTCCCGCAGTTCCAAATCGTCCGCGTACCAGGGCGCGCGCAGAACCTTCCCGATCGCCACCGCATGCTCTTTCAGTTTATTGTATGTCTCGACCTTCTCCGGGACCTGCTCGTTCCCGCGGAACGCCTCGTTCCTCGCCGCCATTGCCGCGACCATATCGCCGATATTCATTTCCATTGCTTTGATCTCCTTTTCATATGTTTGTTTGCCCGCGCGGGCCTTCTAATGATATCTCTACGTGATTTCCGGATTTGTCCCGCCGTGATTGAAAAAAAGTCTGCGGCATGCTAAGATGACGGGCAGAAGGGAGGTACGCATATGGAAAACCGTCAATTTGAAAGCATGTTTGCCGTCGCGCGGGCGCGACTGGCGCGGCACGCGCCGGAGTACATTGCGGAAAAAGCCGGCGTGCGGTACGCCGACGGTGCGTTTCAGATCCCGACGCTGGGGCAGACAGCCGCCGTCCGTCTGCCGGACTGCACGATCGAGCCGCCGCTCTCCAACTGGCACGCGCTGACGCTGCTGCACCTGCTCGACCTGGCCGACGGCACACCGCTGACCGGCCGGACCATCACGCTTTCCCAGTACAAAGACGGCCTCGTGCGCGGCAGCGGCCTCGACCGCAATGCGGAGCTGATCGTCCGGCGCGACCTCGGCGTACTGCCGCCGGAGGAACTGACGCGGCGCTGCAAAGCACTCGGCGTGGAGCTCTTGCCCTCCAACGCAGACTTCTGCGCACGCTTCGACTTCGCCCCGCGCTATCCCATGTGGCTGAAGATCTGGTTCGCGGACGAGGAATTTCCCGCCTCCGGCCGTCTCCTACTGGACGAAAGCGCCCCGCACTACCTGACCATCGAAGACGCCGTCACCGCCTCCTCCCTCATCCTGGACCACCTCACCCAAGCAAACCACTGGACGGTATAAAACAAAGATACATGCAGCGGCAGAGCGGACGAAACCATAGGTTTTTCTTGATAATTCGTCCGAAAGCGTGTATCGTATAGGTATATCAAAGAATCAGGAGCAGAGATTCATGACTGATGGGTTTATTAAGACTGCAGCCGGGACGATCGATGTGCAGGTCGCGGATGTGCAGACCAATACCGATACGATCCTCGCGCGCGTGCGGCAGGCGGATGCGGCCGGCGTCGACCTGCTGACGCTGCCGGAGCTGTGCCTGACCGGCTACACGTGCGGCGATCTGTTTTTTTCCGACTGCCTGCTCGGCGCGGTGGAGCCGGCGCTTGCCCGTATTCTCGAGCAGACGGCGGCGCTGCGCCCGGTCTTTACCGTGGGTCTGCCGCTGCGCTTTGGCGGCAAGCTCTATAACTGCGCGGCGGTCGTCCATGCGGGCAGGCTCCTCGGCGTGGTGCCGAAGACGTACCTGCCGAACTACGGCGAATTTTATGAGCAGCGGCAGTTTTCCTCCGCCTCGGTGCTCGGCGGAAACATCTACGACCTGACGCTCTGCGGCCAGAGCGTGCCGTTCGGCACGGACCTGCTCTTTGCCTGCGCGGAGCTGCCGGACTATACCTTCGGCGTTGAGCTGTGCGAGGACCTCTGGGTCCCGTGCCCGCCGTCGACCCGCCTCACGGCCGGCGGCGCGGCCATCATTGCCAACCTGTCCGCCTCGGACGAGGTGATCGGCAAGGCGGACTACCGCCGGATGCTGGTCAGCGCGACGTCCGCGCGGCTGGCCTGCGGCTATATCTACTGCAGCGCCTCTCCGACGGAATCCACGCAGGACATGGTCTTCTCCCGCCATCATCTGATCGCGGAAAACGGCACTATCCTCGCGGAAAACGAGCCGTTCGCCGACGCTGAGCTGACGATCACCGAGATCGACGTGCAGCGGCTCGTGCACGAGCGACACCGTACCACGAGCTACGACACCGTCCCCGGCCTGCGCCAGATCGTTTTCCACCAGCCCCTGCGCCGGACGCAGCTGACGCGCCCCATCGCGCCCAATCCCTTCGTCCCGCCCTATGACGAGCAGCTCCGCGCCCGCGCGGAGGCGATCCTGCGCATCCAGTCGCAGGGCCTGAAAAAGCGGATCGAGCATACGCACGCGAAGACCGTCGTGCTCGGCATCTCCGGCGGGCTTGACAGCACGCTCGCGCTTTTGGTGTGTGTGCGCGCGTTCGACCTCTGCGGGCGCAGCCGGAAGCAGATCCAGTGCGTCACGATGCCCTGCTTCGGCACCACGAAGCGCACGAAGTCCAACGCCGTGAAGCTCTGCGAGGAGCTGGGCGTCAGCGTGCAGGAGGTCAACATCACCGCCGCCGTCCGGCAGCACTTCGCCGACATCGGCCATGACGAATCGGTGCACGACGTGACCTACGAAAACTGCCAGGCGCGCGAGCGCACGCAGGTGCTGATGGACATTGCCAACCAGTCCGGCGGCCTCGTGATCGGCACCGGCGACCTGTCGGAGCTTGCGCTCGGCTGGGCGACCTACAACGGCGACCATATGTCCATGTACGCCGTCAACTGCTCGGTGCCGAAGACGCTCGTGCGCTACATCGTACAGTATGAGGCGGCGAGCAGCGCGCCCTCCCTGCAGGCGGTCCTGCTGGACATCCTCGACACGCCGGTCTCCCCAGAGCTCCTGCCCGCGGACGAGAACGGCCAGATCGCGCAGAAGACGGAGGACCTTGTCGGCCCCTACGAGCTGCATGATTTCTTCCTGTATCATATGCTCCGCTTCGGCACGCGCCCGCGCAAGCTCTTCCGGATGGCGAAATACGCCTACGTGGGAAAGTACGACGACGAGACCATCCGCCACTGGCTCAAGATCTTTTGCCGCCGCTTCTTCCAGCAGCAGTTCAAGCGCTCGTGCATCCCGGACGGCCCAAAGGTCGGCTCCGTGACGCTCAGCCCGAGAGGGGACTGGCGCATGCCCTCCGACGCCTCCAGCCGCCTCTGGCTGAGCGAGGCGGAAGCCCTGTAAAAAAGACAAACGAACGGCCCCATCCAACCGGATGGGGCCGCATTTTGTTTGGGATGCTCAGATGATGCGTCTGCCGCAGAGGAAGCGGGTCTTGTAATACGATTCGTCCAGCGAGTTGATACGCACGCCCGTGGACGGGGTAGAGGCGTGGACGAAGTTGCCGCCGCCGATGTACATGCCGACGTGGTTGGCGTAATTGCCGGAACCGAAGAAGACAAGGTCGCCGACCTGCAGATCGCTGCGGGAAACGTAGGTGCCCTGGCTCATCTGGTCGTTGGCCACGCGGTTCATCTTGTAGCCGTACTGCGTCAGCACATAATACATGAGGCCGGAGCAGTCAAAGCCGGTCGACGGGCTCTTGCCGCCCCAGACGTAGCTGTAGCCGATGAAGGACATGGCGAAGTTCGCAATCTCGCTCGCCGTGCCGGAGCCGGAGCCGGTGCTGCCGCCATTTCCGGTGCTGCCGCCTGGGGTGACGGTGCTGTCCTTCTTGTCGGAGAGCAGGTCGGCGCGGACGTAGGCGGTGATGCCCTTGTACTTGATGCGGTACCACTGGTGGCCGTCGGAGGTGGTGGTCGTGATGCCGGTGACGGTGACGGAGGCGTTGTAGCTCAGCTCGCCGACCTTCGTGCTGCTGGTGGTCCAGGAATCGCGGACGTTGATGGAGCCGGTCTGGCAGACATACATAGTCTTGCTGACGCTGGTGACCGTGACGTTCAGGTTGATCTGGTCGACAACGACCGTTGCGCTCTTGACGTTTTCATCGTAGAACCACTGGATGGTCTTGTAGCAGCGCAGGAACATCGTCATCGCTTCCTGCCGGCTGGCATTGCCCTTGGGGTTCAGATAGGTGCCGCTGCCGAGCTTCGTGCCCTGCACGTAGGAGTAGCTCACGCAGATCTGCGCGGACTCCTTTGCCCAGGACGAGAGCTGGCCCGCGTCGGCAAAGCCGTTCAGCGCGCCGTCCGCAGCCGTGGGGGAGAAGGCCGCCGCGGTGCAGAAATTCTCGATCAGCTTGAAAAATTCCTGCCGCGTCAGCAGCTGGTTCGGGCGGAACGAGCCGTCCTCATAGCCGTTAACGATGCCGTAGAGATGGGCCTTGACGATATTTTCGTCATTCGTGTCGGTGAAGCCCGTGAAGCTCTCGTTCGACAGATCGATGTCGTTGCCCGTCGCCTTTTCAAAGGCGTACACGGCCAGCTCGCACATCTCGCCGCGGGTGATGTCCCTGGTGAGGTCGAGGCCGCTAAACGAGGCGGGCATCAGCCCGAGCTGGTTGATCTCGTCATAGTTCGTTTTGAACCAGCTGCTGTATTTGTTGTTCGCAGCGAAACAGACCGCGCTCATCGACATGAGCATCGCCGCGCACAGCAGCAGGCAGAGCAGTTTTCTTACCTTTTGCATCTTCTGTAGACTCCTTTTTCCATTCCTCGGCCGGAACGGCGCATGTTTTGACGGATTTGGCTCGATTATATCAGATTATGACAACCAATACAAGTCCATTTTTGTAAATCTTTCGTAACCAAATGCTTTTTTCAGCCAATGGTTGCGTTTTGACCGAAAAAGTGGTATAAACGTAGCCATGAAATTACGAGTCATGATCGCAGTGCTTGCCTGCAAGCTCTGCCGGAGCCTGATCCGCCTGCTGGGCAGAGGCGGCACGGATTTCCCCGGGCGCGTAGCGCTCAAGCTCTGCCCGAACCTGCTGGGTGAACTTGCAAAGAACGTGACGACGGTGATCGTCACGGGCACCAACGGCAAGACCACGACGTCCCGTATGATCGAGCAGTCGTGGCAGGACGCTGGAATCTCTTACTTTGCCAACAAATCCGGCGCGAACCTCCTGTCCGGCGTCACGGCGGAATTCGCCGTCCATTCGACGCTGACCGGCCGCTGCAAATACCCCTACGCCCTCATCGAGGCGGACGAGGCGGCGCTGAAGTTCATCAGCAAATACGTCGACGCCAAGGTCATCGTCTTCACGAACGTCTTCCGCGACCAGCTCGACCGCTACGGCGAGGTCACGCATACGCTCGAAAAGCTCCGCATCGGCGCGAAGAACAGCCCCAACGCCGTTCTGTGCCTCAACGCGGACGATTCCCTCATCACGAGCCTGCATGACGACGTGCCGAACCCGGTCCTGTTCTACGGCGTCAGCACGCCGATCTACGCCGGGCACATGACGGAGGTCTCCGACGCGCCGTACTGCATCAAGTGCAAGAGCGAGTACGAATACGACTTCGTGACCTACGGCCATCTGGGCGGCTACCGCTGCCCGCACTGCGGTTATGCGCGGCCGACGCCGGATCTGTGCGTGAGCCGCATCGTCGCGAGCGACGAGGAGCATTCCGAGGTCGTCTTCCGCGACGGCCAGACCGAGATCCCCGCGTCGATCAACCTGCCGGGCGGCTATAACATTTATAATGCCTGCGCCGCCATGACGGCTGCGAAGGCGCTGGGTCTGAATCTGACGAAGGCCGCGCAGTCGCTGTCGCACTTCGCCTGCGGCTTCGGACGCATGGAAAAATTCGAGATCAATGGCGCCGACGTGCGCATGATCCTCATCAAAAACCCCGCCGGATGCAACCAGGTGCTGAGCTTCCTCACGCAGCGCACCGAGCCGTTCGTCTTCGCCGCCTGCCTCAATGACCGCACGCAGGACGGCCGCGACGTCAGCTGGATCTGGGATGTGGCCTTCGAGCGTCTGACCGATATGGATGCGCTCCGCGAGGTCTATCTCTCCGGCACCCGCGCGGAGGATATGGCCCTGCGCTTCCTCTACGCCGGCTTCCCGCAGGAGAAGCTGCATGTGCAGAAGGATTACGGCAAGCTGATGGAAGAGGCGACGGCGCACAAGCTGCCCGTCTTCGTCATGCCGACCTATACGGCCATGCTGGCTCTGCGCGGTACGATCAGCAAAACCTACGGCTATAAGCAATTCTGGGAGTAAGCTATGGAACTGAACATCTACCATTTATATCCCGACGTGCTGAACCTCTACGGCGACCGCGGCAACGTCCTTTGCATGCAGCGGCGGCTGGAATGGCGCGGCATGCAGGCGAATATCGTGAACGTGCCGATCGGCGCGAAGCTCGACGCGAAAAACTGCGACCTGATCTTCATCGGCGGCGGCCAGGACTTTGAGCAGGAGGTCCTTCTGGACGACCTGAAAGGGGAGAAGACCGCAGAACTCAAGGCCGCCATCGAGGACGGCGTGCCCGTGCTCGCCATCTGCGGCGGCTATCAGATGCTGGGCCAGTACTACAAGACCTGGGACGGCCAGCAGTGCAACTTTACCGGCGCGCTCGACCTCTACACCGTCGGCTCCGAGCAGCGGATGATCGGCAACTATCTGTTCTCCTGCGAGGAAGCGGGCTGCAATATCGTCGGCTTTGAAAATCACTCCGGCAAGACCTATCTCGGCTCCGGCGTCCGTCCCCTCGGAAAAGTTCTTGAGGGTTCCGGCAACAACGGCGAGGATGGCACGGAGGGCGCAAGATACAAAAATGTCTTCGCATCCTATTCCCACGGCTGTCTTCTGCCCAAAAACCCGAAGCTGGCGGACCTGATCCTGCAGACCGCCCTCGAACGCAAATACGGCGCCTGCACGCTCCCGCCCCTCCCCGACACCCTCGAGACCGCGGCCCACACCTACATGGAAAACCGCCTGACCCATAAATAAGCAGAAAAAAACACGCCCATATGGGCGTGTTTTTTATATTTCCGTTTCATCGGACAGCATGTCCTTGAACAAAATATTCCTGTAATCGCTGCGGCCGTACAAAACACGGTCAATGAAGATGTCGGTGCCTGCGATCCGGTAAAATATCATGTAGCTGCCGCTGACAAGATAGCGGTAATCACTGTTGACATTGGAAATAGAGGAAAGCGGCGTGCCAATGTATGCATGATCCCGCAGCACACGGACCGTTTTGGTGATTTTCGCAACCGTGGAAATCGCTGCCTGCGGATTCTCCAGATCCTCTGCAATATACCCTTTGATTCTGAAAAGATCGTCCTGTGCGTCAGGAGAAAGATGCAGATCATTCATGCACGATCCCGAGATGTTCCTCTACGGCCTCCAACGTCAGCCAGCCTTCCGTTTCGCCGGATCTGCGCCCTT
>ERZ808240.5417-NODE-5417-length-10415-cov-3.207915_pt1 | contig 10415 bp, 8 predicted proteins | sample MGYA00521084_ERZ808240 | MGnify/ENA primary metagenome ERZ808240 (study PRJEB31516, sample SAMN03275571) | gut metagenome | biome: mammalia-associated habitat; material: feces | host: Papio cynocephalus | place: Kenya | collected 2012-08-06 ... | reverse complement strand
TGCCGCGCGGCTCTTTTTCTCGGCGCTGTTTGGTCTGCGGCTGGGCTGGGGTGTTATCGGCGTGGCAATCGGCATGAGCATCGACCTCGTTTTCCGCGGCGCGATCTTCCTTTGGAGACTGAAATCGCAGAAATGGACGCAGTTCCAGCTGGTCTGAAGGTAAACGATGAAAAGCGATTCCCACAACTTCCGGTTTGAAGAATGGGGCATCCCGGAGCATGGGCGCCCGCCCTGCCCCTGACTCAGCGCAGAGTCGGAGCAGGCAGCTCCGGACGAAAGCGGCAGAGCATTCACCGCGCGAAAGGCAGGAAAAAACGGAGCCGGGGCGGCTCCGTTTTTTCCTGTGGCGGTCTGCAGGCTGGAGGGCCGGAGAGGCTTTGCTTCGGTTTCCCGCGGCCGTCCCTCCTTCCGAAAACAGCGCAGTTTTGCAGTTTCCTATTGAGAAACGATTGACATTTTATAGAGAACAATATATGATGGATTCAGGCATCTTCCATATGACGGAAAATGTATATCAGTAAAATAAAAGGGGTATCGCATGAATTCATCTGAAAAAACAGCAGCGCTTTTGTGCCTGCTTGGACAGGCTCCTTATGTCCATGGCGTCACAGAGCTTGGCGAAAAAATAGATTGCAGCAAAAGCGGGACATTTAAGCTTCTTGCGGCACTTGTCGGCGTCGGTCTCGCGGCGCAGACAGTAGATCACAAATATATGCTTGGACCGACGGCTTATGTGCTGGGAAAAACCTATGAAGATCAGATCGGTATTTCGAAGCTCATCAGGCCTTACATGATCAAACTTCGCAATCTGACAGAGGAAAACGTCTCTTTCAGCATGCTGGTAAACGGAAAGGCAAAGCTGATCTACCGCGAGGAAAGCCCGCAGATTGTCCGCGTTGTAGGCAGAGTCGGACAGGAGCGTCCTTTATACGCCGGCGCTACAGGAAAGATACTCGGCGCCTACCAAGATGAAGAGACGATCCGGCAGCGGCTGATGGAGGAGCCGATGCAGGCCATGACGAAAAACACCATCACCTCACCGGAAAAGCTCCTGGAGGAGTATTCCAAAATACGGAAACAGGGCTATGCGGTCAGCATCGGGGAAATGAATATTGAAACAATCGGAATAGGAGCGCCGATCAGAGATGCTTCCGGAAACGTCTGGGCAGCCATCTCTATTGGCGCGCCCCGTATGCGGGTTGATGAAGTGAAAATGCAGAGGTATGTCTATCTGGTCAAGGAGGTTGCAGACGAAATATCCAGGGATATTCTTCAAATCAAAGTCTGATCAGCGGCATAAAAGGCAGGCGGAATGATAAACAGTCATTCCGCCTGTTTTCTATTAAGAAACTATATCGGCAGATTTTATAATTGAAAACTTGAAAAGATATACGATTATCCGAATTTGAAGAAAGCGCCGCAATAAAGATTGAAAAATTAAAACCGTCATGCGATAATATGAACATGGTTCTCCATTAAGAAACTATCGAAGAACAGGAAAGGGGCAGATTATGGACATCAATCAGGCAAAAGAATACAACGAAATGATCGCAAAACAGCGCGCGCAGCGCGATAAGGACTACGAGGAGTATGAGAAAGCGGGACGCATCTGGGGACTGGTTCCCAGAGAGCGAATCACCAAGATCAAATTTCCGAGAGTGTCCAAGGAGATCATCAACGGCTATCTTTCGATGGAGGATATGTCTACTACGGTCTCCGATGTGCTGGACAGCTACGGCATCGACGGCGCGATCCCGACCTCGTATCTGAAGCCGGTGATTCCCGGCAGCAAGATCTGCGGTCCCGCTGTAACGATTCGCAACATTCCCGTACGCAAAACAGCGACGCAGGGAGCGCACGATCACGACTTCATCGCCATGTCCACGCGCGATATCTATTACATCGGTGAGCCGGGCGATGTGCTCGTTTCTGATTTCGGCGGCAATCTTGAAGTTTCCAACATGGGCGGACAGAGCTGCACCGTCGGCAAGAGCTGCGGATTTGCCGGAAATATCGTGAACGGCTGCTGCCGCGACGTATCCTCCATCCGCGAGTACAATTACCCCGTGTTCAGCTGCGGTACGACGCAGGTCACAGGCAAGTACCGCATGGAGTGTGTGGAAATGAATGGTCCGATCACTTTGTGCGGCAAGCTGGTCGAGCCGGGTGACCTGATGGTTGCGGACGATTCCGGCGTCTGCATCGTTCCGTATGAGCTGGCTGAGCCGGTGCTGGAGCAGTGTCTGGCTATCGCCGCATCCGAGGAACGTATGCGCCAGCTGATCGAATCCAAAGCGCCGATCTCGGAACTGCGTCCGCTGTTCCGCGCACGTTATAAGTAAAAAGCAAGGAGGGGTATCACCATGATGGATCCTGTTGTGGAAGCCGAATACGAAGAGTACAAAGCGGCTGGACGCATTTGGGGCGTAATCGACAAAGAAAACATCAAAAAGATCAAATTTCCCAGAATCCCGAAGGAGATCATTGATGGCTTTAAGGCACTGGAGGATGATCTCACCGGTACGGTAAGCGATATCCTTGATGAATTAGGCTACAACAAGGTCATTCCGGCCAGCGAGCTCAAGCCCATTGAGCCGGGCCATATGATCGTCGGCACGGCGGTGACGCTGCGGAGTATTCCCATCGAGAAAACAACCACCAAAGGACTTATCGATCACGACTTTATCAAGATGGCATCGCGCGAGGTGAATTACCTTGCCGAGCCAGGCGACGTGCTGGTCGGCGATGCCGGCGGCATGACTGAGATGAGCAGCATGGGCGGGCAATCCTTTGTGTCGGCAAAAATTCGCGGGCTGGAGGGCGTCGTCATCGACGGCGCAGTGCGTGATGTCGGGGAAATCCGCAAATACGGCGTACCGACCTGGTGCCGCGGCGTAACGCCGAAAACAGGCAAGTGCCGCATCGAGGCCATTGAGATCAACGGTCCCGTTGTTCTTAACCGCGTACAGATCAACCCGGGAGACCTCATCATCGCGGACGATTCCGGCATCTGTGCCATCCCCCCCGAGCACGCGGCGTATGTGCTGAAAAAGTGCCAGCGTATTCTGCCTGACGAAGAGATCATGCGTCAGCTCATTGAAGAGGACGCGCCGATCTCTGAGATCAAAAAACTCTTCCGTAAGCGCTATTCCGATGAAGATCTCAAGTAATCACAAAAAACAATCATTCAGGAGGGACAAAACCATGAAAAAGATCTTTGCATCGATCCTTGCGCTGGCAATGCTGCTTATGCTTGCCGCCTGCGGTGATAAGGCCTCTGATCCGCAGCAGTCCCAGTCCTCTTCCGCCAGCAGCTCCGCTGCAGTTGAATTCCCGTCTGTCATCACGGTAACCGTTCCCTTTAACGCGGGCAGCAACACAGATAACCAGATCCGGTTTATCCAGTCCTATCTGGAAAAGCAGCTCGGCGCGACCATCGTGGTCAACAATGCCGGCGGCGCGTCCGGTGTGATCGGCACCACGGAATTCCTTACCCAGAAGGCCGATGGCAGCAACATCCTCTTCAGCCTGCCCACGCCTACTGTGTACAAGCCTGCCGGCGGCGAGACTACCTATACGGCCGACCAGCTGGTCCCGGTCGCGCAGATCACCTCTTCGCCCTTCTATCTCGCGGTGTCCGCCGAAAATACGGACTTCCCCGACGGCGCCGCCGTCATCGACTATATCAAGAACAACCCCGGTTCCTTCACCTATGCCAACGCGGGCAATGGCGGCATCGCGCACCTGGCCTTCGCCTCCTTCCTGCACGGTGAGGGACTGGATGCGCTGAGCGTTCCCTTTACCGGCGGTACGGGCGACGAATACACGGCAGTCATGGGCGGACATGTCATGTCGTACGTTGTCAGCGAAACCGACTTAGTCGGCAGAAGCGACATCCGCCCCCTCATCAATCTCGGAACAAAGTCTGAGACAGAAGGCTTTGCGGATATCCCGACGCTTGCGGAGCTCGGCTATGACGGCTATGTGACCGATACCTTTGCCGGCTTCTACTATATGGAGGGCATTTCCGACGAGTTCGTGAAAGCCTTCGATGAAGCGGTCAAGGCCACGCTGGAGGACCCTGATTTCATCGCCGCCGCAGAAAAGGCCAGCTTTATTTGCAGCTACATGGACAGTGCCGCCTTCGGCGATAAGGTTTCGAACACCGTCGAGCTGGCAGCGCCCGTGCTGCAGGCACTCAAGTGAGCATTCCTGCCGGGCAATCGGATTTGAGGTAAGAAAATGTACAAAAGAAACGTATACACAGGGTTTCTGCTGACGCTTGTTTTTGCCGCTTTTTACTTCAGCGCAGCGCAGCTCTCACCATCTGCGGCTCTGTGGCCGAAAGCCGTGTGCGCAGCGGGCGCGGCATTTTCTCTCGGCAATGCAGGCGTATCCGCGTTCAAATGGAGCCGTGACCGGGAAAGCGGCAAGGTATCTGCTTTCCCGCTAAGCAAGGCGCAGCTGCTGCGCAGTGTGATTCTGCTGGCAGTCATTCTGGTCTGGGTGCTTCTGATGGAAAGGCTCGGTTTTCTGACAGCTTCTATCCTCTGCACCATCGCGCTCTGCCTGCTCTATGAGCCGGAGCGCACCAAAAAGCATTATATCCGCGACGTCATTGTTGCCGTCGTGTTCTCCGCAGTGCTTTACGAGCTGTTTGTCCTGCTGGGAATCCATTTCCCTAAAGGCCTGCTGATCTGAGGAGGTATTCATGGGTGAACTTCTGAATTATATTGTGGTGGCATTTGCGCCGGAAAATCTGCTCTTTGCCCTGGCAGGCACAGTCATCGGCATCACGGTCGGCGCGCTGCCGGGCTTTACGCCCACGATGGGCATTGCGATCCTGATTCCTGTGACCTATACAATGGATACGGCGAGCGCCCTGCTGTTCCTTGGAGCGATTTATTGCGGCGCAATGTTCGGCGGCTCCATTTCCGCCATCCTGATCAATACGCCCGGTACAAGCGCGGCAGCCGCCACCGCGATGGACGGCTACGCGCTCACACTGAAGGGCCGTTCGCATGAGGCTCTGGTGGAGGCCGCCGTCGCATCCTTCTGGGGCGGCATTCTGAGCGTGATCGCACTCATCTTCATGGCTCCGCCGCTGGCGCGTCTTGCCTTTCAGTTTGGTCCGCAGGAGCGTTTCATGATGGCCATGTTCGGCCTGACGATCATCGCCTCGCTTTCGACCAAGGCTGTGATGAAGGGTCTTGCCATGGGATGTCTCGGTCTTGTGATCGGCTGCATCGGCATGGACCCGGTAATGGGCAGCCCGCGCTTTACCTTCGGCACGACCTTCCTGATGGGCGGCATTGCCATGATCCCCGCGGTCATCGGTCTTTTCAGTGTATCGCAGGTATTCTCTTCGCTCAAAGACCCGCTGAAGGTTGCCAGTCAGGACTCCATCGCCAAGGTTAAAAACTCCAAGGTGAGCGCCAAGGATTTTGTCCGCCATCCGCTGATCTATCTCAGCGCTGGTATCATCGGGCTGATCATCGGCATTATCCCCGGCACGGGCGGCGACGTGGCCTCCTATGTATCACACAATATGGGCCGCTTTTTCACCAAGGATCCGGATTACGGCAGCGGCGCGCGTGAGGGCGTTTCGTGGTGCGAGGCCGCAAACAATGCCGTTACAGGCGGCACGCTGATCCCGACTCTGACCCTGGGCGTGCCCGGCAACGCCACGACGGCAGTGCTCCTCTCCGCGCTCACGATTCAGGGTCTCTCCCCCGGCTACGGCCTGTTCACCACGGAGCGTCATATTACCTATCCGTTTATCTGCTCGCTCTTCATCGCCAATATCTTCATGCTGCTCATCGGCGTATTCGGCGCAAAGCATTTCGCGCGCGTCACGCTCACGCCGAAGAATATTCTCAACGCCTGCGTGCTCTCTCTGAGTGCCATCGGCAGCTATGCGATTCGCGGCAGCGTAAAAGATATCTTTGTCATGCTGATTTTCGGCATCCTCGGCTATATGCTCAAAGCCTACAAATACAATGTCGTACCCATTGTGCTTGGCATCATCCTCGGGCCGATCGCCGAGCAGGGTCTGACGCAGGCGATGCTGCTCAACGAAAACTCCTTTGGAAAAGTCCTGTTGTCTATGACAACCCGTCCTATCTGCATTCTTCTCTTCCTGTTCATGATCGCCTCCATTGCCATTCCGTTCATCATGGAAAAAAAGCATCAGCAGAAAGCATCCAGCGTCTAAGCCTGTATCAGAAAACGCCTGTGTCCCGGAATTTTCGCCGGGACACAGGCGTTTTTCCTATAGGGAAGCATCTCCGTTTCAAAACGCAAAGCGCCTGCCCTGCCCTTGACTCAGCGCAGAGTCGGAGCAGGCAGCTCCGGACGAAAGCGGCAGAGCATTCACCGCGTGAAAGGCGCTGAAAGACGGAAAAACGGAGCCGGGGCGGCTCCGTCTTTTCCTGTAACGGTCTGCAGGCCGGAGGGCCGGGGCGAATCTCTCACGGCGTACGAAAAATTCCCTCGCCGAACTCCCGCCCACCGGCGCATTGAACGCCGGCTCTGCTGAATGCGGCCCCGACTGCCCTCCCCTTCCCCGCGTCATTGCCCGCAAACGCGCCGGGTTTTCTTTTGCCGTTTTCAGGTCGGGTATGCTTCAAAGAATCGCGCGGCAGCCCGCAGGGGCTCACCCATGATCCCGCTGCTCTGTTCTGCAAATTTCACCGCAAAAGCATTGACATTTTGGTTTACATGGTGTAGACTGCACATAAGGTCTACAAGAAGTAAACCAAGGAGGCGATCCTGTGAGCGACTTGAAAATGGGCCCGGTGGAGACCCGGTTTGCCGAGATCATCTGGAAGCGGGAGCCGGTGGGCTCCACGGAACTGGTAAAGCTGGCGGAGGAGGCCCTGGGCTGGAAGAAGTCCACCACCTACACGGTGCTCAAGCGCCTGTGTGACCGGGGCATCTTCCAAAACGAGGGCGGCACCGTTACCAGCCTGCTGTCCCGGGCGGATTACGATACCGCCCAGAGCCAGCAATTCGTGGAGGAAAGCTTTTCCGGTTCCCTCCCGGCATTCATCACGGCGTTTGCCCGGCGGAAGAAACTGACGGAGGATGAAATTTCCCAGCTGCAAAGGCTTATCGACCAGAACAGGAGGTAAGAGCATGCGCGACTTTTTCCTGTATGAGCTGTTTCCCATCGTCTGCAACATGAGTCTCACCGCCAGCGCGGTGATTCTGGCGGTGCTGCCGGCTCGCCTGCTGCTGCGGCGGGCTCCCAAGGTCTTTTCCTATGCCTTGTGGGCAGTGGTGCTGTTCCGGCTGGTGTGTCCGGTGTCCGTCACCTCCGCCGTGTCGTTGATGGGTGCGCTGGGCGCGCCCGCTCAGGAACAGCCCCAGCGCACCAGCGTGATGGAATATATCCCGACGGACATTGTACGCGGCGCCTCCCCCGCGGCGGCGCAGCTGCCTTCGGAGCCCGCGGTCCCAGTTCCCGCCGCGCCGTCCGACACGGTCCCGGCGGCACAGCCCGAGGTCCCGGCGCCGCCGCTCAGCGGTCCGATGTCCATGCTGACCCTGACCTGGCTGACAGGCATCGTCCTGCTTCTGCTGTACAGCACTCTGTCTCTGCTGCGGCTCCGCCGCCGCCTTGTGGGGGCCGTGCGGCTGCGGGACAACGTCTATTTGGCGGATCATATTCCATCTCCCTTCGTTATGGGCCTGCTCCGGCCGAAGATCTATCTGCCCTCCACGCTGAAGGAAACGGAGCGGGGCTACATTCTGCGGCACGAGCAGTACCATATCCGCCGCCGGGATTATCTGGTGAAATTTCTGGCCTTTCTGGCCCTGTGCGTTCACTGGTTCAACCCCCTGGTGTGGGCGGCTTTCGTTCTGGCGGGAAAGGACATGGAAATGAGCTGCGACGAGGCCGTGGTGAAGGAGCTGGGAGAAGACATCCGGGCGGACTACTCCGCATCCCTTCTGAGCCTGGCCACCGGCCGCCGGATCGTGGCGGGGATGCCTCTGGCCTTCGGCGAGGGGGACACCGGCGGCCGGATCCGGAACCTGCTGAAATGGAAACGCCCCCGGCCCTGGGTCATCGGCGTGTGCGCCGCGGTCTGCGTGGGATTGATTGCGCTCTGCGCTGTCAACCCCGGAGCCGGCGGCAGTTCCTCCGGGGATCCGGGCAAGCCCGCCGGGAACGCAGACCTCCGGGGACAATGGGCCAGCACGGAAGATTATGTGCAGCATCTGATGAACGCGTGCACACAGGTGCAGTATTACAAAATAGGCGCTGACGGCAGTGTACACGCCGACGAACCCGTCACCGCCGCTGTCACCGGCCGCAAGCTCAGCAGTCTGGAAAAGGGCGGTGAGGTGGCCGGACTGGATCCTGACGGCGTACTGGAAGAATGGACGTTTCATTATCTGGTAAAGCTTGACGCAGACCCGGAGACCGTGGCGCCGGTGGGCGGCCAGTATTTCGATGACGAGGGCTATTTCGATCCCGAGGGTCAGGGCGGCCACGCCGTCGTTGCCCTGCGGTATGGCGACGGCAGCTATGATATTCTCTATGACGACGTGATCAATGACGGACTGGACTTTTTCGGTTATCACGATACTGCGGAGGAAGCCATCTATGACTGGTATGTAACGGACAGGGGCCTGAGCCTGCCCCTGTATGTGGAGGACTGGGGCGATCAGATTGACTTTCCGGAGAACGCCGTGCTGGGCAATTACCCTGTCCGCCGTTACGACGGCGACGGCTTTTTCCTCTACGTCCCCATCGTCGCATGGACCAGAACAGATCCCTTCGTCAGCCGCAGCCACGGCCATTGGGAGTGGCAGTCTGCCTACGGCAGCGGCTCCGCCATCACTGTGGACCGCTTCAGCCAACCTCTGGAGGACGAATACACGGTTTCCCAAAAGCAGGGCTTCGCGCCCGTGGACGATGCCAAGCAGGTCTGGATGCGCCATCGGAACGGCGTCAGCGAGCGGTACTGCTTCTATCCCGCCGCCGATGGCACCGGATGCTTCCGGGTGTGGACGCGGTGGACAGACGCGGGCATCCGCAATTCCCCATACAGCGCCATCGAGCCGCAGGTAATGGAGCTCATGGCAAAGCGCTTTGCCGCCGTGGAGAGCTTCAATCCCGCCGCCGGAGCTTCCACCCGCTCAGACCGCACCGTCACCCAGACCGTACCGGTGGGGAAAGGCTCGGCGGAAGTTACGGTAGCCTACACCACCCGGCAGGGCTCTGACGGGGAATTCATCGACGCATCCGCCTACATTTATCTGAAAAATGTTTCCGGGGTGTTCAGCATTTCCCGCATCGGAGCCGTGGATCAGGATCAGATCGTTTACCTGAATGACAAAAAGACAGCCATCGTCCCTGTGAACTTTACCGCTGGCCTGAACGAGGGCGGCGAGGGTGTGCAGCCCTACGGAGCCGTGGTGGTTGTGGACCTTACCGGTCAGGGCGTTCAGCGCAGGGTGCTGTCCCAAAAGGAACTGGAGCGTTACCGCAAGGAGCTGAACAGTGTTCTGCAGGCTGAGGACGGCAGCGCCATTTCCGCGGAGCCTGTCAACGGATTCTTCTCTTCCTATTACGGTGATGTCCGGGATCTGAACTTTGAGGAGTTCCTCCGCTACTACCCGGGAGACGGCGCCGCCTCCGAGGCGGAATTTGAGGCCCTGAAAGCGCTGGACGGCTGGCCCTTCCGGAACGTGGAGCGCCTGGACAAAATGCCGGTGCCCATCACCCGTATTTCCGCCGCCAGCGTCAACGAGACGCTCAAAACCTACGCGGGCATCACCGCGGCGGATCTTACCAATACCGGAGGGACCTTCTATCTGGAAGATTACGACGCCTATTATGTATATACCTCTGACTTCGGACCCGGTATGTTTACCGCGGAAAGCGGAGAGCAGGCGGAGAATTACGTTTACCTCCGCGGCAGCGGCAATGTGCTGACCCTCCGGGTAGCACCGGGGACCGGCGCCTGGCAAATCGTGTCCTTCCTGAGCCTTGAGCGGTGAACCGCAGCGTACCCGCGTCCGGAGACAGCAGAGACGGATTTGCTTCGCCCTTCTCAGCGCCCTGTCCGCGCTCATGGCGGAGCCGGCACAGACTGCGCGGCGCGTAAATCATTTTCCAATGTTGTTTGCCCGGTTCATGGCACCGAACGAAACCGCTGTTTCCGCTGAATCACGCTCATATTCTCGCCTTGCTTTCAGTTGGCTATGACAGACGCGGTTTTTCGGGGCCGGCAAGAAAGAGGACACAGGCGGGCAGACGCCCACCAAGGCCGATGACAACGTCCGGGGTCTGTCTGGGCCGCTGACAAGCGCGTTTGCCCCTGTGAGCGGATGGTATTGTTTCTTTTCACACTCTCAGCCCGCTTTCGCGGCGAACTGGCTGTTGTAGAGGTCGGCGTAGAAGC
>ERZ808240.5416-NODE-5416-length-10417-cov-2.622370_pt1 | contig 10417 bp, 5 predicted proteins | sample MGYA00521084_ERZ808240 | MGnify/ENA primary metagenome ERZ808240 (study PRJEB31516, sample SAMN03275571) | gut metagenome | biome: mammalia-associated habitat; material: feces | host: Papio cynocephalus | place: Kenya | collected 2012-08-06 ... | reverse complement strand
TAAAATTATTGAACGATATAGGTAAAAAGATAAAAATATTGTATCTCAGCTATTGTAAATTTAAAAATAATATGTTATAATAAATCATAAATAAATGTGTGGAACGGGGGTATCATATGACAGCAATTACAGTTAAGATCGTTTTCTGGGCTATAGCTTTCGTGTTCTTTGTTATCTGCGAGATCGCAACGGGAACGGCGCTTGTGTCTATATGGCTTGCCATAGCGGCACTTATCGCAATGTTCTGTGCGATAGCGAAGCTTTCTTTCCTTACGCAGTGCATCGTATTCGTCATAAGCTCGATCATACTTCTTTTGCTCACAAGACCTGTGGTTAAGAAGCTCCAGAACAAAACAGTTGCAACAAATTATGAGCTTGATGTAGGTAAAACTGCCATAGTTATCGAGCCTATAGACAACTCTGTAAATAAAGGCAGAGTCAATCTTGAAGGCACGGATTGGGCAGCAAGAACTGAAGACGGCTCAAAGATCCAAAATGGCACGCCTGTAAAGGTAGTGCGTGTTGATGGTGCAAAGCTGATCGTTTCAGAAGAAAAGTAACAGCTTACATAAACTAATTTTTTTAGGAGGCATATAATGGAACCTGGAATTTATATCGTACTTGCTATCATCGTATTGCTTATAATCGTCGTTATCAGCAACATCAAGATAGTACCGCAGGCATATGTTTTTGTAGTTGAAAGACTTGGAGCTTTCCATGCAGCGTGGGGTACAGGACTTCATGTAAAAGTACCTTTTATCGACCGTGTTGCAAAGAGGGTATCTATCAAAGAGCAGGTAGTAGACTTCAAGCCGCAGTCAGTTATCACAAAGGATAACGTAACAATGCAGATAGACACTGTTGTGTTCTTCCAGATAACAAACGCAATGCAGTTCACATACGGCGTTGAAAGACCAATCTCCGCTATTGAAAATCTGACGGCAACTACCCTCAGAAACATTGTTGGTGACCTTGATCTTGAAGCTACGCTCACTTCCCGTGACATCATCAACACAAGGATAACAGCAATTCTTGATGAAGCCACAGACAGGTGGGGCATCAAGGTACAGAGAGTTGAGCTTAAGAACATTCTTCCACCAAGAGAAATTCAGGACGCAATGGAAAAGCAGATGAAAGCTGACCGTGAAAGACGTGAAAAGGTCATTCAGGCAGAAGCTGAGAAGAAATCTCAGGTACTTGTTGCAGAGGGTGAGAAGGAGTCTAAGATACTCAGAGCGCAGGCAGACAAGGAGTCACAGATACTTGCAGCCGAGGCTGAAAAGCAGTCTATGATACTTCGTGCAGACGCTGTTAAGGAACAGAAGATACTTGAAGCAGAAGGTGAAGCGCAGGCTATCGACATGGTACAGAAGGCAATTGCCGAAAGTATCGTCAAGCTTAATGCAGCTAACCCTAACGAGCAGGTGATCCAGCTCAAGAGCCTTGAAGCATTTGCTAAGGCAGCAGACGGCAAGGCTACAAAGATCATTATACCAAGTGAGATACAGGGTATTGCAGGTCTTGCAACAGGACTTAAAGAAGTCATAACAGACGCTAAAAAGCCACAGTAAACAAAACATAAGATTATCCCCTCCGCAGTGAAAGCTTCGGAGGGAATATTTTTGCATTGAAAAGCGAGCAGGACATCGAGATAAACTCAATGCCCTGCCCGCTCTTTTTATATCATCATCTACATAAGCAAATTATTGAGATCTCTTCTTTTTAGATCTCATAATCGTAACAGCACCGCCGCTCAAAGCCACAAGCACAAGCCCAAATGCGTATCCGCCTGTTACACCTGTGTTAGGATTACCCTGTCCGTCAGCGTGTGTACGGCTGTTTGTGCTGTCCTCTGTGGTGTCCTTCTTACTGTCTGTCTGTGGGCTGTCAGAACGACTATTATTGCTCTCATCAGCCAGCTTGTTTATTACAATATCCTTTTTGTCTATCTCCTTGTCTGCGGCTTCATCACTGTAGAATTTACCACAGCCGTCGCAATACCAATATTCAATATCGCCCTCGGTATCCCTTGTTGCCGTCTTTGCATCGATGTGTTTAAGGTCTGTATGATTATTTGTATCAAACTCGCCGTATGTCTCTCCGCAAACTTCGCATATCGCTTTATCCTTGCAGGTCGCTTTTCCGCCAGTGTGATCTGTCAGCTTCTTGCCACAGAGGTCACATTTATGATCTTTATCAGCGTCTCTACAGTTTTCGCTCTCGATGCCTGTTGTACAGCCGTCAACAGTACATTTACGAGTGTGTGTACCGTCTCCATTTGAAATCCATTTGCCAAATGTATGTCCGTCATTGATCGTCACTGTCATCACTGTGGTGTTGCCTGCTTTGTCTGTAACAACGATTTTCTGCTCACCGTTTGACGGAGCAAGAACAAAGCTGTTATTCTCGTCAAGGTTGACCGCTGTTTCATTTACCGTGATCGTGCCTATATGTTTTTCGTCGATCGTGATTGTCTGCGACATACAGTAGGTCTTGCCATTATCTATTCCGCTGATCACAGGGCTTGTGCCGTCCAGCACAATGCCGTCCGTTGAGAGGTATGAAACATTCATTGTTTTATCGATCAGCCTTACATAGATGATATACTCGTTATCAGGGCAAATATCGAACGAACCGGTATAGTTGGTGAAAACTTCGTTTTCAAGTTCCGCTTCAGTAAGTTTCTTACCAGACAGCAAATATTCGATTTTTATATCATCGCCGCTATTATCGGTTGCGGTAATTGTGACCGACTGAGTATCTTTAAAAAACAAGTCAAAACTGATCTCATTGACGATACTGTCCCACTTATTCTTACAGATCTTGATTTCGCCTATAGGCTTTTCAACATCACGCCACTGTGCTACAAGTGTTATGCTTTCTACTGTGTCGTCTGATACAATGTAGGCATATGGTGTATCTGCATCGATATTTATCGCCGAATTGCCATAACGCCAACCTTTAAACACATATCCGTCTCTTGTTGGTTCATCAATGCCGTCAAGCACCTTATCATTCCAGCTCAGCGTTTTATCACTAATTGTTGTGCTGCCGCCGTTTACATCAAACTTTACGTTATAGCTGTTTGCTGACCACTGCGCCGTGATCGTCATATTTTCGGCAGGCATAGTCGCAGGAATTGCAGTATCCCAGCCAATGAAGGTATATCCATCTCTTGTCGGATTGGCAGGGGAGGTAATCGTTGTACCGTAGTCCTGCGTAATTGGTGCAATCTCACTGCCGCCTGCAGTGTCAAAAGTAATTGTGTACTGTTTTATTGTCCACTGTGCATACAGGGTGCAGTTTTCCGTCTTGTCATATTGACTTGTACTTTGACCATCGCTGTTGCCGTAGCATTTGCCGTCAACCGGGGCATCATACCAGCCACGGAAAAAGTAACCGGTGCGCATTGGCACGGGCATATCGCCGAGCTGCTCACCATAGGTGACGGCCATAGTTTTTTCTATCACCTCGCTGCCACCTGTGGAATCAAAGGTCACCGTGTAGTGGTGCCTCCTGTATGTTCTGACTGTCGCCGTAGTTTCGTTTCCCGCATTGTCAGTCGCGACCACGGTATATTCCGCGCCCGCGTCATTGTTGCCGCCATCCGGCGCGGGGAGACGATAGGTGGGGTCGTCTTGCGGCTCGCCGTTGATGGTCACCGACTTGATGCCGGAGGACGTCTCTCCCGATGCAGCCGGATCGCTCACGGTGAAGGTGTACGCGCCGGGATTTCCATCGATGTTATCCTCGACGGTGTAGCTCTCGCCGTCCTTCAAAACCTCCAGCACCGGCGCCTTTGTGTCCTTTCCCAGTAAATGATCGCACACGGCACAACGCATCTTCTGAACGCACCAGTCGCCGGGAATGTGTTTGGCGTTTTGTTTGGAATTTTCTGCGGCAGGGTCTCGTGCGCCGCATTTCACGCAGGTCCAGATGTGGCAGCCGTCCCTGTCCGTCCAGGCAAATTCATGGCCGCATGCTCTTTCCTCGCAGTGCAGCTCCAGCTTGCCGATCACTCTGCCGTAATTACAGGCATACGGCAGGCTCAGCCGCTGCAGGTCCACACGCCCGTTTTCGTTGGGGATGAGAAGCTCCGTCGTTGTGCCCCAGCCCCACTCATACTGTCCCTGGCTGCGGCGCCACTGCCACCCGGTCGCGCGCAGCCGCACGGACTTCCCGCTCGAGGTCCCGATTTTGATATTATCCTCTCTCCACAGTCCAAAATCCGGATTGAACAGCACCGTCGCCCAGCCTGAACGGTCTGAGCCTCGTCCGACCGCAACTGCGGGACTACCGTTAATGGCTCCGTCTTCATAACGGGGATCCGGATAAAGCGGAAGGGACTGTGCCGTCAGCTCTGCGTCCTTGATCAGAATGTTCCAGCCGTCTCCGCTCATGCCTCCGCCGATCCCAGCGCCCCAGTAGCCCTGCGCCGTCACCTCGCCTCCGATGATGGAAATGTCATGGCCCGAGCTGCGTCTGCCGCCGCCGATGCCCGCGCCGGCATAGTTGCTCCAGGCGTCGACCCTTCCGCCGGAAATCTCGATATGATGCGCAGCCTCCGACGTGCTCTGTCCGTCGAAATCGCCGCAGCCGATTCCGGCTCCGCCTGACAGGCTGCCGGCCTCCACCGTACCGCCCCAGATATAAATATAACTTCCGGGGCCGGCCTGACCGCCGCCGATGCCCGCGCCTTGTGAAACGGACAGTGCCGTCAGCTTGCCGGAATACACATAAATTATCTTGCCGATGCCGCCGCCAGCGCCGCCGCCGATGCCCGCACCGCCTGCACCGCTGGTTGCCAGAATCTCACCGCCCCAGATATCGGTTGCCCGAGAGCCGAAATAAAGGTTCACGCCGTGTCCCTGCGAGAAATTCTTAACTCCAACCTTTGAGCCGCCGATGCCCGCGCCATACCGGCCGCCCGTGCACGTGAGCTTTGTCCCCGTCTTCACCAGAATCCGGAGATAGCCTTCGGTTTTGTTTTTCTGCAGCGCGGCGAAGTTCTCCGCACCGATCAGCTCGCTGTCCCCGCCGATAAAATACAGGCAGGCGGAGGCGCCGCCGTAAAGCTCGATGGCAGAGCCGTCCTTGGGCGCCTGAAGTCGGACGCCGTCCAGAAAGATGTGCGGCGTATTGTTACTGCCATCGATTTTGATCCGGTACTGAAAATACCAGTTCGGATCTACGGAGCCCTTGATCAGATAGGTCTTGCTGTCCGTGATTTTCAATTCTCCGTTCTGCTTCGTAAGGTCCACCGTCTTGTCAAACGTCGTTGGGATGGAAAGCTTGACATCCGGTAGCTCACCCGCAGCATAGGCCGCTGTCGGCAGCAGCGTCAGCACCATGCAGCATAGAAGCAGGATGCTGAGTATACATTTCTTCATTCTGCATTACCTCCGTTGTATATATTGGCTCAATCAAGTGCTGTAATGATTATGCTGTACTGACTATCATTAAAATTCGTATACTGGAACATCATATTTGTGTATTGAAATGTCAACGTAATGTCCTCTTCAGCTGTGTATATAGTGTTATACACCATGGAAAGTCTTGCACTTTGACTATTCTTCGGGATGATCACATAGGTTTGCGTTCCCAACACCATTTCAGAATTGTTGTATCCGTCAATGAGTGATACACCACACGTCTTATCATCGCCCTTGGCACTGACCGCAACCGTTCCGCTAAACACCAAGCTATATGTATGGCCTTTTGAAAGGGTGATTTTATTGCCTGATGAGTTATAGGAGATCAAATCTCCGCTTTCTTTTTTTACAGTGAACGGAAGCGGTGCTCCAAAGCTATACACTTTGCCGTTTGCAGCAAAATATCCGACGCATGAGCCGTCCTTGCCGTTTTTTCCATCTGTACCGTTTACACCATTTTTACCGTCTGCGCCTTTCAGTGCGGATAAATCATACAGATTCAACCAAGTGGTGTCACCTGTATATCGCCATTGCAGCTGATTGCCGTCTGCCCGAAATTCGGGAGTTTTTCCATTTTCGCCGTCTGTACCATTTTGTCCGGAAGGCCCTGTAATATCAGCGAGTGCAACAAGGTTTTGCCATTCGCCGCCTTCGTAACGCCACTGTACATATAGATCAGTCTTTTGGATCTCAATTTGCTTACCGTCCGAACCATCTACACCATTCATACCGTCTTTACCATTTGTACCTTCTGCCTTGATACCAGTATCGAGCGTATTGATCCACCAGTTGCCATTTTCACCGATGAAAGGTGTATTGCCGTCTTTGCCGTCTCTACCGTCTTTTCCGTCAGCTCCGTTTTGTCCGTCTTTGCCGTCAAGTCCATGCAGAACCGAAAGATCGTAAAGGTTCAGCCATATTTCGTCGCCTACATAACGCCATTGCAGGATATTTTCGTTTACTCGGAACTCCGGCGTTTTTCCGTTTTCGCCGTCTGAACCATTTTGTCCGGCAGGTCCTGTAATATCGATGAGAGCAACAAGGTTCTGCCAATTTTCTCCCTCATAGCGCCACTGTATGTACAAATCGGACTTTTGGACCTCAACTGTTTTGCCGTCAACACCGTCTTTACCATTGATACCATTTTTACCGTTTGTTCCATTCTTACCGTCAATGCCATTCTTTCCGTCGACTCCGTCCTTGCCATTGACGCCGTCTCTACCATTGGTACCGTCTTTACCGTTTGTCCCGTTCTTACCGTCGGAGCCATTCTTTCCGTCGACTCCGTCCTTGCCATTGGTACCGTTTTTACCGTTTGTTCCGTCTTTGCCATTGGAGCCATTCTTTCCGTCAACTCCGTCCTTGCCGTTTTCTCCGGTGACACCTCTTAGTTCGGTAAGAGCAACAAGGTCATTCCAATCGGTTTCATCATTGTATTTCCACTGGATAGCGGTACCGTTGTTCCGTACTTCCAACTGATCCGCCATCGTACTCGTTTGCTGTATTTTGCCGCATCTGATATAAAAGATGATCCCAAATGCCACAAGCACACAGGTGATACCTAACAACCATTTTTTCATTTCTCATTACCTCCGTTCAAATATTGTGAGCGGTATTTATCCGCAAACAGGGCAACTCCCTGCTTTAAGACTTCCATTTGTGATTTTAAGTAATATTCATCCTCAAACATGGCATAGTGCACACAGGCACGGATGAATATAAAGGTGGGACAGCCAATACCAATCAACTATCCCACCTGCCCGTTATTTCACGGAGCTTTTTTCTTCTTGTTTGCAATTTTAGTGCCAGTCACAATGCCGCCGCTAATGAAGAGCAAAATGATCCATGGGATCAGATCGTTTGCTTCTCCTGTCTTTGGAGAATTTGCCACTTCCACAGACTTTTCCATGTTTCCGATAGCAGAAAGTGCCGCCTTAACAGTTTCAAGCTTCTCTTCAATGTTCTTGCACTCTTCTTCGGTATAGTTGCCGTCAAAGTCATGTAGAGCATCTTCCAAAGCCTTTTCTGCTTTTTCAAGGGCTTTCTTGTCTTCAAACTTCACATTATCCTTGGTAATGCCACTAACTGCGGTTATTTCGTCAGCTTCGGCAGCGTTCTTAGCCGATATAATGCGGTCAAGGAGTGCCTGTGCTGTGCCTTTCAGATCTTCCAGAGCTGCTCTTTCAGTATCCGTCAGGTTGTCTCCACCGAGCAAGGTGTCTATGTCACCGATCAGTTTCTCAATGTCTGCCTTGTCAGCGCTTGTTACCTTGTCGATATCATAGCCGTTCACAGCGTCGGTCAGACGTGTGATCTCGTTGGCAACATTCTCTACAATATCTGCCGTAATGCCCGTAGGCTGTTTCAGTGTATAGTTACCTACTACCGTGCTGTCGCCCTCAATGGTGAACATCGTAAAGCTTATGGGGATATTTTTGCCGATCGTCACGCTGTCAAAAGTCGGTGTACCATTCACCAGTTTGAGCTTATCTCCTTTTGCCACACCAACTAATGTAGGTGTGCCGCCTATCTCGGCGGTGTTTTTGCCGTCATACTGCTTATCCTTGACCTTGAGGTCTGCAACTGTCAGTTCCTTAGGAGTTATATTTGCCGTTGTGCTAGCAGGCTGAGCTGAAATCACATAGTTTCCAGCGTCATCTCCTGCGAGGGAAAATTCGGAGAATGTCACTACCTTATCTGTGCCAACATTTTTGTTTGAGTAAGTTGCCTTGCCCGTCACAATGGTCACTTTGTCCTTTTCTACCAGACCATTTACGTTTCCGCCAGATGTTATCTCTGCGTTAGTATTTCCGTCATAGACCTTGGAGCTTTTAACTGTTGTTCCGTTTATGGTGACCTTTTTTGCGGTGATCTCATAGATGACTTCTGCTGAAGCTTCTTTAAAATCATCGTCCTCTTTTGTCGTAAGGCGGACAGTATACTTTCCTGCATTTTTCGGTGCAGTAGTGCTGTAAGCTGAATCGTCGGCGTCAATTGGCTTATACTCCCACACCCTAACACTGCCGGCATATATCGACGAGTTTATTGTTCTGTAATCTATCGGTTCGCCGTCATATATCTTCTGTGTCTTTGGTTCTAAATTCAGCTCAGGTGTTATCTTTTCAACCGTCAGCTTAACTGATGTCATTGCTGGCTCGTCGCCCGTCTTGTATTCTTCGCCCATTGGGTCATATGCCACTCTAATGGTATATTCGCCTGCGGCAAGAGTAGCAAGATAGCTGTTTTTAAGAGTTATTGTTCCGTCCTCTGATACTGTATAATCTTCGCTGTCGATGAGAGTGTCGCCGTTATACAGTGCTTTGACGGTATTTCCGTTGAGCTTGACAGAGAAAGAAACATCTGACTTTTCAAGCATGGTAAAGCTTACAGCCTCGGTGATAGCCTCGGAGTCTGTATATGCCACCACGCCGTCAGAATTGATGACCTGAACATTGCCGCTTGCGTCTGTCACACGAAGGTAGACGTATGCTTTCAAGTTCGGTTCGATGTCAAAGCTTGTCTTGCCGTCCGTGAGCGTCAGCTCCGTCCAATCGCCCGTGACAGCGTCCTTATCCGCAAATGCTGTTTCAGACAGAAGATATTCCACCTTTGAAAGTACACTGCCCATGTCAGATGCAGTCACGGTCACGGTCTGAGTCTTTTTGAAGAACAGACCAAAGGTTATAGTGTTCATAAATGAATTGAATTTGTTAGTGCTGATCTCTATTTCAGCCTCAGGTGGGGTGATGTCTGCTATGCCGAAAACGGTCACAACGATGTCGCTAGTCACTAATGGAACAGTGTAGCTGCCGCTGTCAGAACGCATAGGAGCGCCGTTTACATCTACCATAAAGTTTTCGGCCTTAGAATAGCCCTCGGCAATATCCAATGTGAATGTATAGTCCATGCCGTATCCAACGAGTGGCTCACCTGTCAATGTGTAACCTGTGCCGCTTCTAAGCGTCACATGATAAAGTTTATTCACAATAATAGTGACGCTTGATGTGTTTCCTGCAACATCAGTTGCTGTTATAGTATGAGCATCATTATCTGGTTCAATAATGTAGCTTCCCAGCGTCAGCCGTACCTCTTTGCCGTCTACTGTCACAGTAAAGTCATTTTCGTCACTGACTGAGAATTCTACTGCACCATAATATGTCTTTCCATTTTCAACACCAGAGATCACTGGCGCTTCGGTGTCGGTCGCTTCTACATAGCCGCAATCACAGATCTTTTCGTGGGTATCGGTATCCCAAATGCAGGTATGTGTGTGGTCTACGACCTTGATATTTGAAGCACTATTGACACGTCCGTCGATAATTTTATCTGTATCCATATCAACAAACGCATATCCGTCTTTTAGGCAATCGATGAGCTGTTTGCCAGCGATATTGATCTCAGTGAAGTTGCCGCCTGAAATGATGAGCGTACTGCCAGATTTGCCTGTGACTACGCCTGAATATGTGCCAGCAATAATTTCAAGAATTCCGCCCTTTTCACAGGTCACATTTTTGGTTATCGTACCTCCAAAAACAGTAAGCTCTGCGCCATTAGCAACCTCGATCTTTCCGTCCAGCAAAATATTTGCCGCTTCAAGTGCAAATGCGCCTGATCTTACAGAAATATTTTCCCTCACATCTACAAGCGGAATAAGCGAACAAGCTATGTTTTCATCTGTCTGCGCCGCCGCAAGAGCTTCTGCAAAGGTCACATAGCCGTTCGTTTTGCCGTCTTTAATGATAGCCGCCGCAAGGTCGCATTCGCACTGGGTACATTTATTGGTGTTCTCATCATAGCCGGGATGATCACACTCCGTAACGGTAATGTTAAACATATTGGAATAGAGCACATAGCCGTTGTATTCCAGCTTGACACGGAACTGTCCGGAATCCTCCGCAGTGAATTTCCAAAGGTTAATGCCGTCCTCGTAAATTCTCGTAGGTTTGACCGTGTTTGTATACACGACCGTTCCGTCCGTCCTTTCA
>ERZ808240.5415-NODE-5415-length-10418-cov-12.421210_pt1 | contig 10418 bp, 6 predicted proteins | sample MGYA00521084_ERZ808240 | MGnify/ENA primary metagenome ERZ808240 (study PRJEB31516, sample SAMN03275571) | gut metagenome | biome: mammalia-associated habitat; material: feces | host: Papio cynocephalus | place: Kenya | collected 2012-08-06 ... | reverse complement strand
TGGCGTTAATTCTGGCGTTAATTCTGGCGTTAATTCTGGCGTTAATTCTCAAGAAGCAAAAGATCAGGTGATAGTGAAAAAACTGCTTGATGCGATAAAGCAAAAACCGTTTGCAACACAGGCATATTATGCAGAACAGATTGGAGTATCCAAAAGAACCATCTCCCGGATTTTCGTTTCCTTGCAAGAAAAGGGGACTTTGATGCAAAACGGAACGAAGCGAAAGCCAAATTGGGTCATTAGAAAGTAGGAGGGCCACAGCATGGACACAGACAAAGTAATACAGGACCTGAACCGCAGGTTTGCTGCGCCCCTGCCGGAGTTTTATAAGCGCCGGATCATCTTCTGGTATGACGAGGATCGAGAGTTTGAGGATAAGCTTGAGGAAATCGAGCTTGTGAATGCGAAGCTTCTGGTGCTTACGGGCACCAATAACTTTGCGGCGAAGAAGCTGCTGACGGTGGATGACACAACCACTAACTACCTGGTCTACAGTCCGATCACGTACGAGTCGCTGGAAGATGACTGGCTTTTAAATATTGAGCTGTACAGTGAGGAATTTCGAGCGGATCTGATTTCGATCTGGATGAATGAAATGGAGCTTTCGGCGACGCCAGACTTCCGACGGCTGGTAAAGAACTATAAGAAGTTCTTTGGTGCGCAGACGAGAAGAGCGGCTTTTACGAAGCTGAATAAGGGGATCTCAACAGCGTCGCAGCTGCATCTTGCGGTTATGGCGGCCATCTGCGGTACCACTGATATGCAGCCGAACAGCATTGTCCAGGCGGTGATTCGGGGTGGCACCGATATGGAAGCAAACGAGCTGTATCAGAGTCTCCGAAGCTACGGGGCCGAGGCGCCGTTCTGGGCACTGGTCAAGCAGGCGAGCGGCTATTTCGAGGGAGACCATGCTTCGATCGCGCGGATGATCACGCATATTCTGCTCACGGCAAGCACCCGGACGCTTCGCATCGAATATCTGGCGGGGCTGGACAGCTTTATTTCAACGCCACATCAGGCATGGTGCTACGACTTTGTGTCGGAGTGGATCGCGGAAGAAAATCAGCCAGAATTGCTTGAAATCCTGCGAAACGTAGAAGATGAGCTCAAGCTAAGAAAGCGTTTCCAGCAGATTCCACTGGAAGACATCGTGCGTACGGAGGTCTTTCCGTGCGTGAATGAATGCATCCTGACCGAGCTGATGACGGAAATCACGAACCACATCATCGACGTCGACGTGATTACGCGGACGGTGGAGCAGCGCAGAGCCTTAGCCTGGTATGATGAGGTGAAGTGCTACTACGAGGGTATCCTTCAGGTGGCGAAGATGCAGGCATTTTTCCTGGAGCATTCTGCCGGATTCCACACGGTAGAGGCACGGAAGATCTGGAAGGAATATACCGAAGATTATTACCACATGGATACCTATTATCGTCAGTACCACCTGGCGTTTGGAAAGAGCCTGACCGTGGGCAATGACCATCTGGAGGATCTTTTTAAGCAGGTGACGGAGAAGGTCGAGGGGCTGTATACGCACTGGTTCCTTGGGGAGCTTGGCAAGAACTGGTCCGATGCCTGCGCGGCGGAGCTCGCGCAGTATGGCCGGGTGCTGGAGGTGCCGCAGCAGGTAGATTTCTATAGCCAGAGGGTACAGACCGCGGATAACCGGATCTTTGTGATCATTTCCGATGCCTTCCGCTATGAGGTGGCGGCTACGCTCGCAGAGCAGCTTCGTCAGGAAACGCAGAGCAAGGTGTCGCTTGGCGCCTGCGCAGGCATTTTCCCGACCATCACCAAGTTCGGGATGGCCGCGCTGCTGCCGCACAAGGCATTGACCGTGGCCGAACGAAGCAGTGGCGACCTGCAGGTTCTCGCCGATGGCATGTCCACCGAGGCGGGCAGCCGTGATAAGGTGCTGAAGGCCGCAAATATTCATAGTGTGGCACTGAAGTATAAAGACATCGCCCCGATGAAGCGGGCGGAGAGAAGTGCCCTGGTAAAGGGAATGGACGTCGTCTATATCTATCATGATAAAGTGGATGAAGCGAGCCATACCTCGGACAGCATGGTGTTCCCGGCCTGTGAGGATGCCATCGAGGAAATCAAGAACATCGTTCGTATCATTCGAAATGAGTTCAGCGGAACGCGTGTCTATATTACGGCAGATCATGGCTTCCTTTATACCTACAGTCCACTCTCAGAGGATGCCAAGGTGGACAAGACCACACCGAGTGCGCAGGATGTGGAGATCGATCGTCGGTATCTGATCACCCGGAAGGGCGCGAAACCGGAATATCTTCTTCCGGTGAAGTTTATCGATGAGCATTACGATGCCTTTGCGCCGAGAGAAAGCGTTCGTATCCGGAAAAAAGGAGGCGGACTTAATTTCGTGCATGGTGGCATCAGCCTGCAGGAGATGGTGGTTCCGGTGATTGAGTACCATTATCTTCGGAATGATTCGATGGCGTATCAGAAAAATAAGGAAAAGTATGATACGAAGCCGGTCGAGGTCGGGCTTCTTTCGGCAAGCCGGAAGATCAGCAACATGATCTTTTCGCTGAATTTTTACCAGAAGGATGCCATAGGCGACAATCGCAGTGCTGCAAACTATCTGCTGTATTTTGTCGATTCGAATGGGAAGCAGATCAGTGATACGGTGAAGCTGATTGCAGATAAGACCAGTCCGAACGGTCAGGAGCGCATTTTCCGCTGCAGCTTTAACCTGAAGTCGCAGAAATATGATCCGCGCGCAGTCTATGATCTCGTGATCGCCGATGAAGCCGGTCTCCAGCTGCCACAAAAGGAGGAGTTCCAGATTGACATCGCCTTCGCGGTCGATGAATTTGACTTTTTCAGCTGATACTGTAAATGAGTGACTTAAGCCGAGAAATCCAGTCACAGATAGAGGTCTTGAAGCAGCAGATTGCAAAGTTACCTGCTGGTTCTATTACCAAAAAGACAGTCCATAACAAGGTCTACTTCTACCATCGGTGGACAGAAAATAAGTATGGTTTGACGGCGATCAAGCCTATAAGGAGAAAACAGTATGATTCGTATACTTTTCGTCTGCCACGGCAATATCTGTCGCAGCGTATCCGCACAGTATATTCTGCAGAATATGATAAGCCAGCGTGGGTTAGCTTCTTTGTTTCTGATTGATTCTGCTGCGACATCCACGGAGGAGATCGGAAATGCGATCTACCCGCCGATGCGAGCAGCACTTGAGCGGATGGATGTACCAGTCGGAACGCATCGTGCACGGCAGCTGAAGCCGTCGGATTATGCGAATTATGATGTACTCATTGGCATGGATGAAGAAAACATGTATTATATGAAGCGAATCCTCGGGACGGACCCCGAGGGTGAAATTCATTATCTGATGGAGTACACGGATCGGCCGGATGAAATCATCGAGGATCCGTGGTATACGCGGAAGTTTGATGCCTGTGCAGAACAGATCCGAGAGGGCTGCGAAGGCTTCCTTACATACGCCATGAACAGTAGCCTCTCAGAATAAACCTGCCGCATGGCTTTCAGCGAATGTACCCCGAGTCATGAAGGAGATAATACAAATGCAATCCATCATAAAATATGAGCTGGTGATCAATGAAGCTCTCCGTTCTGCACTGAAATATGATGACCCGGACCAGCAGATCCAGGAGTTCATCAGCTTCTTCGGCAAGCATATCGGCTCTGACCGAATCTATATCTTTGAAGACAATCGAAAGGAAAACACCACAGATAATACCTACGAATGGTGTGCAGAAAACATTGTGCCTGAAATCGATCATTTACAGGGCGTCGATCGAACCGTGATTCAATGGTGGTATGAGTGCTTTGATGAGGGAAAAAGTGTCATTCTCGAAGATGTGGAGAGCATTCAGGAGTCGCACCCGATTTCGTACCAGATGCTGAAGGATCAGAAGGTTCATAATCTGGTGGTATGTCCCATCGCGTATAAGGATGAGCTCAAGGGCTTTTTCGGTGTCGATAATCCACCGAAAAGCGACAGTCTGGGTCTGACCACGTTCCTCAACATGATCAGTACACTGCTCGTGTCCTTCCTGAAGATGCGAAACGCACGCAATCGTTCCACACGGCGGGCCACATTCAGTGGATATTCTGCGCTTGCGCAGGTCTATATTTCCATGCACTACATCAATGTGCAGACGCAGCAGTTCCACATCATTAAAACCATTCCAGAGGTGCTGCAGCTCTTCGACCGTACGAGCCTGGACGATGCTCATTATGATGTGGAGGAGGATTTTCATTCCCATATCCAGAAGGTCTTTAATGCCTACTGTAAGGAAGAATATCTCGAAAATGAACTGACCTTTCTGAACCTGGATACACTCGAGCAGCGCATGCGCGGAAAGCACTCCATCGCCAGCATCTTCTATAGCATTGTGTCCGGCTGGTGTCGCGACCGTTTTATTTCCGTGGATTACGATGAGGATGGGCGTCTGCTTCATGTACTCTACTGCGTTGAAAGCATTGATGAACAGAAGAAGCGGGAAGATCGCCTGCTTTATCTTGCACAGACCGACCGTATGACGGGCATCTATAACCGAGGCAGTGGGGAATACATGATCGAGCAACGACTGCAGCGCAAAGAAAAAGGCATGTTATGCCTGATCGACTGCAATAAGTTCAAGTCGGTGAATGACACCTACGGCCATGCCATCGGAGACGAGGTGCTGATTGCCATTGCAGATGTACTGAAACGCTCCTGCCGAGAACAGGATATCGTATTGCGCCTGGGTGGTGATGAGTTTGCCATGTTTATTCCGGGTGTCATGAATAAGGAAACAGCGGAAATCGTATTTCGGCGAGTCTTTTCGAATATGAATACACTGAAAATCAAGGCGCTCGGGCGCCGACGGATCACCCTCAGTCTCGGCGCCTGCTTTTATGATGGCACGGAAAATGTCGGCTTCGATCAGCTGTACCGAAAGGCCGACATGGCGATGTATCAGAGTAAAAAGCAGACCGACAGTAGTGCTACAATCTATGGAGAAAACTAGACCGCGCACGTGAAATGAGAATCCTATGAGTGCCATATTTCAGACCTTACCCGAAAACTTTTTTCATCCCTTGGCTGCACCCGGGAAGCTTGTATACTGGGAGTGCATCGAACGGCTGTTTGTGATCTGTTCACAGCAGCTGTCTTTTGGTGTGGAACGAGATCAGCTCGTCGAGGAGCTAAGCTTCTACTTCGAATCCCAGATGGCCGCCGACCTCGAGGAGGATACGGATACCTCGCAGCTCTCGCCACGCGACAAGGCGAATTTCATTCTTCGAAAGCTCGAGCAGTATGGATGGATTTCCATCGAGGTGGATCACAGCTATGTGCAGCGCGTCAATTTCCGGGATTACGCCATCACCATTATCAAAACGCTTCGTGATATTTCACATGGTCGAAAGGCGGAATACCAGGGCTACATCTATACGATTTACAATCTCGTTCGTGCAACGGAGAATCCGGGCGTCGGCCTCCTGCAGATTGTGGACAACACCGACGCTCTCATCACGGGACTGAAGACCCTCAATGCAAATATCGCGAAGTATATCGACCAGCTCACCACGCATCAGACCGCACAGGAGATCATGGATGCGCTGCTCAATGATTACTATACCAACATCGTCGATAAAGCCTATCATCGTCTCCTCACGTCGGACAATGTCTCCAAGTTCCGGCCGGAGATCATCGAACGGCTGGAGGCCCATGCAAAAAATGAGCGCTATCTCACGGCGGCCGCTGCAGAAATAGCAGAGATTCGAGAGCTGAGTCCGGAAAAGGCCAGGGAAGAGGTCCTGACGGATCTTCATGCCGTCATTTCTGCTTTCCGGGAAATGGATGAGATCCTGTCTGAAATCAATCGACGAAATACGAAGTATCAGTCCGCCGCGATTTCACGCGCGAAATTCAAGATTCTGAGCAGTGCCGACGTACGCGGTCAGCTCAGAAACATCCTCTTAGGGCTCGGAGAGAAAATGAATGAGCAGTCCCTGGATCTCGCAGGAATCTATGAGCTCGAGGAAACGGACCAGCTGATTCAGATGTTCAGCTTTTCCTTCCTCGACACGAATTCACTGTATGCGCCCGTCGAAGGCCGGAAAACCTTTGTGGCACAGGACATTGCCCCATCGGACGTGGACGAAAAGGAACGCGCGCAGAAGCGGGATCAGATGCGGGAGCGTCTCCGGAATGTCCTGAGCCCGGCAAAAATTGCGCATTATGTCGAACAGTGCCTGGGTGATCGAGACCGCATGGCGGTCTCCGAGATTCTCAAAAGTCCACTTGAGGAGCGCGATCTCCAGAATACACCGATTACAGAGGAAATGCGCTTCATTCGCATCATTTACATCCGTCTCTATGGGCAGCGAAAGCATATGCCGTATACCCTTCGTCCACTCGACGAAGTTTCGGTTGATGGCTATCGCTTCCGGGATTTTGAAATTATCCGAAGATAAGGGCACAGAAGCATCATACGCATTGTTCCACTTAGAACGAATCCTTAAAGTAAATGTACGAACCGCACGGATTCATCTACTGATAGAAAGGAAGTTTCCCGCATGGATTTTTTCGAAGGCATGTCGCAGCGCGACATCGGTCAGTTTCGCAGAGCCTGTGCACATCTCCTCGGAATGTGCTTTATCTGTAAAAAAAATGAAGATACGAAGGCCGATTATTACTATATTCTCCGTCAGAAAGAAGCGATAGAAGAGTACCTCGACGTGCTCGGGCTCGCTCTGGAGATCAATGAACAGTATGGCGTCGTACAGCTGGTCAGCCGCGAGGGGCTTGGCCACCTGAATCTCCGTCTGGCAGATTCCATTGTTCTCCTGATCCTCCGCATCCTCTATGACGAAAAGAAGCGGGAGCTCTCGCTCACGGATGTGGTGGTCAATGTGGGCGATATTCAGGAAAAGTACCTGAGCCTGAAGATCCGGGAGAAGCAGCTCGATAAGACGACCCTGAACAACGCACTTCGAACGCTGAAACGCTATAACCTCATCGGCCTTCTGGATCGGGATATGAGTCAGGAGGATGCACGAATCCTGATTTATGATTCCATCCTCATGGCCGTACGAACCGATGATATTCGAAAGGTCTCTGACATGGTCGACCAGTACAGAAAGGGAACAACAAACAGAGATGAAGATTTTACGGAAGATTCGACTGATTAACTGGCATCGCTTTACCAATGAAGCCATCGAGCTGTCAAATGCCTGCCTCCTTTCTGGTGAAAATGGCGCAGGAAAATCGACGATTCTCGATGCCATCCAGCTGGTAATCACGGCGAGTAAGAACAACTTTAACAAGGCTGCCCATGATAAGGGAAAGCGTACGCTCAATACCTACATCCGCTGTAAAACCGGACGGGAGGATAAGCCGTATGAGCGAACCGGCTCCATTTCTGCCCATGTTGCCCTCGAGTTTTTCGATGAAGCGCGGAACCAGCGCTTCATCCTCGGCTGCGTCATGGATTCCGCCACGGAGGAGCGGGAGCCGAACATCGCCTGGTACCTCATCGAGAAGCATGAGCTGAAGGATGAGATGTTCTTCGATGGAAAGAAGGTCCGCAGCATGAGTGCCTTCCGCTCCTTTAACAAGTCCATCAAAACCTGGGCGACCACCCAGAAGATGGCGCAGTCCATGGTGCTCGGACGCTTCGGCCGACTGGAGGATAAGTTCTTTACCCTGATTCCGAAGGCCCTCGCCTTTAAGCCGATCTCCGATATCAAGGACTTCGTCTACACCTATGTGCTTGATGAGAAGGATGTCAACATTGACGCCCTCCGTGAGAATGTCCGAAGCTATCAGGATCTGTCGCGTACGCTCGAGGATGTCAAAAAGCGCATGCACGAGCTCGAAGGCATCATTGCAAAGGATGAGCAGATCGAAAACTGTAACCGCATCGACCGCTATCAGGAATACTATCTGGCACGAGCCGCCCAGGACCTGCTCTCAGAGCAGCTTCAGTCGCTGCAGCGGGAGCTTCAGCAGGAGCGACTGCAGCAGGAGCATCTGGAACAGTCGCAGCAGCGCCTCGTCGAGGCCATCGAAAAGGAAGAGCAGCAGATCACCCACCTTTCGGTGGAGCTGGAATCCAACAGTGAATATCAGGCCTACCTTGCACTCGATCGAGAACGCGTCGATCAGGAGCATGCCGTCACGAAGGATCAGGAAAAGGTGAAGGACTTAAGTGCCAAGGCGCGCGTGGCTGCGAAATGTATGGACACCCTGACGAAGGAGTCCGACATCATCGATTCCCAGGGCACGACGCTTTCGGACTACCAGCATTGTCTCCTTTCCCTGAAGGAGCAGACGGATCTCGTACAGGTGCAGACGCTCCTCGAAGAAACCATCGCCTGGAAAAAGGGAAAAGGACAGGAGCTGCAGAAGCAGTCGGCCGAGGCGCGCTTGAAAACGCAGCAGCTTGAGACGAGACGGAAGGAGCTCAACGCAGAAATTCAGTCCCTGGAAAAGCGGCAGCTGATCTATCCACCCGAGGTGATTCGTCTTCGGACAGCCATCGCGCAGAGCCTGGCGAAGGCGGGTCATGCGGAAGAGGTGCACATTCTGTGCGAGCAGCTGGAAATTACGGATCCTTCCTGGCAGAATGCCGTGGAGGGCTATCTCAATACGCAGCGCCACTACCTCTACGTGTCGCCGGAGTGCTTCGATCTCGCGGCCAATGTCTATGACCGTTTACGTCATGACGGAAAGGCCTATGGTGTCGGCCTCATCAACACCGGAAAGCTCGAGCAGTACGATGCCGCACCCGAGGGCTCCCTCGCAGAAAAGGTGAAAAGCAACGATGTCCATGCCCGCCGCTACATCAATATGATCCTCGGCAAGGTGCATTGTGTTGCCCGCGTCGAAGAGCTGAAGCAGTACCCGGTATCCATCACGAAGACCTGCATGCGCTATCAGAATCATGTTGTCAGTGCCATTTCGCCGAAGATTTTCGCCACACCGTACATCGGTGCGCACGCCTATGAAGTGCAGCTGGAGAAAAAGAAGGCGGAACGAAGTGCACTGGAGCAGGAGCTGAAGGAGATCGACGCCGTAGAGAAGCGACGGGAGCATGTTCTTCGCGCACTCGATTACCAGCCGGATCTCCTGGTGCAGTATTCGCTTCATGATCTTGAGACGCTGCGTGCCGATGAAGCTGCACTCCGGAAAATCAAGGAGGATCTGGCCGCGATCAGTGCGGATAAGACCCTCCTGGAAAAGCAGATTCGTTTAAATGAGCTGAAGGAAGAGAAAAAGCAGCTCGATGGGAAGCGGGACCAGCTGTCCCAGGACATCGGCAGCAGTCGAAACCACCAGGCAGAGCTTCAGAAGCGCATGGATTTTCTCACGGGAGAACAGAAGCAGCAGGAAAGCGTCGTCGCACAGCTTCTGCTTCGCTTCGAGGCGGATGGCCCGGAAATCGAGCAGAATTACCAGAAGGAGCTCAAGCAGCGCCCGTCAATCCAGGCGTTTCAGACCGGCTTTGAAAATGCCCGAAAGGCCAACCAGACGAAGAAGGAGCAGTTCATCCGGGAGATGGAAGCCCTCATGCACGACTATAAGGTCGCGCACGACTTCGGAGGTGCTGCCACCGAAGCCGGTTTCTCCGAATTTCAGGCTGAGTATACACGTCTTCGCGACTCCCGCCTCCTCGACTATGAGGAGAAGGTTGCGCGTGCCAGAGCCGCCGCAGAGGAGGAGTTCCGGGAGCAGTTCCTGTCGAAGCTGCAGGAGAATATCAAGCAGGCGCAGAATGAAATTCACTCCCTGAACAAGGCGCTGAAGGAGATTCACTTCGCCCATGAGCGCTATGAATTCCTCCATACGCCGAAGCTGTCCGAAAAGAAGTACTATGACATGATCATGGACGACTTTAACGTCATGGATGGAAATTCGATTTTTTCCGGTGTGTTCAATGATACCCACCGGGAGGTCATCGAGGAGCTGTTCGAAAAGCTCTCGCTGGATGATGAAAAGGGGCAGGAGACACTGGAACAGTATACGGATTACCGCTTCTATATGGATTACGATATCCGTATTACAAACGATGACGGAAGCTTCATGTACTACTCGAAGGTCGCACGCGAAAAATCCGGCGGCGAGACGCAGACGCCGTTCTACATCACCGTAGCCGCAAGCTTCATGCAGCTCTATCGGAACAGCATCGGTGGCGATTCCGTCGGTCTCGTGCTGATGGACGAGGCCTTCAATAACATGGATGATGAGCGTATTCAGGGCGTTCTGTCCTTTATGCGAAGTGCCGATCTGCAGCTCCTGATTTCGGCGCCGCCGGAAAAGATCCAGTACATTGGACCTGCGATGGACAAGGTACTGCTCGTCCTGACGGATGGAAATCAGAGCTATGTCGAGGATTTTTCAAAGGAAATGTAATCGG
>ERZ808240.5414-NODE-5414-length-10419-cov-10.412775_pt1 | contig 10419 bp, 7 predicted proteins | sample MGYA00521084_ERZ808240 | MGnify/ENA primary metagenome ERZ808240 (study PRJEB31516, sample SAMN03275571) | gut metagenome | biome: mammalia-associated habitat; material: feces | host: Papio cynocephalus | place: Kenya | collected 2012-08-06 ... | reverse complement strand
ATGTGAACTTAAGCGAGATCAAACCTATGATCGCAATGCCGTTCCATCCGTCTAATGTATACACGATTGATGAAGTAAGAACGAACTTAAAAGACATTCTTCATGATGTAGAGCAGAAAGCTCTTGTAAGTCTTGACGGAGCAGTTAATTATTCTCTGCAGGATAAGATCGTCAATGGACAGTTGTATGTAGATCAGGGAATCATCGCAGGATGTGCCGGCGGTGGATTTGAAAATATCTGTGCTGCAGCAGACATTATCAAAGGACATTACATTGGTTCTGATGAATTTACATTCAGTGTATATCCGGCAAGTACACCGATTTACATGGAACTGGTAAAGAATGGTGCGGTTGCTGACCTTATGGAAGCCGGAACCATTGTTAAAACTGCATTCTGCGGACCATGCTTTGGCGCAGGAGATACACCTGCCAATAATGCATTCTCAATCCGTCACTCAACAAGAAACTTCCCGAACCGTGAAGGCTCCAAGCTTCAGAGCGGACAGATCGCATCTGTTGCACTTATGGATGCACGTTCGATCGCAGCAACAGCAGCGAATAAGGGATTCCTTACACCGGCAACAGATATGGATGTCGAATACAAAGGACAGAAATATCACTTTGATAAGAACATTTACGCAAACCGTGTCTTCGACAGCCACGGTGTAGCAGATCCATCTGTAGAGATCAAATTCGGACCGAACATCAAGGACTGGCCGGCAATGGCAGCACTTCCGGAGAATTTACTCCTGAAAGTCGTATCTGAAATCCATGATCCGGTTACAACAACAGATGAGCTGATTCCATCCGGAGAGACATCTTCTTACAGATCTAATCCTCTGGGACTTGCAGAGTTCGCTTTGTCGAGAAAAGATCCTGCATATGTAGGCCGTGCAAAAGAAGTGCAGAAAGCAGAGAAAGCAATCGAAGCAGGACAGTGCCCATTAGAAGTCTTAGACGAACTGAAACCGGTTATGGCGAAAGTACAGGAGTCTTATCCGGAAGCAGGCAAGGGAAATCTTGGAATCGGAAGTACGATCTTCGCAGTAAAACCAGGAGACGGCTCCGCAAGAGAGCAGGCAGCATCCTGCCAGAAAGTACTCGGCGGATGGGCAAATATTGCTAACGAATATGCAACCAAGAGATACCGTTCGAACCTGATCAACTGGGGTATGCTTCCATTTATCACAGAGGAAGATCATGAGAACTTAAGCTTCAAGAATGGTGATTATATCTTTGTGCCAAAGATCAGAAAGGCGATCGAGGATAAGGATGCCAAGATCAAGGCTTATGTAGTCGGAGATACTTTAAAAGAGATTACTCTGAAGCTTGGCGATATGACCGATGCAGAGAGAGAGATTATCCTGAAGGGATGCCTGATTAATTATTATCGCGGCTAGCCAGTGGGGACGGGGATTATGGCTTTTTTAGTGTCCCTGATGGTATATTCAATAAATAATTGCATAAAGAATAGATGCGGATAACAAAACACTCCGGAGGCTGACAAGGTCTTCCGGAGTGTTTTGTTGTTATAAGAAGCTCTTACCAGATTCAATATGGTATTTTTTTAGGTCGAGTTTTGGAAAAGAATATGGTAGAATATAAAAATTAAAAAATAAAAATTTAACAAAGGGGAGGTTAATATGATTCGGAGAGAACTGGAAAGATTGCTGGATATTCTGGAAACGGATGAATATCAGACGGCTATACAGCTTGCAGGTATTCTGTCAGTAAGTGAAAAGACCGCAAGACTCCGGATAAAATCATTAAATGAGGAGCTTAAAGAGCGTGGAGCAACTGTAATATCAAAACCAAGATTTGGTTATAAATTATGTATCACAGACCAGAAAAAATTCGACCAATATAAAAGGGCAAATGAAGAAGAAGCAGAGAACTATATTCCGGACAGTGGGGAAGAACGGAGTGAATATCTGCTGGCCTATCTGGTGTGGCATCCTGGATATGTAAAAGCAGATGAATTGTGTGAATTTTTGTTTATATCCAAGCCTACACTTACAAAATCATTGCGTACGGTAGAAATGATTTTGAAAAGATATGATCTCGAAATTGAAAGAAAGCCTAATTATGGGATGAAGCTGCAGGGAAAAGAATTAGATATCAGAAGGCTGGTGTGTGACTATTTTGTACGCAGGAACTGTCTGGTGGATCTAAATCCTGTACATACGGAAAAAGAAGTTGCAAAGCTTGCAAGTGATATCAGGGGAATGCTTGGAAATTATGAGATCCCTTTGTCGGAGACGGCATTTGAAAATTTTGTTGAGTATGTCTATGTAGCATGTAAACGTATGAAGAATGGTAAAAGCCTGCGGATTACACTGGATGATATACCGGAAGTCGGAATCCGGGAAAAGTCATTCGTAAAAGAACTGGCAGAGTATCTTGGCACAAAATATAAATGTATCGTTACAAACGAAGAAAAAAGTTATATTGAATTATATCTTTCAGGAAGGAGAATCGTTGGAAATGTAGTGGAAAATGATTCTAATTTTGTAATCCGTGAACATCTGGACCGTATCGCACTGGAAATGTTTGAGTATATAGAGAAAGAGTATCATATGGATTTCCGAAATGATTTTGACATCCGAATGAGTCTGAATCAGCATATGGTACCGTTGGATATCAGACTACGGTTCGATATTCCTTTACATAATCCAATGTTGGCTGACATTAAGAAAAACTACAGTCTGGCATATCAGATTTCATGTGAAGCATCACAGATATTAGAAAATCATTATCAGAAGAGGATATCGGAAGACGAGATTGGATATCTGGCATTGATCTTCGAACTTGCGATTGAAAGGAAACAAAATGATGAGAAGTCGGATATTCTGGTTGTATGCAGTACCGGAAAAGGATCATCCAGACTATTAAAATACAAATATGAACAGGAGTTTTCAGATTACCTGAATCATATATATGTCTGTGATCTGATCGGGCTGGAAAATTTTGACTTTTCAAAAGTCCATTATGTATTTACTACAGTACCGATTACGAAGGAAATCCCAGTGCCGATCGTGGAGGTGGGAATGTTTCTGGGGCAGGAAGATGTACAGAAGGTAACGAATGTATTGAAGAAGGGACCAAGTGGATATCTGGATGAATATTATGGAAAGGACCGCTTTTTTGTAAATGTTCTTGGTGAAACAAAAGAAGAGGTCCTGGAATACCTCTGTAATAAAATACAGAAACAGGAACAGGTGGATGATGACTTTTATGAAATGGTTCTGGAAAGAGAATCATATATCCAGATGGATTATGGTAATATGATCGCAATCCCACATCCAAACAGGATTGCGTCAGAAGAATCTTTTGCATATGTAGCAATTCTGGAACATCCGATCACATGGAACCGTCATCCGGCACAGGTGATTTTACTCACATCCATTGGAAGAAGAGAAGACCGTAACCGTCAGGGATTCTACGAAGCGACTGCCAGATTCGCACTGAATCAAAAAGCAATCGAGGCATTGCTGAAATATCCGGATTATGATAACTTTTTATGCCTGATAAAAGGAAATTGAATAAAGATATTATGTATGAAGCGGTTATCCCCAAAGGATAGCCGCTTTGTGACATGTGCTCCTGTGGAGCACATGTCACAAAGTTATGTTACCAGATTGAGATATAATTACCAGATTCAATGTGGCAGATTTACCGTTCGAGTTTTAAAAGGGAGGGTGCTACAATAAAGTCAGTTAAGAAATCGCGACAACTTGACAAGACGAGAAAGTGAAAGGAGTAACTGATATCCAATGCTTAGAAAAGATTTTTTATGGGGCGGAGCAGTTGCAGCACATCAGTTGGAAGGCGGCTGGCAGAGTGACGGAAAAGGTGTAAGTATCGCCGATGTAATGACAGCAGGCGGCAAGGGTGTTGACCGTGAGATTACAGACGGAGTTCTTCCGGGTAAGAATTATCCAAATCATGATGCAATTGATTTTTATCATCGTTATGAAGATGATATCCGGCTTTTTGCAGAGATGGGATTCAAGTGTTTCCGCACCTCAATTGCATGGACCAGAATCTATCCGACAGGTGAAGAGGAAGAACCAAATGAAAAAGGCCTGGAATTTTATGACAAAATGTTCGATACATGCCACAAATATGGAATCGAGCCGATAATCACATTGAGCCATTTTGAAATGCCATATCATCTGGTAAAAAAATATGGCGGATTCAGAAACCGCATCTGTGCAGACTTATTTGTAAAATTTGCGCAGACTTGTTTTGAGAGATATCGTGATAAAGTTACCTACTGGATGACATTCAATGAGATCAACAATCAGGCAAATTACGAATGGGACTGGGGTCCGTTCACTGATTCAGGACTTCTGTTTAAGGAAGGAGAAGACAGAGAACAGATTATGTACCAGGCTGCACATTATGAATTGGTCGCATCAGCAAGAGCGATTGAAATCGGGCGTAAGATTAATCCAGAATTTAAGATTGGCTGTATGTTGGCAATGACACCGATCTATCCATATTCCTGCAATCCGGAAGATATGATGATGGCAACTGTGGGAACCCATAGAAGATTCTGGTTTGGAGATGTTCAGGTAAGAGGCCATTATCCGAATTACGTGAAAGCTTACATTCGAAATAAAGGATGGAAACTTGATATTACCGAACAGGATATGGAAGATCTGAAACATGGAACCGTTGATTATATTGGATTCAGTTATTATATGTCATTTACTGTAAAGGCAGCACCAGACAATCCTTCTTATGATTATGTGGAAGATAAAGTGAAAGTGCAGAATCCTTATATTAAGAGCAGCGACTGGGGATGGCCGATCGATCCAAAAGGACTTCGTTATAGTCTGAACTGGCTGTATGACAGATATGAACTGCCATTGTTCATTGTAGAAAATGGGCTGGGTGCATATGATAAGAAAGGTGAAGACGGAATCATTCATGACACATACAGAATGGATTATCTGAGATCACACATTGAAGCCATGAAAGAATGCGTAGAAGAAGATGGCGTGGATCTGATGGGATATACACCGTGGGGATGTATTGATCTGGTATCCGCAGGTTCCGGTGAAATGGAAAAACGATACGGATTTATCTATGTAGATAAAGATAATCAGGGAAACGGAACATTAAACCGTGAGAAAAAAGAAAGTTTTGAATGGTATAAAAAGGTGATCGCTTCAAATGGCGAAGAGTTGTAGGAGGAATGAAAAATGTTAAAGATCAGATTATTTTGTAATCAGGGAATGTCAACAAGCCTGTTAGTATCAAAGATGAAAGATGCAGCTGCGAAGGACGGAGTGGAAGTAGATATCGTAGCATATCCGATTGGCGAGCTGAGTGACAGAATTGACGGGATTGATTGTGCACTGTTAGGACCACAGGTTGCTTATATGAAAGCAAAATCTGCGAAGATCTGTGCAGAAAAGAATGTTCCAATGGACGTTATCCCAATGCAGGATTATGGAATGTGCAACGGAGAAAAGGTTCTGGCATTTGCCCGCAAACTTGCCGGAAAATAGTCACACAGTTATAGATATAAGAAAAAATCAAAGGGGAAATGAGACTATGAAAGATTTTTTAAATGATAAACTGGTTCCAAAAGTAATGCAGTTTGTAAATACAAAAGCAATGGTAGCACTCAAAAATGGTTTGTTATATTCTATGCCAATGATGATGATCGGAGCGTTGTTCTTATTGATCACAAATTTCCCAATCACCGCATTCACAGACTGGCTGAATAAAACCGGGATTGCTCCTGTACTGAATCAGGCAACAAACAGTACATTCTCAATCATTGCAATGATCGCAGCAATAGGTATCGCATATACATATGTGAAGAATGAAGGCTATAATGCACTTCCGGCAGGAGTTATCTCACTGTGTACTTATCTTGTATTACAGCCATCATCTGTAGAATTGAAAGATGGATCTTCCGCAGGAGTGATCCTTAAAAACTGGACTGGCGGACAGGGAATGATCGCAGCTATTATTGCAGGTCTGTTAGTTGGATGGATTTATAGCATTTTTATGAAAAAAGATGTTACAATTAAGATGCCGGCAGGAGTACCGGAAGGTGTATCTGCAGCATTCAGCGCATTGATCCCTGGTGCAGTCATCATTACAGGAGCAACGATTATTTATGGAATTACAACTGTAATCACAGATCTTACGCCAATTGAGTGGATTTATAAGGTACTTCAGCTTCCATTACAGGGACTGACAGATTCTTTTGGCGGCGTAATTGCAATGGGATTCTTAGTACCATTCTTCTGGTTCTTTGGAATCCATGGATCTACACTGATCGGAGATGGAATCATGGGACCTCTGTTACTTGCTAACTCAGCAGCTAACCAGGCAATCATTGATTCAGGGCTTGATCTGACACTTGCAAATGGCGGACATATTGTAACAAAGCAGTTCCTGGACCAGATCATGGTAGTAACAGGATCTGGAATCACGATCGGACTTGTCCTTTACATGGCATTCCGTGCAAAATCAAAACAGTTAAGAGAAATCGGTAAATTAGGACTGATTCCTTCTTTCTTCAATGTAAATGAACCGGTACTTTTCGGAACACCTATTGTATTAAATCCAATGCTTCTGGTACCATTTATGTTGACACCAATGCTTGCAGGTATTATCGAATACGTTGCAATCTACACAGGACTTTGCCCAATGTACGGTGGAGTGGTCGTTCCTTGGACAACACCTGTTATCATCTCAGGATTTCTGGTAGGCGGATGGAGAACAGCTGTACTTCAGGCAGTTGTATTAGTACTTTCTGTAGTAATGTATCTTCCATTTATCCGTGCTCTGGATAAGAGATATGTAAAAGAAGAACAGGAAAACGCAGCAACAGAAGGATAATTCCGTTATTGCGTACACAGTAACCCAATCAAAAAGAAAGGCGTAAAAATGGAAGAAATGGAATTGATCTGCTTTCAGCTGATCACAGCAGCGGGCGGAGCAAAATCGAATTATATTGAGGCAATTCAGAAAGCCAAAGAAGGGCTTTATGAAGAAGCGGAAGAACTGATCAAGAAGGGCGATGAACTCTTAAGTCAGGGACATGAACCACACACAGATATGGTGCAGAAAGAAGCAGCAGGTGAAGATGTGAAGATGAGCCTCATTCTTGCACATGCAGAAGATCAGATGATGAGCACGGAAGTGTTCAAAGTTCTGGCAGAAGAAATGATCGAACTTTATAAAAAAGTAAACAAATAAATAATAATTCTTGTAATAACTTTTCTCTCTCTAATATAAAAACAAAAAAACTCTTCAAAATCCTGAGACATAAAATATTTGTCGGGATTTTGAAGAGTTTTTTGATATCGTAATAAAAATTATGATAAGATACATGCAACACAATCAGGAGTAAAAGACTCATATATATGTAGACAAAATGTAGAAGAGCAGGAATCATACAAACTCATATCTGAGGGAGGGCAAGATATGATATGCAGCGTAAAGAAATTCTCGGAAATGTACGAGACTGCTTACCGTGATCTGTACCGATATGCACTGTGCCTGATGAAGAACACACAGGAAGCAGAAGACGTGGTAAGTGAAGCAGTTGTTACAGCTTACGAGAATATACATAAATTAAAAAAGGAAGAAGCATTCCGCAGCTGGATCTTTACGATTCTTACGAATAAATGTAAGAAAAGATGGAGAAAAATCTTGAAAGAATCGCCGGAAAGAGAAGAAGAATTACCGGAGCAGTCCACTGCGCCGGACTACGACCTGGCAATCGATGTAAAAAAGGCATTTTTCATATTATCAGAGGAAGAGCAGATAATAGTTGGTCTGTCAGTGTTTGGCGGGTATTGTAGTCAGGAGATTGGTGAGATGTTGAGATTAAATCTCAACACGGTACGGTCGAAGCGCAGCCGGGCACTCAGGAAGATGGAATGTGTGTTGGAAGGATACAGAGAGAATACGATGCGGTAGGAGGGAGTGAGAAATATATGAAGCGTGAGAATGAATATGAGAAAAACGAGTATGAAAAAGAGAAAGATTCTGAAGTGTGGCAGAAAAATGAGAAAAAACAGGATGAATACTGTGAACAGAGTATAGTAGATCAGATTTCACAAATGTCAGAAGATACAGAAGTTCCAGATTGTCTGAAGCCGGAAAACATAGCAAAATTATTAGAGGATAGAAAGCAGAAGAAGCATTTCCACCCATACCGGATCGGACTTGCGGCAGCAGCCTGTGTGGCAGTTGTGGCAGGAGCTGTAGTATGGAATCAGGGGAAAAATTATAACGGAGTGTCAGATTCTTCTAATGTGGCAGCAGGAAATGCTAAGAGCAGTGCGGAAAATAAAATCAGTAACAGCAAAAAAATCCGGACAGCCAAAAGCTATGATGAGATTTATAAATATATCGAGCGGGCACAGGATAATTCCGGCATAGCAATGTATGCAAGAGGCAGCAATGAGACCGCAGTACAGGATTCCGCAGCAACAGCAAAATCAACAGGTTCTACATCTACAGCTTCTTCGACAGATACAGGCACTGCAGCAACGGCAGTAAGCGGAGATTATTCACAGACCAATGTCCGTCAATCAGGTGTAGACGAGGGAGACATTGCCAAAACAGATGGAACATATCTGTATGTACGAGAAGATAATGGACGGACAATTGATATTGTAGATGTAGAGGAAGGGTTAAAAAAATATAACGAAATTACGCTTGGAGAAGCGTATAACATCCAGGAATTTTATGTAAATACAGAACAGAAAAAATTAGTTGTTATATGTCAGAAAGACTGCACGGATGAAAACAGTAAGAAACGGGCAGATACGGATAACTGGAACCAGTCGAAGACAGCAGCAGTTACTTATAATATAGAAAATATACAAAAACCGGTCAAAGAAGGGGAAGTCACACAAAGCGGAAGTTATAATTCTTCCCGCATGGAAGATGGATATTTGTATCTGTTCAGTGAGTATTATACAGGAAGTAGTATGGTAAAAGATAAGCCGGTGACCTATGTACCACTGGTAAATGACAAAGAGATGAATCATACCAGCATCTGTCTGCCGTCAGTGAACTGTGGAACGATGTATGAAGTGATAAGTTCTGTAGATATCGAAAAACCGGATGAGACAGTAGATAATAAAGCAATTCTTTCTGATGGAGGTCAGATGTATGTCAGTGGAAAGAATATTTACTATTATGAATCCGAATGGCAGCAGGAGAATCAGACCGTAACAACTCTTAGGAAGATTTCCTATACGAAAGGGAAATTAAAAGCCGTAGCACAGGGAAAAGTAAAAGGATACCTGAATGATACCTTTTCTCTGGATGAATACAAAGGAAACTTAAGACTATTCACAACTAATGGAGAGGAAAATCTGGTAACAATCTTAGATAAGAAATTAGATAAGATCAGTGCCATTGAGAATCTTGCGAAAGGAGAGTCTGTTTATTCCGCAAGATTCATGGGAAAGACAGGATATTTCGTGACCTATGAACAGGTAGATCCATTATTCAGCGTAGATCTGTCAAATCCGGAAAAGCCAAAGATCCTTGGTAAATTAAAGATTCCGGGATTCTCGGAATACCTGCACTTTTACGGCGAGGATAAATTACTCGGAATCGGTATGTCAACAGATGAAGAATCTGGCATGTCAGAAGGCGTGAAAGTTACCATGTTTGATATTTCAGACCGTGCAGACGTGAAAGAAGAAGCTGTACTTGTCCAGGATGATCTATATGGAACAAATGTGGCATACGATTACAAATCAGTTCTGGCAGACGCAGTCAAAAACCGGATCGGATTCTCCGGCTACAGTCAGAATGGAGAGACATACTGCCTGCTGACCTATGATGAAAAAGAAAAGAAATTCGACACGATCCTGAAAGAAGACATCAATGGGAATACATCGCAGGGCGTTCGCGGAATATATATAGAAAATACGTTGTATGTGATCAGTGGGAATGTTATAGAAGCTTATGATATAGATACCGGGGAAAAGACCGGAGATTTAATATTATAAGTAGGTATTGGTATTTAATTTATTAACTGGGTGGCCTCTCGGTCCTTGAAGAAAACAGTATAAAGTGTTTCTTGTTCAGGCTCCATGCTCTAAGAAAAACTAAGAGAGCCAGAATCTCCTAAAAACAAAGGAATTACGTTCACAACTCCCCCCTTCGGGGCTCAGACAGGTTCACTACATTCCTTTAACGGAGATTCTGACTCTCTAACTTTTTCTAAGAGCACTCCACATTCACTAGAACCACTTTATACTGTTTTCTTCAAGTCGTGACTGGCTGCGGAAGTTAAAAATTAAGTGCCGGAAGCGGTAACCTTTGCGGCAACCACTACGGTACAGAAATTAACGATAATCCTTATAAATCCACTAAGATTTTAAACTTTTTACAGTTATCTTTCATAACCTTCCGGTATCA
>ERZ808240.5412-NODE-5412-length-10420-cov-2.544621_pt1 | contig 10420 bp, 8 predicted proteins | sample MGYA00521084_ERZ808240 | MGnify/ENA primary metagenome ERZ808240 (study PRJEB31516, sample SAMN03275571) | gut metagenome | biome: mammalia-associated habitat; material: feces | host: Papio cynocephalus | place: Kenya | collected 2012-08-06 ... | reverse complement strand
TGACGAGAGCCGTGTTCAATTGTTTGAATTAGGATATACAAGAGTTAAGGCTAAAATTACGATTGATATACAAGAAATAGATGATTGTAATCAAAGGGTAATTATTTTGACTACTAACGCTCAATATTATGACGAATGGAAAGGTTCGGATAATCATAGTAAAGACTGGACGACATATACGGTAGAGATTGAAATACAGTTGGAAAATATAGACGGAAATTTATTTTTAGAAATTCAGTCGGAAGGTCACGTTCTTAAAGATTTTAATCTTGGAACGATACATGCAGAAGTATATGTAGAAGCATAACCTTGTCAAGTAAAAGTTTATCGTAGGTGTGGGAGAGAAAGAAGTATGGAAAAGAGAGGCAAAAACGCCTCTCTTTTCCGTTTTTTATTTCATATTTTTCAAAATTCGCTCATAAATTAGTTCCGTATGAAGCTTGCCTCTTTATCGCCGTCGGATACCGCAAAAGTCCTGAAAATTCTTTGCGATAAAAAAACTAAAAACAGACTGTTCAAAATGGGTTTGACCGAAGGCGTGACCGTTACTCTCGTTCGTCGAGCTCCGCTCGGCGATCCCCTCGAATTAAAGGTGCGAGATTTTTACCTTGCAATCAGAAGCTCCGCCGCAGAAAAAATAGAAGTGGAAAAATTAAGCCCGCAAAACGGCAAAAAAACGGCGAGAAAAACGACGGAAATGTCGGGAAATTTAGCGGAAGAATCTTAAAAGGGGCGCGGACAAGGTATGAATCTGGCTTTAATAGGCAATCCGAACTGCGGCAAAACCACGCTTTTCAACGCGCTCACGGGAACGTATCAGAAGGTCGGCAATTTTGCGGGCGTAACCGTCGAGAAAAAGGACGGCGTTTACAAAAAGGACAAATCGCTTAAAATAACCGACCTGCCGGGGCTGTATTCGCTTTCCGCCGATTCCGCCGACGAGCGCGCCGTGACCGAATATCTCAAAACCACTCCGCCCGACGCCGTGATAAACGTTCTCGACGGAACGAATCTGGAAAGAAATTTATACCTTACCTGCGAGCTTGCGCGGCTTAAAATTCCCGTCGTGCTTGCCGTGAATTTTTGCGACGACCTCGATAAGAACGGCATAGTTCTTTCCGAAACCGCGCTTTCCTTGCTGTTCGGCGGCGTTCCCGTCGTGAAAATTTCCGCGCTTAAAGGTATGGGGCTTTCGGAACTTATCGCGGCGGCGCGCGGAAAGGCTGAAATCCCGAAACTTGCGGTGTCGGTCGTCGGCTCGGCAGGCGGGAAAACAGGCACGGAAACGGGCGCGGAAACGGCGAATTTCTACGATTTTATCGAAGAAAATATCGGAAAAGTCATACGGAAAAAGGAGACGAGGGCAGAGAAGTTCACGCGGCGCGCGGACGGCGTTTTAACGCATAAGTACTTCGGAATACCGATTTTCGTCGCGGTGGTTTTGTTTATTTATTTTGCCGCGCTTAAAGTCGGCGGGGCTGCGGGCGAGCTTATCGGCGCGGGGTTTAAGAGCCTTGAAAATGAGGCGAGAAACGCGCTCGAAGGGGCGGGCGCGGCGGAATGGGCGATAAGCCTTTTAACCGACGCGGCGATAAAGGGCGTGGGAACGGTTTTATCGTTTTTGCCGCAGATTCTCGTGCTATTTTTGCTGTTATCCGTGGTCGAGGAAAGCGGTTACGCCGCGCGCGTGGCGTTCAATTTCGACAGATTGTTCAGGAGCTTAGGGCTTTCGGGCAAGTCGCTTTTGCCGCTTACGGTGTCGTGCGGGTGCGCGGTGACGGGGATTATGGCTTCGCGCACGATAGAAAGCGAGGGGGAACGCCGCGCCACGATTTTTCTCGCCCCGATGATGCCGTGCGGCGCGAAAACGGCGGTGTTCGGTTGGTTTGCGGCGGTCGTGTTCGGCGGGAGCGCGCTCGTGGCGGCTTCGGCGTACTTTTTAAGCCTGTTCGCGGTAGCTGTATTCGGAAAAATTCTCAAAAAATTCAAGCCGTTTCGCGGCTCGGGCGAGGACTTTCTGCTCGAAATGCCGACCTTACGCGCCCCGTCGGTAAAAGACGTGTTTTTCGTGCTGTGGGAGAAAACGAAAGACTTTCTGTTTAAGGCGGGAACTGTGATTTTTACCGCTTCCGTCGTGCTGTGGGTGTTGAAAAACGTCGGCGCGGGCGGGTACACGGGCGGCGAGGTCGAAAAAAGCTTTCTGTATTTTCTCGGCGACAAGCTGAAAATTTTGTTTTACCCGCTCGGGTTTTCGGGTTGGCAAAGCTCGGTGGCGATAATTTCGGGCGCGTTTGCGAAGGAGGCGGTCGTGGAAACGCTTGCGCTCCTTTCGGATAATCCCGCCGCGCTGTTCCCGACAAAGGCTTCCGCTTACGCGTTTTTGGCGTTCGTGTTGTTGTCTCCGCCCTGCGTTTCCGCGCTGTCGGTCGCGAAAAGGGAATTAAAAAGCGGCAAGCTTTTCGCGTTTATGCTCGTTTTTCAGTTTTCGGCGGCGTACGTCACGGCGTTTGCGATAAATTTTTTCGGAAATCTTTTCGTTCGCGCCGCAACTCGTTCGAGCGGCTTGATTTTTTCGGTAATAATCGTTATAATAATAGCGACGGTTTTTTTAGGCGCCGTTAAGGCGGCGTATCGCGGCGGGTGCGGGAATTGCGCGAAACGGGCGAAACGGGCGAAACGCACTACGGACGGGTGTAACCGTTTCGCGTGCGGCGCGGAGAAAAGCAAAAAACGCTGAGAAGAGAAAAGAGGACAGAACGCGGCGAAGGAGATAAAATATGTGCGACAGAGATAAAATGAAATCGCAGTACGATTATATGAGAGAGGCGGACGACAAGGAAGAGGACGCTTCTTATCCCGAGGAGTGGGCGGACGAACGCAGAAAGACCGATAAAGAACGGTATTTCGAGTATTACGACGACATAAAAACCACCCCGAAAGACGACTGGTGAGAAAAGTTTTTTGTAAGCGGTTTTGACCGTCCGTTAAGTTTGAAATCTCGTAAAATTTGAAAGTTCGTAAAGTTTGAACGCCCGCGGGATATGCTTTTCGCATATCCCGCGGGGAGAATGTAAAATAAAGTGTGTAAGTTAGAAAAAAAGGCTTACACACTTTATTTTACATTCTCACAATCGTAGTGGGCGCCTAAACGTCCCGTTTCGGGTTTTTACATTTCCGTTTTACCCCCCCACACGACGGTGTTGCTTGTTATGCTTAGTTATATGTGAAGATGTCGTACGTCATATATAAGGTATAGTCGAAAAATGTTAAAATATCGAGCTTATTCGAGATATTCGTTTTGTATTATTCGGAGACGGTGTGAGGGTTTATTCGAAAATTTATTCCTGTCGCGAGTAAAAAAAGGAAAGAGAAAAATTTCTTTGCGAGAAACCGTCTTTATATGAGGTTATACGTGGTATAAGAAATGCAAATGAAGAAAACAAAATTAAATTGCAAAAAAGCTTGATTATTTATTGTCAAAATGCTAAAATTTAAAGAAAAGTTAATAATTTTTGCGGGACGATTGTTTTCGATTCGATAATCGAGAAAATCCGTAAAGACCGTTTACCTTCTGATTTTAAATCACGGAAAAAAATCTCTGTATTTTTTTAAAAATTTTTTCCGTCTGACTGAAAAGAGAGGGTGGCAGACTGCGTTGCAGTCTGCCAATAACCTTATAAGGGTTAATCGGACAAAATCTTTACGATTTTATTCGTAAAAACCGTAATTCAAGAGGTGAGCATATGAAAAAAAGTACGTTGTTATACATTTTGAAAAGAATAATACTTGCGATGTTTACGGTGTGGGTTGTTATCACCGTCACGTTTTTCGTAATGCATGCTGTTCCCGGGGGGCCGTTCACATCGGAGAAAGCTAAATCGGATGAAGTGCAAGCCGCGCTGGAAGAAAAATACGGATTGGATAAACCGCTTATCGATCAGTACTTTACCTATCTCGGCGATATCGTAACTAAGTTTGATTTCGGACCTTCGCTCAAACAACTCGGCAAAGACGTTATAACTATTATCGGAGACGGAATGAAAACTTCCGCGAAAGTAGGTTTAATCGCAGCGGTTATAGCCTTGATAATCGGCGTTGCGCTCGGCTCGGTTGCCGCCTTGAAACGTAATACGGTAATCGATAGGATTATAATGGTTATAACGACCGCGTTCGTTTCGATGCCGTCGTTCATAATAGGAACGTTTCTTCTTTTGGCGTTTGCGCTCGCTATACCACTGTTCCCCGCAAACGGAACGACTGCCGCGGGACTCGTTCTGCCGGTAATAACGCTTTCTCTTTCGCCGATGGCTTACATTACGAGGTTGACGAGGTCGTCGATGCTCGACGTTCTTGGACAGGATTATATAAGAACCGCGAGAGCAAAAGGGGTTTCGGGCGGTAAAATTATTTTCGGGCATGCGCTCAAAAATGCGCTTATTCCCGTAATAACCTACTTCGGGCCGATGCTTGCGTATATAGTGACGGGGTCGCTCGTCGTTGAAAAAATATTCGCCGTACCCGGGGTCGGAAGAGATTTCGTAAGCAGTATCATTAACAGAGATTACCCGTTAATAATGGGAACAACGATTGTTCTCGCAATGCTTATAGTTGTGATGAATCTAATCGGCGATATACTGTACAAACTCGTTGACCCGAGAATAAAATTCGAATAAGAAGAGGATGAACATGAAAAAAAAGATATTTACGATGCATGTCGATCTTGACAGGTTTTTACCGGCTACCGACAAAGAAAAAGAGTATTCCGTGGCAATGCGTCCTTCGTCGACTTTTTTCAGAGACGGAGTCAAAAGATTTGTCAAAAACAAGGTCGCACTTGTATGTTTTTTCATAATCGTCGTAATCATTGCGTCGGTGCTGTTTATACCGTTATTTTATCCGTATGCTTACGATCAGCAATTAGGTGTCGCTTTCGGAAAAAATTCCGACGCTTCGTATAATAATTTATTTCCCTTTCAATTCGGTTCGACCGAGCGAAAAACGATAGAAACGGTAGACCTTTACAAAGAATGGAAAAAAACAAAGACGGTAATATCCGAAGACGAGTTTCTCGAAAAACAGAAAGAGGCAAACGATTTTTACGAGGCTTATTATGAAAAAAACGTTCTGGAAATGGAAAACGAAATAAAAGCGCTCGAAGAGAAAGGCGATGAAAACTCTATTAACGCCGCTAAGGTAAAGAAGGCGGAACTAGAACAATACAAAAGCGAATCTGCAAAAGAAAAATTAACATATCTTTCGAAAAATAAATACAATTCCGGGTATCTGACGTATAAAGAATATTTGTCGGCTACGAAAAAATGGGAGAGCGGAGAGGCTCCTAAGAAACCTTTTCCGCACTTGTTCGGTACGGACAGCCTCGGGAGAGATTATTTTATAAGGGTGGTATACGGGGCGAGGATATCTCTTTTCGTAGGTTTTTTCGCAAGTATAATAGTTCTTTTGATTGGTCTTACCGTAGGGTCGATTGCCGGGTATTTCGGAGGGAAGGTCGATATGGTTATCATGAGAATAGTCGATATTATCTACTCTCTTCCCGACATGTTGATGGTTATACTTTTGGCGTCGAGCCTTAAACTTGCGCTCGGCAACTCGCTCGACGGGACCGTGTTCGGTTCGCTAGGCAGCAATATGATAAGTCTGTTTATTGTGTTCGGACTTTTGTATTGGGTATCGATGGCTCGTCTTGTCAGAGGACAGATTTTGTCGTTGCGCGAACAGGAATACGTATTGGCGGCAAGAGCGGCGGGCGCGAGCGGAGGTTGGATAATCAGAAGACATTTGCTTCCGAACTGTATGAGCGTGATAATAATATCGACAGCCCTTCAGATACCGAGTGCTATTTTTACCGAAAGTTATCTTTCGTTTTTAGGACTCGGAGTCAATGCTCCGATGCCGTCGCTCGGCTCGCTTGCGTCGGACGCTCTGAACGGAATAAATTCTTACTCGTACAGGCTGATAATTCCTGCCATTGTAATTTCGCTCATAGTTTTGTCTCTAAATCTCGTGGGCGACGGGCTGCGCGATGCGTTTGACCCTAAGATTAACGGTTAAAAGGAGGCGATCATATGCCTTTACTCGAAGTAAAAGATTTGAGAACGTCGTTTTTCACGGACGCCGGAGAAGTTAAAGCGGTAAACGGGATTTCATTCTTTTTAGAAAAGGGGAAAGTTCTCGGAATCGTAGGCGAATCCGGTTCGGGAAAATCGGTTACGGCTTATTCGATAATGCAGATACTCGCTCCGACGGGGAAAATCGTATCCGGATCGATTAAATATAACGGCACGGAACTCGTAAATTCGGGCGAGAAGGTAATGAAAAACATAAGGGGAAATAAAATCTCGATTATATTTCAGGACCCGATGACAAGTCTTAACCCGACATATACAATAGGAAAGCAACTTGTGGAAGCGATTGTTCTGCACACCCCCCGAAACAAAAAGGAAGCGTGGGAACGCGCGGTTGAAATGCTCAGACTTGTCAACGTGAACGAACCCGAAAAGAGGATGAAGCAATATCCTTACGAACTTTCGGGCGGTATGCGTCAAAGAGTGATGATTGCTATGGCTTTAAGTTGCGAACCGGATATACTTATTGCGGACGAGCCGACGACCGCGCTCGACGTCACCATTCAGGCTCAGATTCTCGAACTGATGACCAATCTTCAAAAAGAACTCGGTATGGCAATTATTATGATTACTCACGATCTCGGAGTTATCGCCAAGATGTGCGACGAGGTAATCGTTATGTATGCCGGTGGGATTTGCGAACAGGGTACTGCGGACGAAATTTTCTATAATCCCGTTCATTCGTACACAAAAGGCTTGATAAAATCGTTGCCGAGGGTAGACAAAATGGGAAAACGTCTTGAACCCATCAAAGGAACGCCGATAGACCTTTTGAATATGCCTAAGGGATGTCCGTTTGCGCCGAGGTGTCCCGACGCATTGAAAATCTGTCTCGACCTCAAGGCTCCGAGGATAGACGTAAACGAATTTCACCGTTCGGCTTGCTGGAATTTTATATATAAGCAATATCGGAGCGAAAAGTTGACGGACGAAGAATTGGAAGAGCTTGTCGAAAGAGAGGAGGCCGAGAAAAATGACGGATAGAAAAAAATTGGTAGAGGTCGTGGACCTCAAAGAGTATTTCGATATCAATACGGGATTTTTCAAGACAAAACCGCTTAAAGCGGTGGACGGCGTTTCATTTTACATATATGAAGGTGAAACATTGGGACTCGTGGGGGAGTCGGGATGCGGAAAAACGACGGTCGGACGAACTATCTTAAATCTTTATAAACCGACCGGCGGGCAAATATTTTTTGACGGACAAGAAATAAAGGACGGGAAGAGTTTAAAGGAATTCAGGAAAAAGGCGACGATGGTTTTTCAGGACCCGTATTCGTCGTTGGATCCGAGAATGACGGTCGAGGATATCATAGCCGAACCGCTCGATATCCACAAGGCGTATTCCTCGAAAGAGGAAAGGCGACAAAGGGTATTGGAATTGATGGAGTATGTAGGGCTTAACAGCGAACACGCTTCGCGTTACGCTCACGAGTTTTCGGGAGGTCAGAGACAGAGGATAGGTATTGCCCGCGCTCTTGCGCTGAATCCGAAATTTATAGTGTGCGACGAACCCGTTTCCGCGCTTGACGTTTCCATTCAGGCGCAGGTGGTAAATATGTTCGAGGACTTACAAAAAAAACTCGGTCTTACCTATTTGTTTATCGCTCACGATTTGCTCGTCGTAAGACATATAAGTAACAGAATTGCGGTTATGTATCTCGGTAAACTTGTAGAACTCGCCCCGTCTGACGATATTTGCGATAAACCGCTTCACCCGTATACGCAGGCCTTGATGTCGGCAGTTCCGATACCGGATCCGGAGGCGGCGAGGAACAACAAACGGATTATGCTCGAAGGCGATATTCCGAGTCCGCTCGACGCCCCGTCGGGATGTCCTTTCAGGACGAGGTGTCCCATAGCGGAAGAGATATGCGCCGCAGAGATGCCGGAACTAAAAGAGATTCAGCCGCAGAGGTTTGTAGCGTGTCACAAGGTTAGCCGTTAGGGATATGAACTTATCGAGCCTTAAAGCCGTCTTTTTGCATATTTTCGCAAATTCTCGCTCGTAGTACGGCAAGTACATCTGCGTTCGCCTTTACCAAAAATCATCGAAAATATCGACGTTTTGGTTGAAGGCAAGACCGAGTTCGAACGCAATCGCCTGTGGCTAAAGTCGGTTAAAACCGATATTTATACCGAACAATTGTTTTTTTCGACGAAAAAAATCGTCGTAAAAATAGAAATCGACGTCTGTTGTGCAATGCGGACGCATGAAAAAAATTTTTAAAAGGAGATAACTAAAATGAAAAAATTTGCTACTATAGCAATTGCTGCGGCTCTCGCCGCAACCGTAATTTTGAGCGCAACTGCCTGCAAAGACAAAAATACGGGACAGAAAACTCCGCCGTCGTTTACATATCTTTACAACAACGGCAGTGGACATCAACAGATCGGCGAATATCTTCAGGGTGCATTGTCTACGGTGGGTCTCACGCTTAATCTCGAAAATCAGGAATGGAACACTTTCCTAAACACGAGAAAGGAAGGGAATTATACGATTGCGAGAAACGGTTGGCTCGCGGATTATAGCGATCCCATCTGTTTCCTCGACATGTGGACTACCGGTTCGGGAAACAACGACGTTCAGTTTGGCAAAGGCGCGCATAAAGATCTTAAAATGTACAGCGTCGATTTGACGAAATACGGTGGCTCTAAAGTCGAAAACGGAACGTGGGCGGAAACCTACGACGTTCTTATCGATAAAATCAATAAGGAAAGCGACAACGTAAAACGATATGAAATGATGCACATGGCAGAGGATATGCTTATGGATACCGGCTGTATAGTACCTCTTTATTTCTATACCGATATCTATATGTTAAGCAACAAAGTGGATGGCTTCTATTCCAATCCGTTGGGATATAAGTATTTCCAGGATACTACCGTTGACGGTAAAGACGATAAAATAGACGTGTGTCTCGCTTCCGAACCCGACAGTATCGATCCGGCGCTTAACTCGGCGGTAGACGGAGCGACGATGCTTGCCCACCTCTTCTCCGGTCTTGCGAAATGGGATAAAAATCCGGAGACGGGCAAACTTGAAGTTGTTGCCGACGCTGCCGAAACGCTTAGCGAAGGCGTTGCTAATGCCGACGGTACTACAACCTATACTTATACGCTCAAAGACAACACATGGTCGAACGGCGAAAAAGTAACTGCGGCGGATTATGTTTATTCGTGGAAGAGAGCGGCGTCAACGAAACTCGGCGCAGACTACGAATATATGTTCAATCCGATAAAAGGTTACGGTGAAGCCGACGTCGACAATCTTGCCCCGCTCGCGGTTGAAGCGTTAGATGAAAAAACTCTTAAGGTTACGCTCGCGACGGACGTTGCGTATTGGGAAGAGTTGCTTGCTTTCCCTGTTTACTATCCCGTATATAAAGATGCGGTTGCAAATGAAAAATGGGCGACCGAACCCGAGACATACGTTTCAAACGGTGCGTATAAATTAACCGCTTGGACTCACAAGAGCTCTATCACTATAGAGAAGAGGGAAGATTATCACGACGCGGCTGACGTTAAAATGAAAAAGATAGTTTTCAACCTCTCCGACGACGACAACAATATGCTTACCAACTTCAAAAACGGAGCATGGCAACTTATAGACAGCGTACCGAACAACGAAATAAGCAATCTTAAGACTCAATATCCCGATCAGTTCTTTGTTGCGGGTCAAATCGGAACATATTATGTGTGCTTTAACGTTAACGCAGATCTCTTACCGAAGACTTCTACTTTGGAAGGAGTAGAAAAAGAAAAAGCGCAAGCTGAAATAAGAAAGGCTATAAGTTTGTTGATTGATCGTAATTATATAGTTGAGGAAATCGGTAAAGCAGGTCAGGTTCCCGCTTCGTCCTTCGTAGCGATGGGTATGACCAATCCCGACGGAACCGAGTTCTACAAGACTGCAGGTCATAACAAAGAATATGTAGGATATTATAAGGTTGATAAGGAATCGTACGAATCGAATTGTAAAGAGGCGGAAGAGATTCTCAAGAAATATTATGATATCAAAATCAAATAGCAATCGCTTTATGCGATAATGTGGTTGTTCAAGCGGTAAAACGCCATTGCATTTGAACGACTCGACTGCAAGCCTCGCGGGAAATTGCCCCGCGAGGTTTACAATCTTAATCGCAACTCAAAAACAAGGCTATAAGTTGATAAATCGAACAAAAAGTAAATGAATAAATAAATTTAACCGCCCGCCGCAGTCCCTGCGGCGGGCGGTTTCTCGTAAAGCCGAATCGTACTGTCGAAGCATTATT
>ERZ808240.5408-NODE-5408-length-10425-cov-4.594696_pt1 | contig 10425 bp, 10 predicted proteins | sample MGYA00521084_ERZ808240 | MGnify/ENA primary metagenome ERZ808240 (study PRJEB31516, sample SAMN03275571) | gut metagenome | biome: mammalia-associated habitat; material: feces | host: Papio cynocephalus | place: Kenya | collected 2012-08-06 ... | reverse complement strand
GCTATACACAAATCAAGCATGGCACAAAGGCCGGACAATAGCGGATCAGCAGACGGCACGATGTGCTTCGATGGGTTCGATGACTGGTGGGTGCATCCCCTCGCGGTAATCGAGATCACCCTGATCCATACCGCGTAACAGCACTTCGGCTGTGGCGATGTTGGTGGCGATGGGTACGCTGTGCATATCGCACAGACGGAGCAGATTCTGCTCGTTGGAATTCCCGGTATCCGTCTTGAGCGGATCACGGAAGAACAGAACGAGGTCGATCTCATCGCAGGCAACACGGGCTGAGATCTGCTGGATGCCGCCCAGCTTGCCGGAGAGATAGCAATGAACCGGCAGGCCGGTAGCCTGAGCCAGCATCCGTCCGGTGGTACCGGTGGCAATGACCGTGTTGCGCGAAAGGATCGCGCTGTAAGCAGTGCAGAATTGGAGCGCAAGCTCCTTGCGAGAATCATGTGCAAGAATGGCAATTGTCATATCGCTTTCTCCTTTGTTCTCAGTATAGTGTTGTGGATGGCGGAACATGCAGAACTGACGTTCTGTGAAAAACAAATCCGAAAAGGTGATATATAAGATGTGAAATCGTTATCAACTTTTTCTACCATAGTTTTACCGCAGAACAAACGGAGAGTCAAGATATTTCTTGTTTTTTTGCAAAAATAATCGACAAAAGTGATACTTTATCCTTGTGAACAATAGGGAAAATTTGGATACAACAGTTTTTCACAAATAAAAGCTTGACAAAAAATAAGAACAAGTTGTAGCTGCTGCAAAAACAGTCCATCCCGGTAAAACAAAAATGCAGGCTGACAGAAAATCAGCCTGCATAAAAAGATGATCCAATTGATTCAACGGATCTGTCCGTCGCCGTGAACGATATACTTATAGCTGCACAGCTCGCCTAATCCCATTGGGCCGCGCGCATGGAGCTTCTGGGTCGAGATTCCCATCTCACAGCCCAAACCGAATTCGCCGCCATCGGTGAAACGAGTGGAACAGTTGACATAGACCGCCGCGCTGTCGACAGCCGCCGTAAAGAGGTCGGCATGAGCAGGCGTTTCGGTCAGGATGGCTTCGCTGTGGCCGGTGGAATGCTCGGCAATGTGGCCGATGGCCTCTTCTACACTGTCCACGACCTTGACGGCCAGAATGTAATCAAGGAATTCGGTGTCGAAATCTTTCTCACCGGCAGGAGTGCCGTCGATGATGGCAGCGGCGCGAGGGTCAAGACGCAGTTCGACCGGGTGCAGACCCTTTGCGATGCGGTCAGGGCCGAGACGTTTTGCCAGTTTGGGCAGGAACTCGGCGGCGATGGCCGAATGGACAAGACAGACTTCTTCCGCATTGCAGACACTCGGACGGCTGGCCTTGGCATTTTCGATGATGTCCAGAGCCTTGTTCTGGTCGGCGGTGTCATCGACAAAAATATGGCAGATACCGGTACCGGTCTGGATGCAGGGAACCTTGGCATTCTCAACACAGGCCCGGATAAGTCCGGCACCGCCACGAGGAATGAGCAGGTCGACATAACCTACTGCGGTCATCAGAGCATTAGCGGAAGCGTGTGTCGTGTCTTCGATGAGACAAACGGAGGTTTCCGGCAGGTCGGCAGCGCGGATGCCCTGACGCAGAGCCTCGACGATGGCGTGACTGGAACGCCATGCTTCCTTGCCGCAGCGGAGGATGCAGGCATTGCCGCTCTTGAGAGCGAGGGCGGCGGCGTCGCTGGTGACGTTGGGGCGGCTCTCGTAGATGATGGCAACAACACCCATCGGAACGGCAGTCTTTTCGATGACAAGTCCGTTCGGACGTTCGATGCGGCGCAGTACCTCGCCTACCGGGTCAGGCAGGGCGGCGACATCCCGGATGCCCTTTGCCATTGCGTTGATGCGGTCGGGCGTCAGAGCCAGACGGTCAAGCATGACTTCCGAAATGTGACCCCGTGCGGCGTCCAAATCGGCAGAGTTGGCTTCGAGGATAGCGGCCTGTGCTTCCGGAGAGGAAAGAGCGTCTGCCATTCCGAGCAGGGCTTTTTCACGGGTCGCAGAATCCGCCAGAGCCAGCGTCTTTTTTGCGCTGCGAGCGGCTTCGAGAATTTCCTGTGTTGTCATAGTTAGTCCTCCTTGTGGCCTACAAAACGGGTGCCGACAGGCTTCCCGGCGGCGATGTCATAGAGCAGTTCCGGGTGAGAGCCGTTTGCGATCACCATATCGGCACCCTCGACCGTTACCATCTGGGCGGCACGGAGCTTGGTGGACATGCCTCCAGTGCCGAGGGCGGAGCCTGCACCATCCGCTAGAGCAAGAACTTCTGGCGTGATCTCCTCGACCACCGGAATGAGCTTTGCGTCCGGGTGGGTATGAGGATTTGCTGTATACAGGCCGTCGATGTCGCTCAGCAAAACCAGCAGGTCGGCATGGGCGCAGCAGGTGACGATGGCAGCAAGGGTATCGTTATCGCCGATGGAGGTGATCTCATCGGTGGAAACGGTGTCGTTCTCGTTGATGATGGGCAGCGCACCCAGTTCCAATAGACGGGAAAGGGTGTTTTGGAAGTTGGCTCGGCGTCCGGCATGTTCCACATCCACACCGGTCAGCAAAATCTGCGCTACAGTGTGGTTGTAGGCGGTAAAGAGCCGGTCGTAAGTATACATCAGTTCGCACTGGCCGACAGCGGCGCAGGCCTGCTTGGTAGACATGTCTTTCGGACGTGCCGGAAGCGAGAGTTTGCCGACGCCCATGCCGATGGCACCGGAGGAGACGAGGATGACTTCGTGACCGGCGTTTTTCAGGTCGCTCAGGACTTTGACGAGTTCTTCGGTGTGGCGGATGTTCAGCCGTCCGGTGGAATGTGCCAGCGTAGAGGTGCCGACTTTGATGACGATGCGCATGAATTAACCCTTTCCCATTTCCTTTGTTTTATTGTAGGCGGCGAGGACAGCGTCCATCACGGCACCGCAGAAACCGTTCTCTTCGAGGACACGGACACCCTGAATGGTGCTGCCGGCCGGACTGCACACGGCATCTTTCAGCTCTCCGGGGTGCTTGCCGCTCTCAAGAACCATCTTTGCGCTGCCGAGAACCATCTGAGCGGTGTACTCCTGTGCCTTGGCACGGGGCAGACCACAGGCAACACCGCCATCGGACAGTGCCTCAATGAACTGGTACACCCATGCCGGGCCGCAGCCGGAAACGCAGCTGGCAGCGTCGATCATGTTCTCGGCGACAGCGTCCAGACGGCCTGCCGGAGCCATCAGCTTAAGGAACTCTTCCTCTTCCTCAGCGGTGACATTGCTGGAACAGTACTGGATCATGCCGGCACCGACCGAAGCAGGGGTGTTCGGCATGATGCGGATGACAGGATAGTCCTCACCGGCCATCTCCTGAATCCGAGAGATGGGCAGACCGGCAGCCATACTGCACAGAATAAAGCGGCTGGGACGCTCTGCCAATGTGAACTTGAGCGGCTCGAGCATGGCCTCCATCATCTGCGGTTTGACAGCCAGAAAAATGAGGTCACAGCGGCCTGCCACTTCGTCGTTGACGGTCGTGTTGCAGCCCAGTTCCGCAGCCAGAGCTTCGGCTTTCGCCGCAGTGCGGTTTGCAAGATAAACATTCTGAGGGTCAGTTGCTTTACAGACTGCACGAGCGATGGCACCGCCCATATTACCACAGCCTAAAAAACCAATCGTTTTAATCATATAGATACCTTCTTTCTAAAGGATAAGTGATAGAATCAGAAAACGCAGTCTGCGTTTCTTTCATTCTAAGCACAGCGGAAGAGAAAATCAAGAGCTGTGGACAAAACTTTATTAAATTAAAGTTCCTATTGACAATGAGAGACGGAATTTTTATAATGAAAGCAGAAAAGGCAACGGAGCCCACAGGGGGTTCTGTGGCCTTTTTCTTTTTTACTCCGGGAATATCCGGCGGTTTGGGTCAGTAAGGGAAAGGCTGACGGGCCGGAAATTCCGGAAAACGAGCAAAATCCAGAATAAAAGAGGGGAAATCCATGGATCAATTGGTAAAACATCAGCAGACCATCAACGATCAGCTGGCACGGTATGGAGTCAAATTCGGCCTGTACAAGAATGGCGTGTTTCAGGAACGGCTGTTTCCGTTTGACCCATTGCCGCGTGTCATTACGGCACAGGAGTTTGAAAAGCTGAACAAAGGGCTGGTCCAGCGCGTCAACGCATTGAATCTGTTTCTGAAGGATGTCTACGGCGAGAAGAAAATCATCAAGGACGGCATTGTGCCGGAGGATTTTGTTTTTGCTGGAAGCGGTTATCTGCTGCAGTGTGAAGGCTTTGTTCCGCCGAAGGGAGTGTACAGCCATATTTCCGGCATTGACCTCGTGCAGGCAAAGGACGGCAGCTGGTTCATTTTGGAAGACAACCTGCGCATCCCGAGCGGCGCGTCCTATCCGCTCATTGCCCGGGAACTCTGCCGCCGGTGCAGCCCGGAAACGTTCAGCGATAACTCCATCGTGGACAACCGCAACTATGCAAAACTGCTGAAAAAGACGATGGACTCGGTCAACACGGGTGGCATCAACGTCGTGTTTACGCCGGGCAGATATAATGCCGCCTATTTCGAGCATAGTTATCTGGCCGAAAAGACTGGTGCAGTGCTGGCGGAATGCGGCGACCTGTATGTGGAAAACAACCACGTTTACCTCAGAACTGTCCACGGAAAGGAGCAGGTAGGTGCCATCTATCGGCGTATCAGCGACGAATATCTTGACCCACTCTGTTTCAAGCCGGAGAGCCTTATCGGAATTCCCGGCGTCATGGACGCTTACCGTGCCGGAAATGTAGCCTTGCTGAATGCGCCGGGCAACGGTGTGGCAGATGATAAGGGCATCTATTACTTCGTGCCGAAGATGATCCAGTATTATCTGGGCGAGGAACCCATTTTGCAGAACGCACCGACCTATCTGCCGTTCTATGAAGAAGACCGGAAGTATGTGCTGGAACACCTCGAAACGCTGGTCGTCAAGGATGTTGCCGAGGCCGGCGGTTACGGCGTGGTGTTTGGACGTGATCTGACAAAGAAACAGCTGGAAGATTTCCGCACAACCATTCAAAATGAGCCCCGGCGGTTTATTGCGCAGGAAGTCATCGACTTCCTCGACCTGCCTATCATGGAAAAGGGTGAAAAAGTCCTGCGGAAAGCAGACCTGCGGGCATTCGTGCTGAGTCGCGGCGACGATACCGAGGTGTGGGCCAGCGGCCTGACCCGGTTCTCGCGCAATCCGGATAGTTTTGTTGTCAACAGCTCGCAAGGAGGAGGTTTTAAAGACACATGGGTATTATCTCGCTGAACAAGGCCAGCCGTTTGTACTGGCTGGGCCGCTATTCCGAACGGGTCTATACCGGACTGAAAGAAGTCAAACCCATCTATGATTCCAGTGTGGATGGCACCGAGGCAGACTTTGTACCATACTGCCAGAAGCTCGGCATCCCCTGTGATTACCAGAACACGGTGGATTTCTGCAAACGATACTTTTTTGACCGGAACAACCCGAATTCGCTCGCGGCAAGTCTGGTCTATGCTTACGATAATGCTATCGTTCTGCGCGATACGCTGACGACGGATACCTTATCTTATATCTTTATGGCCATCAGTGCGATGGAAAAAGCATCCGTGAGCGATACGCCGGGCGTACAGCTCCAGTGGGTATTGGATGATATTCTGGCATTCCGGGGCAGCTGTGAGGAAAATATTTACGATGAAGAGATTCGCAGCATGATAAAACTGGGCGTCAGTGTGGAGCGTGTGGATCTTTATCTTCGTCTCGGAGAGGAACCGGATAAGACCCGGCGAGAGTTCGAGCGGCTGTTCAACCGGCTTTACAAGACTCAGCTGCAACCGGATAAGCGGCGGCTGGAATTTCTGGTGGACGCCATTTTGGATAGCTCCAAGCCGGACGCAACGCCGTATGAGATGATCGAGGCACTGGAAGGATTGTTTCTCGACCTGTAACAGGAGCGAAAGCTCTGCACAACGCTTCGCAGATGTGGTACAATAGACAAAAACCAATGCGCGAGGGAATGTATGACAGAACTGGAATTTGAATTCCGGGCAGAACTTGCTTTTTCGGAGCCTGTCCGGGAACATGTGTTTTCGCTCCACTGTCTTCCACGGGAAGATGAGGAACAGATGCTTCAGGCTTACGGTGTAATGCTGGAGCCGGCAGCAGGATATGAAATGCGGCGTGATGGCTTCGGAAACTGGCTGGTATGCGGCTCTTGTCCGGAACCACACGAAGCGTTTGTTTATTGCACGCATGGCATCGTCCGGGTAAATCGAACCCGGCGGACAACGGAAGAAGTAAACCCGGTGCTTCGCTATCCGACCCCGTTGACGATGCCGGATGACGCGATCCACTCACTTTGGAAGATGCTTCCGCTGGAAGGAAAAACGCCGTGGGAACAGGCAGAACTGCTGAATCAGGCCGTGGCGGACGCATTGGCCTACCGCCCCGGAACGACCGGGCTGCAGACCACTGCCGCCGAAGTACTGCGCGCAGGGGAGGGCGTCTGTCAGGATTACGCGCATCTGCTGCTGTCATTGGCCCGGCTGTCCGGATTCGGCGCACGGTACTGTATGGGTCTGATCCCCGGAGAGGGTGCCACCCACGCATGGGCGGAACTGGCTCTGCCGGATGGCTGGAAGGGTTTTGACCCGACGAATCATCGGGCGGCGGATGAGACGTACCTGCGGTTTGCAGTCGGACGGGATGCGTTGGATTGCCGGACGGAACGGGGCGTTTTCCGGGGAAATGTCATGCAGACCATGAACATTCAAATGAGGCTTAGGAAAAGAGAACGCTGAGACGTTAAAAGGGTAAGAAATATGGAACAAACGGTAGCAAGCGTTTCGCTTGCGGTACATGAAAAACTGGAACTGAAAAAGAACAGGCTTTCGCCGCTGCCCGGCAACGATAAGGGAAAGCGCATCTGTGTTGTGACCGGTGTGCATGGCGATGAACTGGAAGGACAGTATGTGGTTTATCTGCTCAATCGAAAAATACAGGCACACCCGGAACTGCTGACCGGTACAGTGGATATCTACCCGGCTATCAATCCGCTGGGCATCAATACCATTCAGCGCGGTATCCCACTTTTCGATCTGGATATGAACCGCATTTTCCCGGGCAATACCAATGGCCCGATGGCGGAATACTATGCCCACGAGGTCGTGGAGGATATGAAAGGTGCGGATATCGCCATTGATATCCATGCCTCGAATATCTATCTGCGCGAACTGCCGCAGGTGCGCATCTCGGAAGAGACGGCCCCGGCTCTGGTGCCGCTGGCAAAAGAGCTGAATGTGGATTTTGTCTGGATCCATGCAGCGGCGACGGTTCTGGAAAGCACGCTGGCACACAGTCTGAACATTATCGGCACCAACTGTCTGGTCGTGGAGATGGGCGTTGGTATGCGCCTGACGCCGAGCTATGGTGAGCAGCTGGCAGAGGGCATCCTGAACCTGATGAAGAGTCAGGGAATGTGGGAAGGGGAGACCATCACACCGCGTAAACCCATCGTCAGCAAGGACGAAGTGGCCTTTATCAATGCGGACAAGGCCGGTATTTTTATCCCCAGTGTGGAGCATAACGGCATGGTGAAAAAGGGGCAGGAGCTGGCAGTCATTGCCGACCCGTTGACCGGCGAGGTGCGTCAGACCTTGATGGCCCCGGCGGACGGCCTGCTCTTTACCCTGCGAGAGTATCCGGTCGTTTATCCGGGCAGTCTGCTGGCACGAATTCTGACGGGAGGGTTCTGAGATGAAACAGGAAGTTCTTTATACATTAGAGACGCCCTACCGCCAGAAATTTGAAATTGAAGGGTTCCGGTTCGGCAGCGGTGAAAAAGCCTGCGCAGTTGTGGCGGCTGTCCGCGGCAATGAGGTGCAGCAGATGTACGTCTGTGCCCTTCTGGTGCAGAAGCTGCGCAAACTCGAGGAAATGGGCGCAATATCACCAGACAACGAGATTCTGGTCGTGCCCTGCGTCAACCACTTCTCAATGAACGTTGGCAGCCGGTTCTGGGCGATGGACAAGACCGATATCAACCGGATGTTCCCGGGATACGATCAGGGCGAGACGACCCAGCGCATCGCGGCGGCTTTGTTTCAGGCAGTGCAGGGCTATAAATACGGCATCCATTTTGCGTCCTTTTATCTGCCCGGCGATTTTGTGCCGCATGTCCGCATCATGAACACTGGCTACCAGACGGCAAGTCTTGGAAATTTGTTTGGACTGCCCTATGTCGTCATGCGTGACCCACAACCCATCGACACAACGACCCTGAATTACAACTGGCAGATCTGGGAGACGAATGCGTTCAGCATCTATACCAAGGAGACGGACGAGATCGACGAGCGGAGTGCGCAGCAGGCGGTGGCCGCCGTCCTGCGCTACCTCAGCCGGGTCGGCGTCCTCAAGTATCACTGCCACAGCGGATATCTGGCAACAGTGGTTCAGGAAAGTGAGCTGGCAAATGTTCTGACTCCGGCCGGCGGTATCTTCCGCCGGTTCGTGGAGCCGGGCGAAGAGGTGGAGTACGGGCAGAAGCTGGGAGTTATCCTTGACCCGTTCACGGCAGACGTGGAAGCAGAGATCCTCTGCCCGACCAGCGGCGTTATCTTTTTTGCGATGAAAAAGCCGCTGGCGACAGAGCATGAGGTGGCGTTCAAAGTCATCCGGCGGCTCCACGGAGGACAGGAATAAGTGGAGAGAAAAGGCGTTTTTTCGCTGTGTAACAAAAAATTCATCGAAAGGATTCAATTTTCGCTTGCAAACTATTCGCAGTTTGCGGTATAGTAAGAGCGGAAGTTGAATTTCTTCCCCGGCCTGACGGTCGGCAACTGTGGAGACGCGAGATGGTCCGGTATCCGTTTTGCGCTCCGCCGGGAAAGGATGGAGATTTGTGTCACAGACAACAAAACGCGCACTGGAAGCATCTCTGAAAAAGCTGCTGCTGGAAAAACCGCTGAACAAGATAACCATCAACGATATCACCGAAGACTGCGGCGTGAACCGGATGACTTTCTACTACCATTTCAAGGATATTTACGATCTGGTAGACTGGATCATGGTGGAGGATGCCACAAAAGCTCTCGAGGGCAAATCCTTTGATACATGGAGTGAGGCATTCCTCGATATCCTGAATGAGATCCGCGAAAACAAGGCTCTGGTGCTGAACGTTTACCGCTCGGTCAGCCGGGAACAGGTGGAGCAGTACCTTTATAAGATGCTGGACCCCATGCTGCATGATTTTATGGAACGGGAATCGCATGAGATGTCCGTTCAGGATGCTGACAAACAGTTCGTCATCGACTTTTATAAATACGCTCTGGTCGGCATGGTTCTGGAATGGATCCGCAAGGATATGAAGACGGATCCGGTCGTGATCACGGAACGACTGAACACCCTGCTGCACGGAGATTTTCATCGTGCATTGCAACGGTTCAGCGCAAGCAGTGGGATCGGAGATTGACGAAATTTAGACAACTTGGGCGTCGTGATGGGTTTTCCATCACGGCGTTTTTTCTGTTTATGGCAAATTTCATCTGCTTTGAGTAAGATAATACCAGTAAAAACAAAGAGAAATCACGCGGAGGAAATTGGTTATGAACACCACACTTGATTCATTGACTCATAAAATGCAGCGTGCCGCTGTCGGCAAGATGGTCGATATGACCCTTTCGCATGTAAATAAAGACCGCCAGAAGGCAATGACCCAGCTGGTCGATGTCGCAAAGCAGTTCTACGGCGACTCCTTCAGCGAAGAAAGCTACGAGAAGGCTCGCCAGACCCTGAGCAGCCCGGACAGCAAATGGTCGAAGCTCATCAACTGCGTCCTCGACCAGACCGACCCCAATGTGGCTCGTACCACAGCACTGAATCTGGGCTACGAGGCGTTTTTTCGCGGAACCAAGACCATCCGCGAAAATCGTGTAAAGTACCAGTGCAACATCCCCTGGCTCATCCTGTTTGACCCGACCTCGGCCTGCAATATGCACTGTGTCGGCTGCTGGGCAGGTGAGTACGGCCATAAGAACAACCTTTCCTTTGACGATATGGATAAGATCATCACGCAGGGCAAGGAACTGGGCGTTTACCTGTACATGCTGACCGGCGGTGAGCCGCTGGTGCGGAAGGCGGATATCCTCAAGCTGGCCGAAAAGCACAACGATGTACAGTTTGCAATCTACACCAATTCGACCCTTATCGACGAAAAGTTCTGCGAAGAGGTCGTTCGTCTGGGCAATATCGCTTTCATGCTGTCCATCGAGGGTACTCCTGAGACCAACGATGCACGCCGCGGCGACGGACACTATGCTGCGGTCATGAATGCAATGGATCTGCTGAAAAAGCACGGTATCCTGTTCGGTACCTCCATCTGCT
>ERZ808240.5407-NODE-5407-length-10432-cov-38.604799_pt1 | contig 10432 bp, 9 predicted proteins | sample MGYA00521084_ERZ808240 | MGnify/ENA primary metagenome ERZ808240 (study PRJEB31516, sample SAMN03275571) | gut metagenome | biome: mammalia-associated habitat; material: feces | host: Papio cynocephalus | place: Kenya | collected 2012-08-06 ... | reverse complement strand
CGCGAAATAATAGCGAATGCTTTTTGTTTACCAACGATGTCTTGGAGATGGCTTTCACCAAATCCAACGGCAAAGGTACAACTAAATATCGAGACTATCGTGCTTTTCATAGGAAAAGTTTACTGGCAGGCAGCATTTTATACCCATTATGGCAATTCACTACAGCGACAAGCATCTATCGCTAATAGGAGCCAAACACCATCGCTAATAGGAACAAAGCCTCATCGGTATTAGCGACCTATACCCCCTAACCCTTATAGCGATTCGACCGCACAACAGGTGAGCGACGGGCGCACAACATGTGTTGTGCAGCCGCATATCAGCTGATGTGCAAGCGCACAACAGCCGTTGTGCGGTTACAGAACCATTTATTTCAACTTTTCCTTGCTGTTCTCAGAATAAAAGCGTACCTTTGCATACCATCTGCCAACGAACAAGGCAGACAAACAAGGACATCAAGTTTTACTAATAACCTTATAACAACATTCGAATGGCTATCAAATACGAAATACATTACCTACCGAACGCTGGAGGAAACGACGTGACACGCAGGTTCGCCCACATCTTTGAGGAACCTGCCATGAGCGACAAGCAGATGATAGAGCGCATCGCCAAGCATAGCTGCCTGGGCGAGGGTGAAGTCTCCGCCGTACTCATGCGACTTCGCGACATCATCGAAGACGACTTGAAGGACGGCAGACGTGTGAACATCCCCGAAATCGGATACCTCTCGCTCTCAGCCGACCTCGACATGGACGACCTAAAGTCCGACAGCAAGGTGAGAGCCGGCTATGTGAGCGTAAAAGGCATCAAGTTTCGCCCCAATGCCGACCTATTGAAGCAAGTGAAATACCACACACATTTCGAGAAGTCGCAATACACCTCTCGCTCCTACCCTTTCTCCGAGGAAACATTGAAGGAGAAAATCAAGGAGTATCTGAAGACACATCGCTCCATCAACCGCCGAACCTTGGAGATAGAGTTTCATATCCGCAAGCAGACGGCGCTCAACTGGCTGAAGAAACTGGTGGATTCGGGCTTCTTGATAAAGGAAGGCTCCCGAACCGCTCCCGTCTATTTCTTGGCTGGAGAATAGCACATGGGGGTATCCACCACCAAACGCCCTGTTTCGGACTACCTAAATAGCGCCTACAGCATTGCGGAACGCCTGTCCGTAGGGAGGAGAGACAAGCGATGATGTTTTGGTGTATTTTTCGAAGAAAAACTTTGCCATGTCTGATTTTTAAGCTACCTTTGCAACAGATATAAACCACAAAACGTTATCGGCGAATGAAATATTACGAGATAGACAAAGACATGCGTTACCTGCAACTGCTGGCACAGTCGTTCACAACAGTGGCAGAAGCCAGCACCGAGATTATCAACCTGCAAGCCATTCTCAACCTCCCAAAAGGTACAGAACACTTCCTGGCCGATATACACGGCGAATACGAGGCTTTTCTGCATGTGCTGAAAAACGCATCGGGAAACATCAAGCGAAAGGTTAACGAGCTCTTCGGAAACACCTTGCGCGAAGCTGAGAAACGTGAGCTATGCACGCTCATCTACTACCCCGAGCAGAAACTGGAACTGGTAAAGCAAAACGAGCCCGACATCAACGACTGGTACCACATCACGTTGCACCAGCTGGTGGCAGTGTGCCGCGACGTGTCGAGCAAATACACCCGTTCGAAAGTAAGGAAGTCACTGCCCTGCGACTTCTCCTACATCATACAGGAACTTCTGCACGAACATACCGAAGACCACGACAAGACCGCCTATGTCAATGTCATCGTAGACACCATCATATCCACAGGCCGCGCAGACGACTTCATCACTGCCATCGCCAAGGTGATACAGCGGCTTGCCATAGACCAACTGCACATCCTTGGCGACATCTACGACCGCGGACCTGGAGCCCACATCATACTCGACACCATGAGCCATTACCATAGCTGGGACTTGCAATGGGGCAACCACGATGTGCTGTGGATGGGAGCCGCCGCAGGCAACGATGCATGCATCTGCAACGTGATTCGGCTGAGCCTGCGCTATGCCAACCTCTCCACCCTCGAAGAGGGCTACGGCATCAACCTCATCCCCTTGGCAACCTTTGCCATGGAAGCCTACAAGGAAGACGACTGTGCGGAATTCCTGCCCAAACTGAGCGGAGGCAGCACCGCCATAGACGAAAAGACCAAGCGCCTGACAGCCCAGATGCACAAGGCCATTGCCATCCTTCAGTTTAAGATAGAGGGACAGCTCATTGCCAAGCATCCGGAATGGAAGATGGACAAGCGTCGGCTCTTCGAACACATAGACTACGAGAAAGAGGAAATAGAGATAGACGGCAAGACATACCCCATGACATCGTGCCACTTCCCTACCATCAATCCAAGCTCGCCCTACGAACTATCGCCAGAGGAAGAGACTCTAATGGCCAAGCTGCACCATTCATTCATGGTCTGCGAGAAGCTGCACAAGCACATCAAGGTGATGCTGCAGCATGGCTGCATGTATACCATCATCAACAACAACCTGCTCTTCCACGCATCGTGCCCGCTCAATGAAGACAGCTCGCTGAAAGAAGTGGAAATATCCCCTAACAAGAAATTCGCCGGCCGCGACCTCATGCAACATACAGACATGCAGATACGCACAGCCTTCCAGTCTGACTCCGACCCCAAAGAGCGTGAATACGCCATAGATTACTTCATATACTTATGGTGCGGCCCCGACAGCCCACTCTTCGACAAGAGCAAGATGGCAACTTTCGAGCGATATTTCATCGCCGACAAGGAAACACACAAGGAGGAGAAAGGCTATTACTTCAAATTGCGCGATGACGAGCATGTCATCGACCACATCATGGATGCCTTCGGAGTGACAGGACCCAACAGGCATATCATCAACGGACACGTGCCTGTACGCACCACCAAGGGTGAGAATCCCATCAAGGCCAATGGAAAGCTGATGGTGATAGACGGTGGCTTCTCGAAGGCATATCACAACGAGACGGGCATTGCAGGCTACACATTGGTATATCACTCCCGCGGATTCCAACTGGTACAGCACGAACCCTTCACCAGCACAGAGGATGCCATCCTGCGGGGCACAGACATCAAGAGCACCACACAGATCGTGGAAATGTCGAACCGGCGCATGCTCGTGGCTGATACCGACATCGGTAGAGAACTGCGCAAGCAAATAGCCGACCTGGAAGAACTGCTGTATGCCTATCGCCATGGCTTCGTGAAGGAATCGGAAAGGAAGAAATAGGATCATTACAAATCAGTAAGTCCGCTGCAAATCTATGGTTTGCAGCGGACTTACTGATTTTATGTAGTCGATAGGGGAATCGAACCCCTATGCCAAGATTGAGAATCTTGTATCCTAACCATTAGATGAATCGACCTCAATAAAAAAGCCTGCACTGGTCTCACGACTGATGTAGGCGAATACCATGAAAAACACTGTAGTCGATAGGGGAATCGAACCCCTATGCCAAGATTGAGAATCTTGTATCCTAACCATTAGATGAATCGACCAACGGTGCATCTTTGGAAAAATGTTTGCGGAAGGTGGGGGATTCGAACCCCCGGTACGGTAAACCCGCACGTCAGTTTAGCAAACTGGTGGTTTCAGCCACTCACCCAACCTTCCTTGTCGGACTTGTCAACCGAACGCAAGCATCATTTCTGAAATGCGAGTGCAAAGGTAACGCTTTTATTTTATTCCACCAAATTTTTCGACAATTATTTTTCCTTTATCCTAATTTTCCCCTGTAAACTGCCCTAAGAAGTAGATAGAGCCGCTACGCACATCTGTTATCATATATACGAAAGGATGGTCGGCATGAAACACCACCCTGCGTGGCTCTGGCTGCAAGGAAGTCAGCATAACGGCAGCTGCAGTCACGGCAGCAGCCTTGGTGCCCTCTTCGCTCACCTCTATCTTCGCCTTCTGAAGCATCTTGGAAACATAGACATTGCCCTCGGCAAACTTGCTGAAATCGGCTCTGCTGGAATCAAACATGGCTGGAGCACCCAACTTGCTGACAATATCGTTGAGCGGGAGTTCCAACTCGGTGGTGAAACGTGGCAACTTCAGGTCTACCACACATTCCTCCATCTGCCTGTTGACGGCAGCCAACTTTTCTGCATCGAGCGATTTCATCATCTCGTCGATTGACTTGCCGGCATGAGGCAGCAAGACCGTCATCGCATAGGTGGTGCCATTGCCATAAGGCAGGTTGACGGCAGAGAACACATCATTGTCGGCAAAGAAATACTTGCCGGAACGGTGCATCATATTCACGCGCTTGATGTCGCGGGTATATCCCTTGAAGTTTTCCTGCTTGGTCTCACTCTTATCGAATTTCTTTTTCCAGCTTCCATTAAAGTAGATGGCATTCATGACGTAAGAGATGGCACTGGCATCCACCTGGTCGATGATGGTAGGAATCATACCGTCGGTGTGCTTCTTGCACCAGTCGTTGATATGGGCTGTCGTCTTGCTGCTTTCGAAGTCAAGACGCTCTATTCCTGCCTGATAGTTGGCAGACACCGTCTGGACAAAAGCATCCTTCAAGGCATAATGCTTGTTGAGCGCTATATAGTTGGCTATATTGACCGTGGTGGAAGGATCGGCTTTGGCGGCATACTGCATCATGCTGCGACTAAGGGCATTCAGATCGTCGAGGGTCATATCACCCTCACATCCCAAAGTCTTCAGAATCTCCTGTTGGGTTTGTCCGTCGGCACCATTGGCAAGCATCCCCATGAGGAAAGTAAGACTCAGAGGAGAGATGACTTTGGAGTCGAAGCCCGACACCTGTGAGAAGAAATTGAGCGCAAACTGATTGTTTCTCCTGACAAATGCCTGCTGGGCATCAGAAAGAATGAGATATCCAGAGTCCATATTCCTCGCATCTTCCTTCGTAATCTTCACACTGTTGGTACCAACATGCACTTGGTCTTGTGCTTTCTTGCTTGTGCTGCAAGATGTGGCCAGTGCCATTGACATGGCAGCAAGAGCCACTGTTGTCATTTTCTTGTCCATAATCTCTTATTTGTTGTTTTGTATCTGATTAAACGTCAATCTGATATAATCATTGCACGCCAGACATGGCTTTTAACCGACATTAACGAAAAAAGGGCAAAAGAATGTACAACACTCCCCCACCCTTTTTATCTATTTATCTTTTTACTCCTGCGCCTTTACTCGGCTGGACAGACAAACTTATCACCTGTCTGCTTGATGAGCTCCTTGGCATATTTCTCCGGATAGCCAGGACGAGCCACCTTTGCACCCAAACCTTCAGGGGTGCGCACGAACTTGCCGTCCTTGGTAGTCGGCTTGACAATCATGTCGTTGTATTTCACTACCATGAAGGTAAAGAGTTGCTTCCAGCGAGCCAACATCTGCTGCGCCTTCTCGATGCCATAATCGTTGAGATACTTCATTGCCTGCTGTGGATTCTTGGCATACAAATCCTGCGCTTTCGCCTCAACCTCCTGTTGGGCAGCAAAATAACTGTTGTCCAGACTGTCACGTACCTCCTTCAAGGAAGGGAACATCTGGCTGTAACGAGGATAGACCATGTTGCTCACCATGTTGCACACCCAATAGGCATTCTTGTCGCTGAAAGTCACGGCATCAGCTCCAGGAGTGTTGTAGCACTCTGGCTGAACCGTAGAAGAACAATAGATCGGAGTAAAAGCCACCATGTTGGCATCGTCGTTGCCAAACCACAGCACACCGCCAATCTCACGTGGCAACCAAGATCGCATCTGGCTCACATAGACAAAACCGCTCTGTTGTGTGCTGGTAGGACGCTCGTTGAAACATTGCTTGCCATCCACCTTGAACATCAAAGGTGTTGGTCGATAAGGCATCTGCCAAATGCCGCCGCCGAGGTCATCTCCATCAGCCACGGACAAAGGTGTACCCTCGTAATGGTCGCGCATGCAAGCCTCCACGTCCTGCACACTCACCTTCTTGTCTGGCACTACCCAAAGTGGCATATCCTCTGCCTTGGGATCCTTGCCAAGAGCCCAAGGCAAGTAACGACTCATGTCCTTGAAATGATTGAAGAAAGCCCAGGCACGAGCATCGCAGAAGCGACGACCAGAAAAGTCTGGTTTGGCATACGCCATTTTCCATGAGAAGTCGGCATCCTTGCCAGTAAACCACCCCTTGCTGCGAGCAAAAGCCACCACATCCTTGGCAAACATTACATTCTTCTTATCCTTCATGTTGAACTTGCCGATACGGCTCTGGTTGGCATGGGCACAGATGGCATCGTCTGGAATGCGCTGGGCCACCCAGACCACGCCCTTTGAGCCAGGTCCCTTGCCCATCATCTCCATGATCCAAGCCTCGTTAGGGTCGCAGATGGTGAAGGTCTCGCCCTCAGAATTGTAACCGTAAGTCTCAGCCAAAGTCGTCATCACCTTGATGGCCTCACGAGCTGTCTTGGAACGCTGCAAGGCAAGATAGATGAGGGAACCGTAGTCGATGATACCCGTGGAATCGACCATCTCCTCACGACCACCATAAGTAGTCTCGCCTATCGTCACCTGATACTCGTTGATATTGCCGATGACATTATAAGTCTCAGCTGCCTCCGGAATCTCCCCATGATACTTGTTGGTATCCCAGTCGAAGATCTTTCGCATCTCTCCCTTGGCGTGCTTAGCGGCAGGAAAATGACAGAGGTTCTGAAACATGCCATAGTCGTCGGCACTGTAAGAACAGATGACAGAACCATCGACAGAAGCCTTCTTACCCACGATGAAATTGGTGCAAGCACCAGCATCCAATGTACAGCCCATTATAGCAGCCAACAAGGCCGAATAAAAAATCTTATTCATATATTTTATACCTTATTATAATATAACAAAGGAGTTAGAAAGAAATCCTAACTCCTCCTATTTGATTCGTGAAAAACATCTAAATTTCCACTCTCCATTCTTCAACTCTTCACTTTTACTCGCAAGCCTTAAAACTCATATCAAGACCCTTAACACTATGTGTCAAAGCACCTACGGAGATGAAATCAACTCCCTGCTCGGCATAGTCGCGGATGGTATCATAAGTGATGCCACCAGAAGACTCCGTCTCATACTTGCCCGCGATCATGTCAACCGCCTTCTTTGTATCAGGCACAGAGAAATTGTCGAGCATGATGCGATTGACGCCTCCGTGCTTCAACACCCGATCGAGCTCATCGAAACTACGAACCTCTATCTCAATCTTCAAGTCGAGTCCTTTTTCCTTTAGATATGCGTGACAGCGGTCGATGGCATTGTCAATGCCACCAGCGAAATCTATGTGATTGTCCTTCAACAGAATCATATCAAAAAGACCGATACGATGATTCATGCCACCCCCAATCTTGACGGCCTGCTTCTCAAGCATACGCATACCAGGTGTTGTCTTACGTGTATCGAGAACATGGGTTTTTGTTCCCTCCAAGCGCTTTACATACTTGGCTGTCATGGTGGCTATACCACTCATGCGCTGCATGATGTTGAGCATCAATCGTTCTGTCTGGAGCAAGGAACGAGTTTTACCTTCCACCACCATGGCGATGTCGCCTTTTTTCACGGGAGTTCCGTCCTGGATGAGCACTTTCACCTTCATGGTAGGGTCGAAACGTGCAAACACCTTCTTGGCTATCTCCACGCCTGCCAAGATGCCGTCTTCCTTAATCAGCAAATGGCTTTTGCCCATAGCATCCTCAGGGATGCAACAGAGGGTGGTATGGTCACCATCACCAATATCCTCGGCAAAAGCCAAGTCTATCAACTTATCTTCCAATTGATCTACACTTAACATAATCTATTGTTTTATAGTTAATGATTACTCACAAATAATAACGTCTGCCTGCGCCACGGGATTCTATGTTCCCAACAGACGCCCACGATGGTAAGCCTTGAGATGGCCAGCTTCGTCTGCTTTTACCTCGATGACACCACCCAGCCATTCTGTCATAGGTTGTTCGTATAGAAAGGGAAAACTCCGTATCACAATGCCATCGTCAGACAACTCTACAATTCCCTGCTCTATGGTCGTTCCATCATACAGGAGAACTTGATGGGCAGCATATCTCTTCATTCCTTCTATCGCCTTAGCCGCCAACTACTATCTAATAGCTTTTACATCAGCCATTTCCATCTTTTTCAGTTCTCGTGGAACAAGAAGTTTCCTGTTGGCAGGAGCAGGCTTCAGAGGCATATCTGCCTTGCGGGCTGCTGGCTTTGGAGAAACAGACGCATCAGCTGGCTCCATGGATTCAGACGGGGCATTCACCTGAGACTTGCCCATACTGTCCTTGTCTGTCGGGGTGACATTCGGTGAGACAGTTATTGGCTGCAAAGGTTTCTTATGCATCTTTATCATGCGGATATGATCCAAGAACATCAACTTGAGCGTTGTTGCCGAGTTGAAATCGTTGGAGAAATCTCCACTATTGAGCAAGAAAAATCCCTTGACACTCTTGATGCCAAGCGTATCACGGTCTTCTACCTGCATGGAGTAATGCTGCGAACTCTGCACATGAACCACTTGCGAGGCTATACTGTCATTACTGAACTGAACGGCCAATACCGCCAATCCGTCACGAATACCATCCTGATAGATAAAGCGCGACTCAAAATCAAGCATGATGCAATCGCCCTTGTGGAAAGACGTGTCAGCCTTCACCTCAAAGTTGTAGTAGTTGAATGGTTTGGCTGTCACAAACACCATAGAACGCGCACCTCGCCAAATATTGGCTGTATCGCCAGAAGATGCCAACTCGCCAAAACGACTCTGGTCGCTGGCATCAGCTCCCAAAGATACCGCCTCGTCATTAAGACGATCGCCAAGATTCTTGTAGATGGTATACAACTTGTCGGTATGACGCATGTAATAAACCAGCGAGGAGTCGAATTCTGCCGAGGTTACACCATATTTGCGCAACACGGCATCCTTGTAGACAAACCGCTGTGTTTCATCACCACCCTCATTCTGCACCATGGCCAAAGCTATATGATAATCGTAAAGAATGTTCTCCATCTTGTCCTGCGACAACACATCATTGGGCAGACTTGGCTTGCAACCCGTAAGCGACATACAGAATACCGACATGACGAGGACAAACAGCAACAGAGTTTGCTTCATTTTTAGCATACCTTTTCCTCCTTCTTACCTAAAGCCTCCAACTCCTTGCGACAAAAGAGCAAGAGGGAAATAATCCCCACCGAAACACAAGAGTCGGCAAAGTTGAATACTGGGTCGAAAAAAGTAAACTCGTTTCCTCCCCAAAATGGAACCCAAGAAGGCCAGATAAACGTAAACAAAGGGAAACGGAACATATCAACAACCTTACCCAACATAAATGCGGAATAACCGGTGCCAAAAGGGACAAAATAGGCTGTATAGAACGGTGTGGAGGCTGTGAATATGAGACCATAGAACATGGAGTCTATCATATTCCCAATAGCACCTGTGGTAACCAAAGCTACCATATAGACATACAGAAGGCGATGAGAGCCCGCCTTGATGATACGGTGTAAATACCATATCAGAACAATAATGGCAACTGTACGCAACAAACTAAGAGTGAGTTTGTTGATAAACGACATTCCCCATGCCATGCCATTGTTCTCCACAAAATCTATAAAGAACCAATCGGTTACACGAACGGACTCACCAAGGTAAAAGTGGGTCTTGACATAAAGTTTAATCATCTGATCGATGACAAGCAATATCACCACCATTGCCATGACGAGCCATCCTGTATGAATTTTACATAGCTTCATTTATCAATGTTTTCTGGCTTGCTTAGAAGCGACACTCAATGTTGCATGTGGAACCGCACGGAGGCGCTCTTTAGGAATCAGTTCTCCCGTCTCGCGGTCGATACCATAAGTCTTGTTCTTAATACGCATGAGAGCGGCCTCCAGACCCAAGATGAATTTCTGTTGGCGTTGCGCCATTTGGATAATTTCCTCTTTACTCTGCGCCTCACTACCCTCTTCCAATGCCTTGTAAGTGGGTGACGTATCTATGATATCATTACTGTCCGAATGATTGAGCTGTGCCATCATTTCCTCATAGTTAGCGCGTGCCACTTTCAGTTTTTCGTTTATGATACCACGGAACTCTTCAAGCTCCTCGTCACTATATCTTTTCCTTTCACTTGCCATAGATATTAAGCATTAAGTTAATAAAAAGTAAGATTATATTTTCTCTACCAATATATTAAGATTGAAGCCATCAAACTCGATTTCGGTGCCAGCATTCTCGCAGATTTCGATGCTGTCTGCCAATACCTGGTCCTTTATGTAGTCTCCGAATGCTTCGATGGCAGCGTTAGTCTCCTCATGTGGAGCCACAGTAACCTTGATGCGGTCGGTAATCTCCAGGCCAGTCTCCTTGCGGA
>ERZ808240.5406-NODE-5406-length-10436-cov-2.843560_pt1 | contig 10436 bp, 10 predicted proteins | sample MGYA00521084_ERZ808240 | MGnify/ENA primary metagenome ERZ808240 (study PRJEB31516, sample SAMN03275571) | gut metagenome | biome: mammalia-associated habitat; material: feces | host: Papio cynocephalus | place: Kenya | collected 2012-08-06 ... | reverse complement strand
CTCAATCGCGCACAGCTCGCATTTTCTTGCATATTCGAAATAGTTGGAGCGCTTGCTCAAGGAGCGGTAGTGCTGCGGATGTTGGTGTAAGGCGTTCCTGCGAGATGCCGCCGAAGGCGGCCCGAGCGAACGGCGGTTCCGGCCTGGAAAGGTTCCGGTCTTTCCCTGTGAATTGAATCTGAATCTGAATCGACTCCGTTCCCATTGGCATGGAAATTTCCGCTGCGCATGATGTGCACAGCGGAGGATTTGAGACCGGCTATGAGAAGTCCAGCTCCATAAGCAAGGCTTTTAGCACGACGAATTATCGGAATCGCACTTTGGCACCTTCATATCGATCCGTTTCGAGTGTGACGCGGTGGGCCGTGCGGCATAGGCGGGGTCGTAGGGCTCTTGCTTGGACGGGACCGCGTAGATCACGTGGACGAGCTTCCTGGCGACCGCGACGATTAGCGGCTCAACCTCGTCGAGCGGCCCTCGCACCCTCGCCGCGACCTTTTCCGCCTGGTCCTCGACGAGGTCGATCTGATGGGCGAGCAGCTTGATCTGGAACGAGAACGCGTCGACGGCGACGGTGACGCCGCACGAGCCTTTCGCCGCCTGTTAGCGTCAATACATTTTCCACCGCATTCTCTTTAATGGTGTCTTCGGATGAAAGGAAGCGACCGCCATATTTGACGGTCGCTTAGAGGGAGGGCTTGGTTTTATGCCGACGCGTTGCTCGCGCGAAGTGCGCATTCCCGTCGTATCTTCAATATCGCGTATATGACGAACAGGCCGCCCCATACTCCTACGGCTTCGATGGCCGGCAAGTTGCCCGAAAGCGCGGGCGGTAAAAGGATGATTCCCAAATGTGCGACGATGAGCGTGAAGAAGACATACGAGAGTTTTTGCAGATTCTTCCACGTCGAAGCCTTCATGTGGGCTTTCACGAATGTGAATGAAGTGATGCCCAGCACGAGTAAAAGCACCACAAGGACGGTTGAGATTGCCAGGGAAACAAACAAATTGCCCGCCGAGCCAGCGACTTGTCCTTGGGTCGCGCTTGCGAACTGCAATACATAAGTATATGCGTAGTAGCAGATATGCCCGAAGCAGAGGATGCATCCGCAAATGGAAAGCTGCCTGCGCACGGGCATAAGCTTGCGGCGAATGGCCGAACCTTCCTCAAAAACGCCGATGAACATCACGATAACGAAAAACGCCATCGCCAACGTGCAGCGTTGCATGAATGGGATATAGAAGCTCCAGAAGCCCGTGGCAGTACCTTGGGCCATTGCCACTGTGTACAGAGCCACGGCACCTATGCTGAGCGCGTAAAACGCCAAAGGCGCCTTTTTGAGTGCCGGTGCGCATGTGAATGCCACGAATAGCGCGATTGCGAAAGCGACGATGAATCTCACGGTATTCCCCCTCTACCGTAGGCATTTCATTTACTGTCACTCTATCATAGGACAGTCTTTTATCAAGTTTGTATTTTCATTTAGATTATTCTAAAAGTAGAACCATTGATGACGTTGACATATGAAGGGAATGTGGATAGCCTTAAGTTCAATCAAGTGTCCTAAAAAAATAAGACAGTTAGGATACTTGAGCGAGTCTCGGGCGATGGGCCGGGAGGCTGAATCGTCTGGGGGGAGACGATCAAAGGGGGAAACGTGGATACATCGTTGACTCGCCGCAACTTCGTTAAGTGGAGCGCTTTGTCGGCTGGCGCCGCATCGCTTGTGGGCTTGACGAGCTGCTCGCCATCTGGCGAAAAGAAGGATGGGGAAGAGACGCCCGCCGAAAAGGGCACGTGGCTCACAGGCGCGTGCATGAACAACTGCAGCTGCGGTTCGTCGCGCTGCCTTTTGAAAGTGTACGTCGAGGACGGCGTGCCGTTGAAAATTCGTACCGACGAGCAGGACGAGGACAGCATTGAGGTTCCTCAGCGTCGCGCTTGTCCGCGCGGTCGCGCGCAAATCGGCAATATGCTGTCGCCGGCGCGCATTAAATATCCCATGAAGCGCAAGAATTGGAGCCCCGACAACCCGAACGGGGAGTTGCGTGGCAAGGACGAGTGGGAACGCATTAGCTGGGATGAAGCTCTGGACTATATTGCCGCAGAAATGAAGAAGGCTTACGACAATTATGGCCCGAAATCTATTCTTGCCGCTGCGTATAGCGACATTGGAGACACTTATTTCGACCCGGTGATTTGTCTGCTCAATGCCAAGGGTGGCGCCGTTCACCATGAACTTGGCACGGTATCGCTTGGCGCGTGGCCGATTCCTGAAATTTCCATGACAGGCGGTATGCTTGCAGCGCCCGACTCTCTCGCTATCCAAGAAAGCGATCTGCATATTATGTTTGGGTGCAATTGGGCTGCGAACAAGGGCGGGCAAACGCCCCATCAGCTCGACGCCGCTCGTCAGGCTGGCGGTAAAATTGTCATCATTGAGCCATGGCTCAACCAAACTGCTCAAGCGATTGCCGATGAATGGATCCCCATTCGTCCTGGTACCGATACGGCGTTCTGCATTGGCTTAATGTACCATCAAATCCAAAACAACCTCTACGATCAGGAGTTTCTTGATAAATACTGCGTTGGCTTCGATGCCAACCATATGCCCGATGGCGCGCCGTCTGAGGATAATTTCAAAGACTACGTTTTGGGTACCTACGATGGTACGCCGAAGACGCCCGAATGGGCCGAGGCAATTTGCGGCGTTCCTGCCGATAAGATTCGTAGCCTTGCCGAGGAAATTCACGCGTCGAAGAAAACAAATTTCTTTGCCGGGCAGTCGACCACAAAGATTCCTGCAGGCGAAATGTTTGCGCAGGCATTCTATACGATGGCATTCATGCACGGTGGCTTGGGCACGCCCGGCAACTATGCTTCATGGGTCGGTTTGCATGAGGGCATGTCTTCCGCCCCGTATTGCCTGGCGGGTGATTCGTCGGACGGCGCTAAGAAGAATCCGGCTAACCCCATTACGCCGCTCTCTTTGAGCACCATTCCTCTGTGGGCGCAGATGGATGACCCTACCGCGTGGGAAAAGGTCGATTTCTCGGAATGCTGGCAATCTATCCTCGATGGGGAATACGGACGCGATACGTGGCCTGGCGGTAAGCACAGGCTTGACATCCATGTCATATACGCGGGTGGTTACGAGAATTCATTAAACTCCCTGCCAAATGCCAACGCCGGCATTAAGGCATTCCGCAAAGTCGATTTCGTATGGGGCGCAAACCCGTTCTTTGATCCGTCGCGCCAGTATTGCGACATTGTGCTGCCAATCGCCACGTGGTGGGAAAAGGGCAACCTTGCTTGGATGAACAATTCTGATACGGTGTATTGGGCCGACCGCATTATGGAGCCGCTTTACGAATCGAAGCCGGAAACCTATGTGGCCGAAGAACTCGCCAAGCGTCTGGATGTTGACCCGAAGGACGTCAATACCATGACCGATGCCGAGCGTACGTATTCGTCGCTCGCGGGAGCCATGTACATGACCGACATTGACACCTCGGCATATTCGCCGCTGCTCACCATCACCGACGACGATATCAAGGAACTTGGCGTCGAGGGCACTCCGCAAGAGGGTCTTATGACAGTTGCGGAGTTCAAAGAAAAGGGCATCTTCAAGATTCCTCGCGAGAAGAACGACAAGCTCACGAGCGTTCCGTGGAAGGCATTCTATGCCGACCCCGAGAAGAATCCCCTTTCCACCACTTCGGGAAAGTTCGAAATCTACAGCGCAACCTGCGCGGCACTGGTCAACTCTCTCGGCTATTCCACCATCTCGCCTATTGCGAAATGGCAGCAGGGCGATCCCGAACAAGGTCAAGGTGCCCAAACCGACGAATATCCGCTGCTGCTGTGGACCCCGCATTCGCTGCGTCGTGCTCACACGGTAAACGACAACGTCATCAGCCTACGCGAGGCGTTTCCGCAGGAATGCTTCATGTCGACGATCGATGCCGAGGAACGCGGTATCAAAAACGGCGATATCGTTCTTATGAGCAGCCCATATGGCAAGGTGCTGCGTCCGGCGAAGGTTTTGCCGACCATCGTTCCCGGTTCCGTCGCCCTGCAGGATGGCGCGTGGATTCGCATCGATGAAGCCACTGGCATCGATTTGGGCGGCGATCCGAACATTCTGCAGGCGCCGAAGGCTTCCGGCGAGGCGTCTCAGTCGTGGACGGGCACCATCGTGCAGGTCGAGAAATACACGGGTGACATCAAACTCGTTCCCGACAAGGAATGCCCAATCGTAATGCCCGTCGGCATCGAGGAAGAATAGGAAGGGGCGATCACCATGGCAAAGTCGGTTCAGTACGCGTTCTATTTCGATTCTTCCAAATGCACAGGGTGCAAAACCTGCCAGGTGGCATGCAAGGAAACCTATAAGCTGGGCGTGAACAACCTCTATCGCCGCGTGTTCGACTACCAGGGCGGCACGTGGGAGAAAAATGACGCGGGGAGCTATGTACCCAGTGGAGTGTTCGGCTACAAGATTTCCATGGCGTGCAACCATTGCGATTCGCCCGCCTGCTTGGGCAACTGCCCCGTGGGCGCTATCAGCAAAGATGACGACACGGGAATCGTGACCATCGACCAGGAAACCTGCATTGGCTGCAAAACCTGCATCACCGCATGCCCCTACGGCGTTCCGACGTTCGTGGAGGAAACGGGCTTGGTAAGCAAGTGCGACATGTGTTCGGCCGAAGTCGCCGCAGGTGGCAAGCCGATTTGCGTGACCGCGTGCCCGATGCGCGCGCTCGATTGGGGCGATAAAGACGAACTTATCGCTAAATACGGTGAGGGCGATGTCGAGGTGGAGCCGCTGCCCAAGAACAGCACGGGTGCGAACTTCATCATCAATCCGCATCCTGACGCACAAAAGTCGGGAACTGGCACCGGCACGGTTGTGAGCTTGGACGAAGAGCTGTAGCGCGAATCGTCATATTACGGGGAGGGGAGCCTGGCACCTCTCCCCCCTTGTTTTCGGAGGGGACTGAAATGGGAATGAACAACGAAGAGCTCGCGGCCGCAAGCGTCGCGTTCGATCTTGCGGCGCGGCTGGTTCAATGCGAGCCCGATGCGGCATGGATTGGGGAATGCGTTCAAAGCAGTTTTTTTTCAGATGCTCCTTTTGGCGAGGATGATGACGCTGTGCAGCGGGGTCTTTCTCTTCTTTCATCGTGGTGCGATACGGCAGGCGGTTGCGAGGAAGAAGCAACCCAGGATATAGCGCGCGATTGGCTGCGGCTGTTCGCGGGTTGCGGTGCGCCCGAGGCGCCCATCGTCGAATCGTTCTACACCGAGCCGAATAGCACGCTATTTGGCCGCGCAACAATCGAGGTGAAGCGCGAATACGAGCGCTGGGGGCTTTCGTTCGAGAAGTCTGGCAAGGAACCCGACGACTCGTTGGGGTTGATGCTTGCGTTTTGTGCCCACCTCATGCGCGAGCAGGTTCGTGCAGTGCGGGAATGCAATGCGGCCGGGACGGGCGAAGCCGAGGCTGCGCTCGAGGCATTTCTCGCGCGGCACATGCTTCCCTGGGCTTCGGCGTGGCGCTTCCTCGTTGGCGAGCATGCGAAAACCGATTATTACCGGGGCGTTGGAGAGCTTGTCTTTGGGTTTGAGCGCGCGTTGGGTGCAAAGTTCGGAATTGGCTTTAATGAGGCGGACGGTACGTTCTCGTATCGAGTGAAGTAGGTTGCGCTTGCGCCGCGCCCTTGCTTTTGCGACGATGTGGAAAAGGCCGTGCGTTGCGAAGGGGAGGGCATGTTCGGCGCGTTCGTTATCGTGTATTTGTTTTTAGGCGGGCTTGGCTCGGGAATGTTGCTGCTGTCGTCGGCGTCGAGCTTGGCGTTTCACCGTTCGCTCAATCGCAGCGAACTCGAGACGAGGGCTTTCGACGCGTGGCGCAACCGTTGCTTCGTGTGGGGTTTCGTTGTTTTGACGTGCGGCGCACTGTGTTTGATGCTCGATTTAGGTCGACCCGAACGTTTCGTCATGCTGTTTTTGCGGCCCTCGGCCTCGTCGGTACTTTCGTATGGCGCGATTTTTCTAGCTGCACTTATCGCCGTCGCCGCCTTTTTGCTGGTTGCGAATTATTGCGGCGGTCGCGTGCGCGTGCCGACGGGCGCGCGCAAAGCGTCGGAGGTCGCGTGTCTGGTGCTGTCGGTGCTCGTTATGGCGTATACGGGCGTATACCTCATGAGCACGCAGGCTGTTTCATTCTGGTCGACGCCGCTTATCGTGGCGTTGTTTGTAGCGTCTGCCGTATCGATGGGGCTGTCGGGCTGTAATATGGCGGGGTCGCTTCTGCGCGATACGTGGATGCTCGATGGCTTGACGGACGGTCTTCATTGGACGCATGTGGTAGTGCTTGCTATTGAAGTTGGCGTATTGGCGTGGTTTCTCGCCGATGCGATGGCACGCGGCGGTCGCGCAGCCGACTCGTGCGCGCTGCTCTTTTCGGGCGAACTTGAGGTCTGGTTTTTCGGCGGGGTCGTGATGTGCGGTTTGGCGATCCCTTTTATTCGGGGCGTCGTACCTCTCACAGCGGCGCAGATTGCATCGTTCCCCGTTTCGGATGTGCTGTGCGTGTTCGGCGGCTTGGCTTTGCGTTTGTGCCTCGTGAGCGCCGGTCTGCATTAGACGAGCGTTTTCGCTACAATCGCTTTGTTGACCAACGAGTTCGATAGGATGCGCATGCGAGATTTCAAGCTTGATGAAACGTCGGGTTTGCCTGTATGGGTGCAGCTGCGCAACCGGTTCGTCTATCTCATCAAAACGGGCCATTACCAGGCGGGCGAGCAGCTGCCGAGCGTGCGAAGCCTCGCTGCCGATCTGTCGATTAACTACAACACGGTTAGCAAGGCGTACGTAGACCTTGAGCATTCGGGGTATGTGGTAAGCGTTCGCGGGCGCGGCGTGTTTGTGAAGGAGCTCGCCCGCGAGTCGCGCGAGGACATGCTTTCCGCAGTTGACACGGTTTTGGAGGATGCGATTCGCCGTTGCATGTCGATGGGGATGTCCCTCGACGAAGTGCGACTTCGGATGTTGGACGTGGCGCATGGGATTCAGTCGGAATCGCAGGCTATTCTTTCCGAGAAAAGGATTCTGAATGAAAGAGCAAAAGGCAATAAGGCGTGAGCGTCGCGCCCAAAAGGCAGCATCAATCGAGAAATACAATTCTCGCACCGATCGCAAAACCTCGCAAAACGGTTCTGTGCTGTTTTCTGCCTTCGTGTTTTCGGCTGCATTTCTTGTCGCATTTGGCGCGTGCTACCTCGCATTCGGTGATGTAAGCGTATGGACGCTTGGCGCGTCGCTTCTGGTTGCAGTGCTTGCAAGCATGTCGATTCACATCGCCTTGCAATGGGAGAAGGTTGTTGTGCTGCGATTGGGCAAGTACAGCCGCACGAAAGGCCCGGGCGTCTACTTCACCATTCCTATTTTCGAGCAGGTGGCTCTTGTTGCCGACCAGCGCGTTATGCTTACCGGTTTCGGCGCTGAGGCAACCTTGACGAGCGATTTGGTGCCTATCAACGTCGATGCCGTGCTGTTCTGGATGGTGTGGGATGCTGAAAAGGCTGCGCTTGAAGTCGAGAATTACTATAATTCCGTTTCGCTTGTCGCGCAAACGGCGCTGCGCGATGCCATTGGCCGCGCCAGTGCGTCCGAAGTTGCAGTGCGGCGCAACCAGCTCGACGAAGAGTTGCAAGGGGTTATTGAGGAAAAGACGAGCCAGTGGGGCATTACTATTCTGTCGGTCGAGATTCGCGATATTGTAATTCCCGAGAGCCTGCAGGAAGCCATGAGCGCTGAGGCTCAGGCCGAGCGCGAGAAGAACGCCCGCATGGTGCTCGCCGAGGTTGAGAAAGACATCTCGTCGATGCTTGTTGAGGCGGCCGACCAATACAAGGAAAACGATATCGCTCTGAAGTTGCGCACGATGCATTTGCTGTATGAAAGCGTAAAAAGCTCTGGTGGTACCGTCGTTATACCCAGCGCGTACAGCGATGGCTTCTCTGATTCATCATTGGATAAGATGGTCGAAGCTGCCCAAAAGGGGAAATAGCCAAACCTGCGCGAACCGCGCTTCCTGCCATGAAACGGCGCGAAGTGCGGTTCGCGTTGTGGGGACGGAATTCGGCATTGCGGGCGGAAGCGATACGTGCGATTATTCTTCCTGTCGAATAAACAGAGGCTGCGGCCCTGTGAACCGCGCAAAGCAATCGAGGAAGGGGAGCCACGATGAAGATTTCCGCTCGCAACCAGTTTGAAGGCACCATCTCTAACATCGTTGAGGGCGCCGTGAACGGCATCGTCGCCATTGATTTCGAGGGCTATGCCATCAAGGCCGACATCACCATGGAATCCATCAAAGGCCTTGGCCTGGAAGTCGGCAAGAAGGCATTCGCAATCGTGAAAGCCTCCAGCGTGATGTTCGGCGCCGGCAACCAGCCGATTAAGGGCATCTCGGCTCGCAACCAACTCGTCGGCACCGTCGTCTCCATCAAAGAGGGCGCCGTGAACGGCCATGTGACGCTCGAATTGGCCGATGGCAACAAGGTCACTGGTTCCATCACCAACGAGGCCATCGAGTCGCTGGGTCTGGCCGAGGGCGAGACGGCCGTCGCCATCGTCAAGTCAACCGACGTCATGGTCGGCGTCGAAGAGTAAAACGTTCCGCGACCCGGGCAATTCAAGGTACCATGCAAGCGGCCCCGCATCGGGGCCGTCTTTTTCGCGTTCGTTTTATTTCCATGGAAGATTATTTATAATGGTGAACAATATGCTGGGCATGGGGAAGGGAAAGACGGTGCGCGAAGACGAGGCATTGCAAGTCGAAGACGTGTCGGCCATGCTCGGCGTGGGCCGCAACACGGTGTATTCCCTTGCGAAATCGGGCGAGCTCGCGTCGTATCGCGTGGGCCGCAAGCTGCGTTTCACCCGCGCCGACGTCGAGCGCTACATCGATGCCTCCAAAACAGGCGGCGTTCCCGTATCCACATCCCCCGTGGCCTCTGCTGCTCGCGCTCCGTACGTGACGGCCGCTTCACCGTTTGCCGCGGCGATTCCTGAAATCGCTCCCGTTGAAAACCCATTCGTGATCGCTGGCGGCGACGTCGTGGGCGACATCGTCGCCCACGCGCTGGCCATGCGCGAAATCACCTGTTCGCGCGCCTATTTGGGCAGCTATCTGGCCTTGGTCGATTTATACCTGGGCCGCGCGGACGCCGCCGTGGTGCACCTGTACGATCGCAAGTCGAACACCTACAACATTCCCTATGTGCAGCGCCTCGCCCCCGGCATGCCCGTGTCGGTGGTGCGCCTGGTGCGCCGCCCCGTGGGCATCCTGGTGCAGTCGGGCAATCCCAAGCGCATCCATTCGTGGGGCACCTTGCTCACGCGCGACGCGGCCCTGGTAAACGGCGCGCGCGGGTCGGCCGAACGCGTGCTGCTCGACGAGGTGCTCAGCGAACTCGAGGCGCGGCCCGAATCGGTGCGCGGCTACGATAGGGAGGTGTCCTCGCCTGACGCCATCGCGTCGTTCATCGCCAAGGGCGCGGCCGAGGCCGGCGTGGGGGCGGCGCACGTCGCGAAGGCGACGCCCGGCGTGGACTTTCTGCCTATGCAAGACGAATGGGTCGACATCGTGGTGAAGAAGACCGAACGCACCCGTCCGCTTGCGCGCGCGGTGAAGCACCTGGCTGACGACCCGCGCATGCGCCGCGAGCTCGGTGCGCTCGGATTCGATACGGCCCGATTGGGCTCTATCGTCTATGAATCGTAAGCTTCTTTGCATCGAAAGCTGCGCGGCCGGCGTCTATCTGGCGGAAAACGCCGCCAATCAGTCTTTTCGTTGGGGGATGCGTGAAGAATAGATTCCGACATGGTCAAGCGAAAATCTTTGACCTGGTGTTTTGCGCTGCCTAACGGTTGCTCGGGTAGTGTCTCTTGCCGTAGGAATGCCTACTTGCTGCGTTTTCTGCCGCACGATGCTCGGCGCGCTGCGATTTGTCATGCGGCACAGCAATGGTGCGACTCGGATGCGCTGAATGCTCCGAGCGTTAGCATATCCGAGTGCTGTCGCTGGCGGGATGTTATTTCGCAAGCTCGGCGATGCGGTCGCCGAGCTCTTTTTTCGAGTGCACGTCGAGCTTCGCGTAAATCGATCGCGTGTGGGCGCGCACGGTGTAGATGGAAAGCACCTCGCGGTCGGCGATTTCCTGCGCGGTGCGCCCGCGCGCGAGCTGCATGAACACCTCGGTCTCGCGTTCGGACAGCCCGCAGCTTTGCGCAAGCTCTTCGCAGGCGCGCTTCCATTTGCCGGGCTTTTTCTCGGGCAGTACGCTTTGCTCTCCCGCGGTTTCGTCGACGGGCAGCAGCATGGCATTGATTTGCTTTTCCGAGAACACGAACAGCACGT
>ERZ808240.5405-NODE-5405-length-10436-cov-45.894230_pt1 | contig 10436 bp, 9 predicted proteins | sample MGYA00521084_ERZ808240 | MGnify/ENA primary metagenome ERZ808240 (study PRJEB31516, sample SAMN03275571) | gut metagenome | biome: mammalia-associated habitat; material: feces | host: Papio cynocephalus | place: Kenya | collected 2012-08-06 ... | reverse complement strand
TATGAGGAAACACAGGATCAGCTTCTGGCGATCGATGCGACAAAGGCGGATATGGAGAGCAGCCGTATCATGGATCGTCTGATCTGCGGGGATGTCGGATATGGTAAAACCGAGGTGGCTATCCGCGCGGCGTTTAAGGCGGTACAGGAAGGAAAGCAGGTTGTATTTCTGGTACCGACGACCATTCTTGCAAAGCAGCATTACGATAACTTTGTGCAACGCATGAAGGATTTTCCGGTCACGATCGAAATGATGTCGCGTTTCCGGACGGCGGCGCAGCAGAAAAAGACGATCGAGGGATTGAAAAAAGGTCTGGTGGATATTGTGATCGGAACACACCGTGTTCTGTCAAAGGATGTGGTGTTTAAAGATCTGGGACTGCTGATCATTGATGAGGAGCAGCGTTTTGGCGTTACCCATAAAGAAAAGATCAAGCAGCTAAAGGAAAACGTGGATGTCCTGACGCTGACAGCGACGCCGATCCCGCGTACGCTCCACATGAGCCTTGTGGGGATCCGGGATATGAGCGTTCTGGAAGAAGCACCGAATGACCGTATGCCGATCCAGACGTTTGTCATGGAATATAATGAGGAAATGGTGCGCGAGGCGATCGGGCGTGAGCTTGCCAGAGGCGGACAGGTCTATTATGTATACAACCGTGTTAATACGATCGCGGAAATGGCAGCTTTTCTCCAGAATCTGGTACCGGAGGCAAATGTGGCATTTGCGCACGGGCAGATGAAGGAAAGTGAGCTGGAGCGGATCATGTATGATTTTGTCAGCGGCGAGATCGATGTGCTTGTTTCCACAACGATCATCGAAACGGGACTGGATATCCCAAATGTCAATACGATGATCATTCACGATTCGGATAATATGGGGCTTTCCCAGCTGTACCAGTTAAGAGGACGCGTCGGCAGATCGAACCGGACGGCGTATGCCTTTCTGATGTATAAGAGGGATAAGGTGCTTAAGGAAGTGGCGGAAAAACGTTTGCAGGCGATCAAGGAATTTACCGAGCTGGGCAGCGGCTTTAAGATCGCCATGAAAGATCTGGAGATCCGTGGGGCGGGAAATCTGCTGGGCAGAGTGCAGCACGGACATATGGAAGCGGTCGGATACGATCTGTATTGTAAGATGTTAAATGAAGCGGTAAAATCAATGAAAGGACAAAAACAGGCCATTGATTTTGTCACAACGATCGATCTGGATGTGGATGCATTCATTCCGGAGAGCTATATTGTGAATGAATACCAGAAGCTGGATATTTATAAGCGGATCGCTGCGATCGAGAGCAGAGATGAAGCGGAGGATATGCGCGGTGAGCTGATGGATCGTTTCGGACAGATCCCAAAGAGTGTGGAAAATCTTCTCCGCGTATCGCTGATCCGTATGTATGCGCATGATCTGTATATCACGGAGATCCGGGGAAAGAAAGAAGGAATCACCTTCCTGATGGATCCGGGCGCAAAGATCCGTGTGGAAAATATAGAAGTGGTACTTGCCAATTATGGCGGAAAACTGACCTTTGCGGTAAAGGGAACGCCGACGTTTTTCTACCGCCTGTCACCGACAGGGGTGGTACAGAAGGATGAAGAACAGATGCTCTGTGCAGCAGAGGATGTGATCCGGCAGATGCGTGCAAGACTTCTATTATAAATAAAAAATGATGAGAAGGAGAAAATGATATGTATACCTATAACCTGACACAATGGCTGGCATTTTTTATTATCTACTGTTTTATCGGATGGTGCTGGGAATCTTCCTATGTATCTATCAAAAAAAGAAAGTGGGTCAACAGAGGATTCATGCATGGACCTATGCTTCCGATCTACGGAAGCGGCGCAGTGCTGATCCTGTTTGTATCCCTTCCGTTTAAGGCACATCCGGTTGCGGTTTACTTTGCGGGCATGATCGCTGCCACAATTCTGGAATATGTTACCGGCGTTTTGATGGAGGCCTTGTTTAAGGTCCGTTACTGGGATTATTCCAATCAGAAATTTAATATCCAGGGGCACATCTGCCTGTCTTCGTCTCTGGCATGGGGCTTTTTCAGTATTGCCATGGTTTATTGGGTACATAAGCCGTTTGAAAAAATTGTGTTATCCATTCCGGAAGCAGTGCTTTCGCCGATCGTGCATGTGATCATGATGGTGGCAGCAGCAGACTTTGCGCTCAGCTTCAAGACAGCTATCGAACTGCGCGATGTACTTGTTAAGGTAGAAGCGGCAAAGAAAGAGCTGAAAATTTTGCAGAAACGGCTTGAAGTTGTGGAGGCTGTGATCGCAGATGAGGCACAGCAGCGGATCGAACAGGCACAGCAGCAGAAGGAAGAGATCAAGGCGAGAATTGCGGATGAGACACAGATGAAGAGGGAGCAGGCTCTGATGCAGAGAGAAGAGATCCGGGAAAGAATCGAAGAGATCATGCAGAAAGGAAAAGACAGATCTTATCTTACAAAGGATAAACTGCAGCTCCTGCGTCGTAACCCTGGTGCAACTTCCGGCAAATACAAGCTGGCTTTTGCGGAATTCAGGAATGAAACCTGGCCGGAATTTAAGGCTGAAGTAAAGGAGAAGATCAAAGAAAAACTCCAGGAACGGGAAGAAAAATAATTTACATTCATTTTACAATAATTTTTCCCATGTGTGATAGAAGGAAAACACTACTTATCGGATGATAATCATGTAACCAGAGTTGTATGGAGAGTGACAGATATCAGAAGGAGGTAAGCGGACATGGGAAAAATACAGGAATGGCTGAAACAGACAAGGCAGGGCGGAGATGACCCACTGATCAAGATAATCTGGATCTGGGGGATGATTCTTGTGTTCTGCTTTGTCTATTTTATATGGAATATTTTCTTATATGGGGGCATAGAATTATTAGTGAGCCCGGAAACAGCAGCGTCAGTTGTGGCGATCGTGGCAGGGCTTATTTTGGTGATATGGTATATGAGAAAGGAATAAGCAGGGTAATATGGGTAAAAGCAAACATGCACAACAAGACAGGGAGGGGCTTGCAGAACTGACAAAGGCATTTGCGGAGCCGGAATACATAAGGAAACAATCTTACGCGATCGCAACGGTGGAAAGCCTGATCCGGCAATACGAACAGCAGAAGGGCACGAAACATAAGGTGATCGATTCTGTGTCGGAACGGATCAAAACAGCGGCGAGTGCAGCGGAGAAGCTGGAACGGAAGGGTTATGAAATTTCATATGAACAGGCAGTGCAAAGGCTGAACGATCTGGCAGGTGTCCGGATCGTTTGTTCTTTCCGGGATGAAGTATATCAGGTGGCAGAGTATCTGATAGAGCATCCACAGCTTACGATCATCAAAACAAAGGACTATATCAAAAAACCAAAGGCAAGCGGTTATCAGAGCGTGCATCTGATTGTCAGCATGCCTTATCCGTATGGGGAAGAAGGAGAAATGGCACGTGCGGAAATACAGATCAGGACTGTGGCAATGAACTACTGGGCAAAGCTTGATCACCAGCTCTGCTATAAGCAGGAAAAAAGCACGCCACAGGAAACGGAGCAGGTACGCAAAGAGCTGCTTTCCTATGCGCAGGAGATCGCAAAGATCGATAAAAAGATGCTGGCACTCCGCAAAAAAATAGAAGCAATGTAAGAAAATAACTGGCAGACTATTTTACATGAAACTTACAAATTTCTTACGGAAACATGATTTTATGTAAGAGGCATCCGGTGTTACACTCGATCCTGTAATAAGGAAGAGGAAAACACAGATGCCTCTTTTCATATGCAGGAAATACCTGTAAATAATAGGAAACTCATAATGGAGGAGAAAAGTTATGAAAAAGAACAAATTGATGACAGGAATTTTAGCTGCAGCGGTTGCAGCAAGTTTATTAACAGGATGTGGCAGCAATAAGGCTGCAGATACAACTGCAGAGGCAACAGATACGACAGATACAGCTACTGATGCAGCAGCCACAGATGCAAGTGAAGACGCAGCAACAGACGAAGCAACAGATACAGCAGCCACAGATGCAAATGCAGATCTTTCAGGAAGCATTGCAATGGCTGGATCCACATCTATGGAAAAACTGGCAAATGCGGTTGCAGAAGCATTTATGGAAAAATATCCGGGTGTCAGCGTGACGGCTGAATTTACCGGATCTTCAGCAGGTATCGAATCACTGGAAGCCGGAAGCGTAGATATCGGTAACTCATCCAGAAGCTTAAAGGATGAAGAAAAAGCAGCAGGCTGTGTTGAGAACATCGTAGCGATCGACGGTATCGCAGTTGTACTTGACCCTGCAAACACAGTAACAGATCTGACACAGGATCAGCTCGTACAGATCTACAAAGGTGAAGTAACCAACTGGAAAGATCTCGGCGGATCAGATGAACCGATCGTAGTAGTAGGCCGTGAAGCAGGATCCGGTACAAGAGGCGCTTTTGAAGAATTACTTGGTCTGGAAGATGCATGTCAGTATGCAAACGAACTGGATTCCACAGGTGCTGTCATCGCAAAAGTAGCTTCCACACCGGGTGCGATCGGATATGCTTCTCTTGATGCAGTAGATGATACGATCATTGCGGCAAAACTGAACGGTGTAGAGCCGACAGAGGAAAACATCAAAGCAGGCAGCTATATCCTTTCAAGACCATTCGTAATGGCAACAATGGGCGAGATCAGCGCACAGAGCGAGCCTGTACAGGCACTGTTTGACTACTTAAAATCCGATGAAGGTAAACAGCTGATCCAGAGCGTAGGCCTGATCACGGTGGACTAAATATATGCATACATCAATCTTTGCAAACCATAAAAACAAATCCATAGTGGAAATCATCGCACACATCATCTTTGTGGTATGTGCACTGGTAGCAGTAATGGCGGTCTTCGCCATTACTGCTTATATGATCATAAACGGATCACCTGCACTGTTCAAGGTAGGGATCAGGGAAATTTTATTCAATACAAAATGGGCACCTGCAGCAGCAGAACCTCATTTTGGTATTTTGTATGTTATCCTGACTTCCATCATCGGTACTTTTGCAGCCATTCTGCTGGGGGTTCCGATCGCACTTCTGACAGCGGTGTTTCTGGCTGAGGTTGCACCGAAGAAACTGGCAGACATTGTAAGACCGGCAGTTACCCTTTTGGCAGGTATTCCTTCCGTTATCTACGGACTTCTGGGAATCCTGATCTTAAATCCGCTGATGTATAAACTGGAAAAGGCTGTTTTTGCAGGCTCTACCACCCATCAGTACACAGGCGGTTCCAATATGCTGTCTGCTATTCTGGTTCTGGCGATCATGATCCTGCCAACAGTGATCAACATCAGCGAATCAGCACTCCATGCAGTACCGGATCACTTAAGAAGTGCTTCACTGGCACTTGGTGCCTCCAGGATCGAAACGATTTTCAAAGTTGTGATCCCTGCAGCAAAATCAGGTATTATCTCTGCCATTGTCCTCGGTGTGGGCAGAGCGATCGGAGAAGCGATGGCGATCACCCTCGTTTCGGGCAGCAGCGTCAATGCACCGCTTCCGTTTAATTCGGTCAGATTCCTGACAACAGCGATCGTCAGCGAGATGGGATATGCATCAGGACTGCACAGACAGGTACTGTTTACCATCGGTCTCGTCCTGTTCGTATTCATTATGATCATCAATCTGGTACTGACACGTATTTTGAAAGAGAAGGAGGAAGATTAAATGACAGGCAGCAGTATTATGCATAAGACTCATAAATTAAAAGATCACATCCTTCTTTTTCTGATCTATCTGTCAGCCCTTTTCTCTGTGCTTGTGCTGGTATGCATCATAGGATATGTTGTGATCCGTGGTGTCCGGAATGTGAATCTGACTTTCCTGACAACCGTTACAAGTGCAATTAAGCAGACGACAGGTATTGCGGGAAACATTGTAAATACACTTTACATTGTCGTTCTGACCCTGCTGATCGCAACACCGATCGGAATCGGATCAGCGATCTACCTGAATGAATATGCAAAGGGAGGAAAACTTGTACGTCTGATCGAGTTTACGACAGAAACGCTTTCCGGTATTCCGTCGATCATCTTCGGCCTGTTTGGTATGGTATTCTTCGGAACAGCCTGCGGATTTGGTTATTCGATCCTGACAGGTGCACTTACCCTGACGATCATGATCCTGCCACTGATCACAAGAAATACACAGGAAGCACTCAGAAGCGTTCCGGAAAGCTACAGAAGCGGAGCACTTGGTATGGGTGCCACAAAATGGTATATGATCCGTACGATCCTTCTGCCGTCAGCAATGCCCGGCATTTTAACGGGTGTGCTTCTGGCGATCGGCCGTATTGTAGGTGAGTCTGCAGCGCTTTTGTTTACAGCCGGCAGCGGATTCACACTTCCGAAGACTGCGCTCGGCTATCTGAAAAAGATCATGGAATCCGGCGGAACGCTTACGATCCAGCTGTATCTGTCCATGGCAAAAGCACAGTATGATGTGGCATTTGGTATTGCCCTTGTACTTCTGGTAATCGTATTTCTGATCAATATGCTGGCAAGAGGAATGGCGAAAAAACTTCAGGTAGATAAAAAATAACAGCATTACATAGATAGAAAGAGAGACAAAGAATGAAAAAGGAAACGAATCCTTCCAAAATCGTTGTACAGCATCTGAATCTGCATTATGGTGAGAATCATGCACTGAAGGATATCAATATGAATATCGCGCAGAACGCGGTGACTGCATTTATCGGTCCCAGCGGATGCGGAAAGTCTACATTCCTGAAATGCTTAAATCGTATGAATGACCTGGTAGACTGTGTAAAGATTGATGGAACTGTAACGATTGACGGAGAAGATATTTACAGTCCAAAGGTTGACACAACCCTGCTCCGGAAAAAAGTAGGTATGGTATTCCAGCAGCCGAATCCATTTCCGATGAGTATATACGATAATATTGCATATGGTCCGCGTATCCACGGTATTACGGCAAAAGCAAAGCTGGATGATATTGTGGAGCGTTCCCTGAGAGATGCTGCCATTTTTGAAGAAGTGAAAGACAGATTGAAAAAATCCGCACTTGGTCTATCCGGCGGGCAGCAGCAGAGACTTTGCATTGCAAGAGCCCTTGCGGTCGAACCGGAAATCCTTCTGATGGATGAGCCGACAAGTGCGCTTGATCCGATCTCTACTTTAAAAGTGGAAGATCTGATGGAAGATCTGAAAAAGAAATATACAGTTGTAGTGGTAACCCATAACATGCAGCAGGCAGCACGTGTGTCTGACTATACAGCATTCTTCCTGCTTGGTGAGCTGATTGAGTTTGATACAACGGATACAATCTTCAAGCATCCGTCCCAGAAGAAGACAGAGGATTATATTACCGGTAGATTCGGTTGATGGAGAGCAGAAAAGGAGAAGGAAATGTCACCAAGAAGATTATATGAAGAAGAATTAAAACAATTGCAGGAAAGCGTTGAGGAAATGGGAATGGGTGTGCGTGCCACATATGCCAGACTGTTTTCGGCTCTGCAGCAGCAAAAGGAAAGCGTGATCGAAGAGATCATTGCAAGTGACCAGAATACACACAATCTGCAGAGAAGGATCGAAGGAAGCTGTCTGAATCTGATCACAAAACAACAGCCGATCGCCAGAGATCTGCGTCAGGTCAGTGCATCCCTGAAGGTGGTAACGGATATCAGCAGGATCGGAGACCAGTGCAGTGATATCGCAGAACTGATCAAACGGATGGGGTTTAAAGATCTGAAAGAATTTTCCGGACATATCCCGCAGATGATCGAAGAGACGGGAAAACAGCTGACAGAGGCCATTAACTCGTTTGTGGACCGCTCCGCAGAGAGTGCACAGCATGTTGTGGAAGAAGACGATACGGTAGATGATCTGTTTAATCAGGTGAAAAATGATATTATCGCACATTTGAAATCAGAGTCCAAAAATCCGGATGACTGTATTGATGTTATGATGTTTGCAAAATATCTTGAGAAGATCGGGGATCATGCGGTCAATATTGCAAACTGGGCAATCTTCCAGGAAACAGGAGAGGTGGATCACATCCGCCTGCTGTAGAAAGCATATGCCATATGGACAAAAACGCCGGGAGCTGCTATCCAGGTTAGAGATAGCAGCTCCCGGCGTTTTTTAATTAGCCGTTGTGATAAGGTGCAAAATGAGCTATAATATTCTCATATGGGCATAGCGAACTGCTTCATAAATCTATGATCTGAAATGGGAGGAAATCTTGTAATGAAAAGAATTGGTATGTTGACAAGCGGCGGCGACTGTCAGGCATTAAATGCTGCCATGCGTGGTGTGGTAAAGAGTATCCTGAATGCGGAGAGTGATGTGGAGATCTACGGTTTTTTGGATGGCTACAAAGGCTTGATCTATGGAAATTTCCGTATGCTGACCGGGCATGATTTCTCCGGCATTTTGACAAAGGGCGGAACGATCCTTGGCAGCAGCCGTACTCCTTTCAAGCTGATGCGTGAACCGGATGAGAACGGATTGGACAAGGTAGAAGCAATGAAGCAGAATTACTACAAACTGCAGCTGGACTGTCTTGTGATCCTTGGTGGTAACGGAACCCATAAAACAGCAAATCTGTTAAGGGAAGAAGGACTCAATATTGTGACATTGCCAAAGACGATCGATAACGATCTCTGGGGAACGGATATGACATTCGGATTTCAGAGCGCGGTCAATATTGCAACGGAAGCCATTGACTGTATCCATACAACGGCAGCTTCCCACGGCAGGGTATTTATCGTGGAAGTTATGGGACACAAAGTTGGCTGGCTGACATTAAACGCAGGTATGGCAAGTGGCGCGGATATCATCCTGATCCCTGAAATTCCATACAGCATTGACAGTATTATCAAAAAGATCGATGAAAGAATACAGAACGGAAGCCGTTTCACGATCCTTGCTGTGGCAGAAGGCGCTATTTCAAAGGAAGATGCAAAGCTGTCTAAGAAGGAATACAAAGAAAAGATGAAAAATTATCCATTCCCTTCCGTATCATATGAACTTGCGCAGCAGATCAGAGAAAAAGGCGGCTATGATGTACGTGTTACGGTTCCGGGACATACACAGAGAGGCGGAAGCCCATGTCCGTATGACCGTGTATTTGCTTCCCGTCTCGGCTCTGAGGCAGGTAAACTTATCTTAAACGGTGAATATGGATTTATGGTAGGTATCAAAAACCGTGAGATCATCAAAGTGCCGTTGGAAGAAGTGGCAGGCAAGCTGAAAATGGTATCACCGGATGCTTCTATTGTACAGGAAGCAAAAATGCTTGGCATCTGCTTCGGTGACTGATCATGTCATATCAGGCATTATACAGAAAGTTCCGTCCGGACAACTTTGCGGATGTCAAAGGACAGGAACATATTGTAACAACATTGCAAAATCAAATAAAAGCAGACAGAGTCGGACATGCCTATCTGTTCTGCGGAACGCGCGGTACCGGTAAGACAACGGTCGCAAAAATTCTGGCAAAAGCCGTAAACTGTGAAAATCCGCAGGACGGTAATCCGTGCGGGACATGCAGGATGTGCAGGGCGATCACGGCCGGTGCAAGCATGAATGTGATCGAGATCGATGCAGCATCCAACAACGGCGTTGATAATATCAGAGAGATCGTGGATGAGGTTTCCTTTTCCCCGGCGGAAGGAAAGTATAAGGTGTATATCATCGATGAGGTGCATATGCTCTCCATCGGTGCTTTCAATGCACTGTTAAAGACTTTGGAAGAACCACCGTCCTATGTGATCTTTATCCTGGCGACGACAGAAGCGCATAAAATACCGATCACCATCTTATCCCGCTGCCAGCGTTATGATTTTAAGCGGATCACGATCGATACGATCACACAGAGGATGCAGGATCTGATGCAGCAGGAAAAGGTAGAGGTCGAAGATAAGGCACTCCGTTATGTGGCAAAGGCAGCAGACGGCTCCATGCGTGATGCACTAAGTCTGCTGGATCAGTGTATCGCATTCCACTATGGCGAAAAGCTGACTTATGATATGGTACTGGATGTGCTCGGTGCGGTTGATACACAGGTATTTGGTAAAATGCTGCGCCAGCTTGCGGATAAAAATGTGCAGGGCTCCCTTTCTCTTCTGGAAGAGATCATTTTGCAGGGCAGGGAGCTGACGCAGTTCATAACGGATTTTATCTGGTATCTGCGCAATCTCTTACTGCTCAAGACATCGGAGAATATTGAGGATGTGGTGGATGTTTCCACAGACAATCTTTCTTTGATGCAGGAAGAAGCAGAGCTTGTCAGCGAAAATGCGCTGATGCGGTATATCCGTATTTTTTCGGAGCTGTCAGGGCAGCTTCGTTATGCGGTCGGTAAACGGATCATGATCGAAATGACACTCATCAAGATCTGCAGACCGTCCATGGAGACAAAAAACGATGCTTTATTAGAAAGAATCCG
>ERZ808240.5403-NODE-5403-length-10444-cov-2.862547_pt1 | contig 10444 bp, 6 predicted proteins | sample MGYA00521084_ERZ808240 | MGnify/ENA primary metagenome ERZ808240 (study PRJEB31516, sample SAMN03275571) | gut metagenome | biome: mammalia-associated habitat; material: feces | host: Papio cynocephalus | place: Kenya | collected 2012-08-06 ... | reverse complement strand
CTCCCAGGTCGCCGCTCACATACACCAGGTCGGTGTCGCGGGCGCCACTGCGGCGCACTATGCTGCCCTCGTCGGCCTCGCCGATGCAGGTGACGCTGATGAGCAGCCCCGTGACCGAAGCCGAGGTGTCGCCGCCCACAAGGTCGACGTCGTAGTGCTCGCAAGCGAGCAGAATGCCGGCGTAAAGCTCGTTGATGTGCTCCACAGTGAAGCGGCGGCTTATGCCGAGCGACACGGTGATTTGCCGCGGCACTCCGCCCATGGCATACACGTCGCTGAAGTTGACCACGGCAGCCTTGTAGCCGAGATGCTTGAGCGGTGTGTAGGTGAGGTCGAAGTGTATGCCCTCGAGCAGGAGGTCGGTGGTGACGAGCGTGCGCTTGCTGCTGTCGCCGCTATAGTTGAGCACTGCGCAGTCGTCGCCCACGCCCAGCTCGGTAGACTTGTTGACCGACTTGAAGTCGCGCGTCAGCTCGCTAATGAGGCCAAACTCGCCGAGCGACGATATTTCTGTTTCGCTTTCGTTGGCCATGGGTTAAAGCTCTTGGAACTGGTTGATGATTTCCTTCATGATGAACGACATGCGCGGCTCGGCTGCGTTGGCGGCCTTCTGCACCTCCTCGTGCGACACCTTCTCGATTACGCCGTCGACGCCAAGGTCGGTGATCACCGACATGCCAAACACCTCCATGCCGCCGTGGTTGGCCACGATTACCTCGGGCACAGTGCTCATGCCCACTGCATCGCCGCCAATCACGTGGAAGTAGTGATACTCGGCCGGGGTCTCGAATGTGGGGCCCTGGGTGCCGACATACACGCCCTCAACCACGCGGATACCGTTGTCCTTGGCCACTTCCTTGGCCTTGGCAATGAGGCGCTCGCTGTAGGCGTGGCCCATGCCGGGGAAGCGGGGGCCAAGTTCATCGTAGTTTTTGCCGTGCAGCGGGTGCTCGGGAAAGAGGTTGATGTGGTCGGTGATGATCATGAGGTCGCCGATTTTGAAATTGGGGTTCATGCCGCCGGCGGCGTTAGACACAAAGAGCGTCTTCACGCCGAGGGCCTTCATCACGCGCACGGGGAAGGTGACCTCCTTCATCGAGTAGCCCTCATAGAAGTGGAAGCGGCCCTGCATGGCCATGATGTATTTGTCGCCAAGGTTGCCGAATATGAGGCGTCCCTTGTGTCCCTCAACGGTTGAGACGGGGAAGTTGGGGATTTCCTCGTAGGGGATGGCCGTCGTGATGTCTATGTGGTTCACAAGTTCGCCAAGGCCGGTGCCAAGGATGATGGCGGTTTTGGGCAGTTGGCTCACTTTGCTTTTAATGTAGGCCGAGGTTTCGTTGATGCGCTCGAGCCAGTTGATTTCTTCTTTCATAATAGCAATGTTGTGTTTATATATTATGTGTTATTTCTAAAAGTTTTTTTGAGAGGATGATTGAGGCTCAGTCATGCCCTTCGGCGGCCAGCGGGTTGGCGGCGGGCCGCGCCTCGATTTCACGCGTCACCTCGTCGATGAAGTCGGGCTCGCCCTCGGTGTGCAGAAATCCCACTTTGATGGGAATGTAGTAGATGCGGTCGCGCATTGTGGGCGGGAAGTATGGATTGTTGATTATGCGCACGGCGTCCTTCTCGGTGGTGACTATGAACTTGCGCTGCCCGTCGAGTTCATCGAGCACGCGGAATATATACTTGAAGTCGTCGCGCGAATACTTGTGGTGGTCGCCATAGTGAATGAGCTTTACAGTGCCGGCTCCCGAGCGTCGCAGATATTTCAGGAAGTTGCGGTGGTTGGCTATGCCGGTTACGCCCAAAATGGTGTCGCCGGGGCCAAGCGAGCGCAGGTCGGTGAGCTGCGGGCGGCTTATGGGAAACACAGGCTGCGGCGCGGCATAGCGCACAGTGGAGAAGAACAGCTTGTGGTCGGCCGCCACAAACTCGCCTATGCGCTTCTGCGCCACGCGCAGGTCGATGGGGGCGATGTTGCTGGGGCACTTGGTGACCACGATTATGTCGCTGTAATACAGCATGTGCGGCGGCTCGCGCAACGAGCCGAGCGGCATCAGGTGGTCTTCGTCGGGCAGACGGTTGAAGTCGACCAGCACAATGTTGACCTTGGGCTTCACGTAACGGTGCTGGAAGGCGTCGTCGAGAATGAAGAGATTGATGTCGGGATTGATGCGCATCATCTCGTGAATGCCCTTGCGGCGGCTCTCGCACACGGCCAGGGTGATGCTGTGGGCAAACTTGTGGTAGATTTGATATGGCTCGTCGCCCAGGTCGCTGGCCGACAGCGTGGGGCTGGCCAGAATGAAGCCGCTGGTGTCGCGCTTGTAGCCACGGCTGAGCACGCCTATGCGGTAGCGCTGGCACAGGTGCTCGATGAGATACTCCACGTGCGGCGTCTTGCCAGTGCCGCCCACAGTGATGTTGCCCACGCTCACCACAGGCACGTCGAAGCTCTCGCGCTTGAGCAGGCCGGCCTTGAAGGCATAGTTGCGCACCGCCACCCCGGCCCCGTAGAGCCACGAGAAGGGGGTGAGCAGGGCATCGGCCACAGCCTTGCGCCGCTTTTCGCTGAACAGGTCTTTTATGTCGTTAACGTCGATCAATTTCTTTCTGATAACTGTTGTTGTGTAGTTGTTAGCCGGCAGAGCCGGGCCTTACTTCACCTCTATCGGCTCCATGAGGCACAATATCTGGTCGCGCGCCATGATGCGCTTTAGGCTGGCGTAGCATGAGTAGAATATGCCCATCTGCTCACCGAGGCGGCTTTCGGCAGCATCAGCGCCATAGCGCTTGAGCAGGCGGCCAAGGCGGTCGGTGTCGGCGGGATAGCTGCGTGTGGCATACTGGCCGCTCTTGAGGCTGGCCTTTGCGGCCACGTAGCACACGGCCTCGTCGATGCCGCCAAACTCATCGATGAGGCCTATCGACAGGGCCGTGCGGCCGTCCCACACGCGGCCTTCGGCAATGGCCTTGATTGAGTCCTGCTTCATGCCGCGGCCATCGGCGCACCGCTGGGTGAAGAGTTCGTATCCGCGGCCTACGTAGGCCTGCATCAGTGCCTGCTGCATGGGAGTGAGCGGCTTGGTGAAGTTGCCAAAGTCGGAATTCTTGTTGGTCTTGACCACGCTGAAGCGCACGCCCAGCTTGTCGGTGAGCAGGCCGCCCAAGTTGGGCACCATGCCAAAGATGCCAATGCTGCCCGTGATGGTTACGGGCTCGGCAAAGATGCGGTCGGCGCCGCACGAAATGTAGTATCCGCCCGAGGCTGCGAGGTCGCCCATCGACACGGCCAGCGGCTTGCCGCTGCGCTTGAAGTCGTCGAGGGCTTTCCATATCTGCTCGGAGCCATAGGCGCTGCCGCCCGGAGAGTTCACGCGCAGCACGAGACCCTTCACGTCGTCGTCGTCGCGCAGTTCCTTTATCTGGTCGATGAGGTCATCGCTGTCGATGCCGTCGCCGCTGGCGTTGGCGCCGTCGATTTCGCCCACGGCATAGAGCACGGCGATTTCGCCCTGCTTTCCGCTGTGGCCAGTGTTGCGCTCGGCCATGTCGGCGGGCTCAACCAGGCGCAGGTCGTCGCCCTCGTTGACATCAGTCATGCGGCGCAGGCGGCTCTCCATCTCGCTCTTGTAGCACAGGGCGTCGACCACGTGCAGCCTCACGAGCGAGTCGGCCGGCATGGCCAGCAGCAGGGTGTCGGCCAGGCGGTCGAAGGCGGCGCACTGAATTTTGCGGCTCTCGGCCATCTGCGATGCCATGCTGTCCCAAATGCTGCCCATGTAGTGCTGCTGCTGGAGGCGGTTGGCAGGGCTGATGCTGTCGAGGATGTATGGCTCGACGGCACTCTTAAACGTGCCCACACGCACCACCTGCATCGTCACGCCCAGTTTGTCGAGCAGCCCCTTGTAGGACGGGATCACAGCTGCAAGGCCGTGCACGTCGACCGCACCGATGGGGTTAAGGAAAATGCTGTCGGCCACCGAGGCCACATAGTAGTCGGCCTGGGTTATGGCCTGCCCGCCATAGGCATATATGAATTTGTTCTTGCCCGATTTTTTGAAGTCGGCCAGCGACTTGCGCAGTTCATAGAGGGTGGCGGGGTTGGCGCTGGCGCCTTGGCAGTCGATATAGATGCCGTCCACCTTGTCGCTCTCGGCAGCCGAGGCTATTGCCGCCTTGAGGGTGGCAAGGCTGGGCGGCGACGGCACGCCGCGCACGACGTCGGCCACCGAGACGTCGGCCATGCCGTCGCGCTCGGGGATGTCGCCCTTGAGGGTGATGTGCAAAATTGAGTTGTCGTCGATGGTGCGGGCCTCACCAGCGCCCATGGCGCCGATTATGGCAAAACTCGTCACCACAGCCGAGAGGGTGAACACCATAAGGGCCAGCGTGACTCCAACAAACGAGCCGCACACCACAAGCAGGAATTTCTTCATCATATAGCAAATACCTTTGAATTTCTGTTATAACTGCTGAACTTAAGTAACCGGCCCTGCTGCCGTGCAGGCGGCAGTGTGCCATTAAATACACAAAGTTAGAAAAATATTTTACATTATCACGCGTGCGAATAAAATATTTTTGAATAAAACCTTTTAGGCGCCTTGCTGCTTTAATATGACACTTAAAATCAGTATATTTGCAAATTATTTTAGCATATAATGAAAAAGAGACTAAGCATAGACGGCGTTGAGCTGGCCTACACGGTTGAGGGTGAGGGACTTCCGGTGATTTTAATGCATGGCTGGGGGTGCAACCACACCACGGTGGCGAGCATTGAGCGCGTGCTGACGGCAATGGGTTTCACAGTGTATAACGTGGACTTCCCGGGATTCGGCGAAAGCACCGAGCCGCCCAGCGTGTGGGGCATCGACGACTACACACGGCTCATCGAGAAGATGGCTAAGAGCGAGGGCATCAGCAGCCCGATACTGATAGGGCACTCGTTTGGCGGACGCGTGGGCATACTGTATGCCTCGCGCAACGACACGCGCAAGCTGATACTGGTCGACGCCGCCGGCATAAAGCCGCGGCGCACGCTGCGCTACTACTGGAAGGTGTATTCCTACAAGGCCTACAAGCACCTTGTGTGGGCCGTGATGGGCCGCGAGCGCGGCGAGCAGTTGCTGAACCGCTACCGCTCGAAGGTGGGCTCAAGCGACTACACCCAGGCATCGCCGCGGATGCGCGCCATAATGAGCCGCGTGGTGAACGAGGACCTGAAGCACTGCATGCCGGCCATCAAGTGCCCCACCCTGATGATTTGGGGCGAAAACGACACCGCCACGCCGCTGGCCGACGCCAAGACCATGGAGCGGCTCATCGGGGGCTCGGGGCTCGTGTCGTTCCCCGGCTGCGGGCACTACAGCTTTCTCGACAACCCCGTGCAGTTTGCAGCGGTGCTGCGCAGCTTCCTGGCCGACGACGCCAAGGCTGGCAAGGCCCAGAACAGTTAAGACATTTTGACAAGGATTTAAAACGAAACAGACACATACACAAAAATGACGATAGAATTGATTGCAAACGTGATTTTACTGGTTTCGGCGGTGGCCGCACTGGCCGTGATGCTGAAATGGGACATGCAGATGCTGCAGCAAAACAGCTACCGCAACGAGCGCTACACGGCGTGGCTGAAAGAAAGCGACGACTACTACTCGACCAAGCGCGTGCTCGACGCGGCCGTGCTCGTGATTTCGCTCACCACCATGGCCCTGCAGTCGTTCTATGTGGTGGGGGTGCTGGCCGTGGTGCTGATAGCCCAGGCTGCAGTGCTGCTCAGGCGCAAATACAAGAAGCCGCTGGTGTTCACCAAGCGTGTGCGCCGCCTCTACTTCACCGAGCTGGCCCTGATGCTTGCGGTGGCCGCCTGCGCCGCAGCTGCCGGAGCCGACGCCCTCGACTGCACCCGCATAGCCACGGGCGCGCTGCTGGCGATGCTCACCTTCTCGTGGGCATGCACACTGGCAGCCAACTGGCTGATGAAGCCGGTGGAGAAGCGCATAGGCAACGGCTTTGTGCGCGACGCCGAGCGGCGCCTGGCGCAGATGCCAGGCATGACGGTGATAGGCATCACCGGCAGCTATGGCAAGACCAGCACCAAGCACTATCTGAGCCGCATACTCAGCGAGCAGTTCTCCGTGCTGATGACCCCCGGCAGCTTCAACACCCCGATGGGCGTGGTGCGCACAGTGCGCGAGCTGATGCAGCCCTACAACGAGATTTTCATATGCGAGATGGGCGCCAAAAACATTGGCGACATCAAGGAGATATGCGACATCGTTCACCCGAAATACGGCATCATCACCGCCGTGGGCGCACAGCATCTGGAGTCGTTCAAGACCATAGAGAATGTGCAGCGCACCAAGTTTGAACTGGCCGACGCGCTGCCCGCCGACGGCCTTGCGGTGGTGAACAACGACTTTGAGTATGTGGCCAACCGCCCGGTGGACAACGTGCCCGTGATAAGATACTCGGTGGGCGGAGGCAAAGGCGTGGACTACTGTGCGCGCAACGTGCGCTACAGCAGCCACGGCACCACATTCACCGTGGTGGGCGGCGGACGCGACCTGGAGCTGACCACCAAGCTCGTGGGCGAGTGCAACATAAGCAACCTGATTGCCGCCGTGGCCATGGCGCGCCACCTGGGCGTGCCCGACGAGAAGATACGCTACGCGGTGAGCAAGATTGAGCAGGTGGAGCACCGCCTGAACATGAAGCGCACGGCGGGCGGCATCACCATAATCGACGACGCCTACAACTCCAACCCCACCGGCTCGCGCATGGCACTTGACGTGCTGAGCCAGATGACAGGCGGCAAACGCATAGTTATAACCCCGGGAATGATAGAGCTGGGCACTGAGCAGCAGCACTACAACGAGCTGCTGGGCGAGCACATAGCCGAAACGTGCGACGTGGCCATAGTGGTGGGCCACTACAACCGCGAGGCCATAATGGCCGGCATCGGGCGCAAGGGCATGGACCAGGGCAAGGTGCACGCAGTGGACACCTTTGCCGAGGCACAGCAGCTTATGCTGAGCCTGGCCTCGGCGGGCGACACGGTGCTGTATGAAAACGACCTGCCCGACACGTTTAAGTGACAACGGCGCTGCGCGGGAAAGCGACGAGACAGACAGAGAACAAGATAAAAAAAATACATACACAACAAAAAAACAGTAAGACGATAGATGAAGACGAATATCGGCGTGTTTTTCGGCGGACGTTCCACCGAGCACGAAATTTCAGTGATTTCGGCATCGCAGGCAATGCATGCGATTGACAGGGAGAATTACAACGTTACGCCAATCTACATCACCAAGAAAGGAGTTTGGTATACCGGCGAGGCCCTCTTTGACGTGGCCAACTACCGCGACATCGACGCGCTGCTCAAGCAGTGCGAGCAGGTGTACATGAAGCCCATCTACGGTGACTACAATCTATATAAGGAGCACAAGTCAATGTTCAAGACCGACGTGCTCGTGCACCTCGACGTGGTGCTGCCCGTGCTGCACGGCACCAACGGCGAGGACGGCACATTTGAGGGCGTGCTCGAGACCATAGGCATACCGTTTGCCGGCTGCAACACCCTGGCCAGCGCCAACGGCATGGACAAGATCACCATGAAGATGATTCTGCGCGAGGCAGGCGTGCCCGTGGTGTTCACCGACAAGCAGTGGTTTTCGCAGCGCGACGAGCTGATAGCCCGCATCGAGGACAAGATAGGCTACCCCGTGATAGTGAAGCCCGCCAACCTGGGCTCGAGCGTGGGCATAGGCAAGGCAGCCAACCGCGAGGAGCTGGTGGAAAAGGTAGACGCCGCCGAGGTGTACTCGACCCGTATCATAGTGGAAGACCTGGTGGAAGACCTGCAGGAGATCAACTGCTCGGTGCTGGGCGACTGCGACGACTACCGCATGAGCGTGCTCGAGGAGCCCATAAAGACGGGCGACTTCCTTAGCTATGAGGACAAGTATATGGGCGGCCACAAGGGCGCCAAGGGCATGCAGGCTTCGTCGAAGCGCATTCCCGCCGAGCTGCCCGAGGACGAGACCAAGCGCATACAGCACTTGGCCGGCGAGACGTTCCGCGTGCTGTCGTGCCACGGCGTGGCCCGCGTCGACGTGATTGTCGACCGCAAGACGCGCGACATCTATGTGAACGAGATCAACACAATTCCCGGCTCGCTGTCGTTCTACCTGTGGGAGGCCAGCGGCATCCCATTCACCGAGCTTATGCACCGCCTGGTGCAGCTGGCACTGAAGCGCAAGCGCGAGGAGGGCAACAAGACGGTGTCGTATGACCACAACATATTCTCGCTGGGCGCCGGCGTGAAGGGCGGCAAGCTGGGCACAAAGCACTGATGCCCGAACTAACAAGAAAACAGAAGACACTGGAAATGAAGAAATTTAAAGAATACAACAAATTCAACCTCAGCGAAATCAACAAAGAGGTGCTGAAGAAGTGGGACGCCGAAGACGTGTTCTCACAGAGCATAAAGGTGCGCGAGGGCGCACCCACATTCGTTTTCTATGAAGGCCCGCCATCGGCCAACGGCATGCCGGGCATCCACCACGTGATGGCGCGCTCGATTAAAGACATCGTGTGCCGCTACAAGACCATGAAGGGCTACCAGGTGCTGCGCAAGGCAGGCTGGGACACCCACGGACTGCCCGTGGAGCTTGGCGTGGAGAAGAAGCTTGGCATCACCAAGGTGGACATAGGCACCACCATAAGCGTGGAAGACTACAACGCCACCTGCCGCAAGGAGGTGATGAAATACACCAGCGAGTGGGAAGACCTGACCCACAAGATGGGCTACTGGGTGGACATGAAGAACCCCTACATCACCTACAAGAACAGCTATATCGAGACCCTGTGGTGGCTGCTGAAGCAGCTCTACAACAAGGGGCTGCTATATAAGGGCTACACCATTCAGCCCTACTCGCCCGCCGCAGGCACCGGCCTCAGCTCGCACGAGCTGAACATGCCCGGCTGCTACCGCGACGTGAAAGACCAGACCGTGACGGCGCAGTTTGCCGCAGCCGACGACGGCAGCAAGGTGATGGCCGAGATCCTGGCCAAGGCCGACAAGGAGTGGGCCGAGGCAGGCGTCTACTTCCTGGCGTGGACCACCACGCCATGGACACTGCCGTCGAACACGGCCCTGTGCGTGGGACCGAAATATGACTACGTGGCCGTGGAGAGCTACAACCCCTACAACGGCAAGAAGGCCATATATGTGATGGCCAAGGCCCGCCTCAACGCCTACTTCAAGGCCGAGGGCGCCGAAGCTGCGCTCGACGCCTACAAGCACGGCGACAAGGTGGTGCCCTACAAGGTGATAGCCGAGTTCAAGGGCACCGACCTTGAGGGCATGCACTACCGCCAGCTGTTCCCGTGGGTGAAGCCCGTGGACAAGACCGACGACGGCCGGATTGTGGGCAACGACAACGGCTTCCGCGTGATTCTGGGCGACTATGTCACCACCGACGACGGTACAGGCATCGTGCACATCGCGCCCACATTCGGCGCCGACGACGCCAATGTGGCCCGCGCAGCAGGCATCCCGTCGCTGTTTATGATCACCAAGAAGCTTGAGACCCGCCCCATGGTGGACCTCGAAGGCAAATACTGGAAGCTCGATGAGCTCGACCAGGACTTTGTGAAGAAATATGTGAACGTTGAGCTGTATAAGGAATACGAGGGAGCATATGTGAAAAACGCCTACGACCCCAAGTACACCGTCGACGGCAAATATGACGAGGCGGCGGCCACCAAGGCCGAAGACCTCAACGTGTATATGTGCGTGCGCATGAAGCAAGACGGCACGGCGTTCAAGATAGAGAAGCACGTGCACAACTATCCCCACTGCTGGCGCACCGACAAGCCCATCCTCTACTACCCGCTCGACAGCTGGTTTATCCGCTCAACGGCGTGCCGCGACCGCATGGTGGAGCTCAACAAGACCATCAAGTGGAAGCCCGAGCACACAGGCACAGGCCGCTTTGGCAAGTGGCTTGAAAACCTCAACGACTGGAACCTGAGCCGCAGCCGCTACTGGGGCACTCCGCTGCCCATTTGGCGCAGCGAAGACGGCGAGGAGAAGTGCATAGGCAGCATCGAGGAGCTGTATGGCGAAATCGAGGAGAGCGTGAAGCGCGGCTTCATGGCCAGCAATCCCTATAAGGACAAGGGCTTCACCCCCGGCGACTACAGCAGCGAGAACTATGAGAAGATTGACCTGCACCGCCCCTATGTGGACAACATAGTGCTGGTGTCGCCCACAGGCAAGCCCATGAAGCGCGAGAGCGACCTGATAGACGTGTGGTTTGACAGCGGCTCGATGCCCTATGCCCAGTTGCACTATCCGTTTGAGAACAAGGAGCTGATTGACAGCCGCAAGTTCTACCCCGCCGACTTCATTGCCGAGGGCGTGGACCAGACG
>ERZ808240.5402-NODE-5402-length-10446-cov-3.441440_pt1 | contig 10446 bp, 8 predicted proteins | sample MGYA00521084_ERZ808240 | MGnify/ENA primary metagenome ERZ808240 (study PRJEB31516, sample SAMN03275571) | gut metagenome | biome: mammalia-associated habitat; material: feces | host: Papio cynocephalus | place: Kenya | collected 2012-08-06 ... | reverse complement strand
TTCCAAGGTTAGTTTCCCGGCAAACATCATGTTTGTAAAAATCCATTTTGCAGTACGATACTGCACCTCTGCGTCCAAACGCTCCACTGCTATCATCCTTTCTGAAATTTGATGTACTACAAGTAAGTATCATAAATCCAAAAAAGTCAAGCATTATATGATTTAACGCAACAAAACAATTTAACGACTACATAAAACTACCGTTAAAGGGGTTTCAAATACCATGCCCCATTGTTTCGTTTGAAAGATTATATCTGAAATATTTCATGTCACATAAATTTTGAATCCAAAGTAAAAATACCAAGGTTCCCAGTAATCAAGCCACTTCAAAAATTATAACGATAAACCCCTAATCGAACATATGTATTCTTACTGGAGTATGCTTGTTCATCGCCGCCACAAACGAGCAGTCCGATGGATACTCATAACTACTCCCAACACGTGCAATCGTCACTTTCTGTTCCTCTAACGGCTGTCTGAGCACCTCTAGGGCACTCCTTGAAAATTCCGGAAGTTCATCCAAAAACAAAATTCCTTTTGATGCCAATGTAATCTCCCCCGGCATCGGAATCCTGCCGCCTCCGGTAAGAGCTGTTGCCGTCGTTGTGTGATGTGGCGCACGAAACGGTCGTTTTTTTATCACAGACGCATGTTCCCCTAAAAGTCCACACACACTGTATAATCTCGTCACTTCCACACTTTCTTCTAACGTCATCGGCGGCAGAATGGTCGGAAGCCTTTTCGCAAGCATCGTCTTCCCGCTTCCCGGTGGTCCAATCATCAAAAGATTATGCCTTCCGCTCACCGCAACTTCCGCCGCATGCTTCATCATTTCCTGTCCTTTGATATCCGAAAAGTCAAGTCCTTCTTCCTGTGACTCATCCCACTTTTCAAAAGGAATATACACTTTCTTTAAAACAATTTCTCCCCGCAGAAAACGCAGTGCTTCCGAAAGGCTTTCCACCCCATAAAGAGAAATTCCCTCTAATACGGCAGCTTCTTTTACATTTCCTTTTGGCACAAGAAACTGACGAAGTCCCTGCTTCTTTCCTTCTAAAACCATGGCTAATACACCATTTACACTCTGTACGGAACCATCTAAACCAAGTTCCCCGATAAACATCGTATCTTTGATACATTCTTTGGATAAATGACCGAATGCGGTCAACAGACAAATAGCGATTGGAAGGTCAAACGTTGTGCCTTCCTTTCTTACATTCGCAGGCGATAGATTCACCGTAATGCGTTTTGCGGGAAACCGAATCCCCATCTGGCGCACGGCAATCCGCACGCGCTCTCTCGCCTCCTTCACGGCAGAGGCTAAAAAACCCACCATATCAAAAACGGGCAGACCATCACTGACATCTGCCTCAATGCGGATTACTCTGGCTTTTGTACCATAGACATCCGCGCCAAACGATTGACTAAACATAAATTCCTCCTAACCTGAGGAATGAACCAAGTATATCGTAACACACAGGTTAGGAGGACGCAAGTCTTTTTTTAGTTCTTTTGCTGCTTTTCCAACAATTTTTTGATTTCATCCATAAACGTATTTACATCTTTAAACTCACGGTATACCGAAGCAAACCGAACATAGGCAACCGGATCTAACTGCTGAAGCTTGTCCATCAGAATTTCTCCGATTTTTTTGCTCTCAACTTCCTTTTCCCCGAGATTAAATACCGCACTTTCCACGGAATCTACCAGTTCATTAATCTGGTCAACTGAAATCGGACGCTTAATACATGAGCGGAATACGCCACGCTCAATTTTCGAGCGGTCATACGGCTCTCTCATCTGGTCTTTCTTTATGACAACAAGAGGAATCGTCTCTAACTTCTCATAAGTTGTAAAACGCTTTCCACATTTTTCACACTGACGACGGCGTCGAATCGAATTATTGTCATCGGCCGGTCTCGAATCAATTACTTTCGTATTTTCTTCTGCACAAAATGGACATTTCATAGTCTTCTCTCCTTCTTTTCACTACTGTAAGTATATCGAATTTTTCGCATGAAGTAAAGACTAGCTTCCACATTTTTTTGTGACTCGTTCTTTATTTACCTCCACAAGAATCAAATCCGTTCCGATTTTGCAGATATGACATATTTCAATGACGTACTCTTCTTCTCTGCCCAGCACACCAAAAAATTTGCAGGGACCCGGAATAATAATATGCGTAATTTTTCCGGTGCACAAATCAAACTCGACATCCTCTACAAAACCAAGTCTCTCGCCATCGCAAATATTAATGACTTCCTTCTCTCTCAAATCACAAATCCGCATAAAAATTCTCCTTCTTTTTCTAAAATATTATATGTGATAAGCGCATAATTTGTGTTTCATCTGTTCATGATAAAAGAAAGGAAATCAATGGACAAAATGGAGGACTTATCATGGCACACTACAAGGTTGAAATCTGCGGCATTAATACAAGCAAACTCCCACTCCTGTCAAATGAAGAAAAAAAAACACTGTTCGATAAAATAAAAAAGGGGGATAAAAAGGCACGTGAAGCTTACATCCACGGGAATCTCCGTCTCGTGTTAAGCATCATCCAGAGGTTTAATAACAGTAATGAAAATGTAGATGATTTATTTCAGATTGGATGCATTGGTTTAATGAAGGCAATTGATAATTTTGACGTCACACAGGATGTAAAATTTTCAACCTATGCAGTTCCGATGATTATTGGCGAGGTTCGGCGCTATCTTCGCGACAACAATGCGATTCGTGTCAGCCGCTCTCTCCGCGACACAGCCTACAAAGCCATTTATGCCAAAGAAGCACTGATGAAAAAACAGGAAACAGAACCAACCTTAGAAGAAATTTCAAAAATGATTGATGTTCCACCGGAAGATATTGTTTTTGCGCTGGATGCCATCCAAAGTCCGGTCTCACTATATGAACCGGTCTACTCCGAAGGCGGGGATACGTTGTATGTCATGGACCAAATCAGTGACAAAAAAAACAAGGAATCCAACTGGGTCGAACATCTCTCCTTAAAAGACGCATTGAGCCATCTGCCGGAACGGGAAAACCACATTATAAAACTCCGCTATCTGGAAGGAAAAACTCAAATGGAGGTGGCAAACGAAATCCATATCTCCCAGGCACAGGTCTCACGGCTGGAAAAAAACGCCCTGAAAATCATGAAAAATCACTTAGAGGCGTAAAATAAAGAAGTTCAATTTGATTTGAGATTCGATAACACTTCGTGTTAAAGTCTCTTGCAAATTGAACTTCTTTTTTCATATCTTAAAACGATACGTTATTTTAGTCTACATACTTCTTTAATGTGCTGCGGATTGCACCTTTTCCGGCAATCAATTCCACAAACATCTTCTCCACTTTCTCACCAAGAGAAACCGAATAGAGGTCTACGGCAAAAATTGATGCATCGCTCAAAATCGGCTGCAATTTATCATGTACATCCGTATCGCCAAAGGAAATACCGGTGACATGAGCTTTCACTTCATCCAAACGAGGATCCGGACTCTGTTCAAAAGCGTTTCCTTCATCATCGATTCCCATCAGATAGCGGCACCAGCCTGCTAATACAAGTGGAATTAACGTAAGACTCTTTGTATCCAAGTCTTCTCTGCTCTCATAGAACTTGATTGTCTCACCAAAGCGGATTGGCAGTTTTTGTGACGTATCACAGGCAATTCGCTGTGGTGTATCCGGCATAAATGGATTTGGCAGACGCTTTGTCAATACTGCGTTTGCAAATTCTTTCGGATCAATAACACCCGGATTTACAACAACCGGCATTGCTTCCTCATAGCACATCTTCTGAATTAACTGAGAAAGTTCTTTATCTTCCATCTCATCATGAATGGAAGTATGTCCTAACATACAGCCATAAATAGCAAGTGCTGTATGCAGCGGATTCAAGCAGGTACAAACTTTCATTTTTTCTACTTTATCCACTGTTTCACGGTCTGTAAATACAATGCCTGCTTTTTCCAATGGTGGACGTCCATTCGGGAAGTTATCTTCAATAACAAGATAACCGGTTTCCTCTGAATTTACAAACGGAGCTGTATACGTATTGCGGCTTGTAATAATCAAGTCAGTATCCTCAAAACCATCTTTTTCAAGCATTTCTTTTACTTTTTCATCCGGTCTTGGCGTGATTTTATCAATCATCGACCATGGGAAGGATACTTTCTCTTCCATATAAGAGACAAAATCATCATTCACTTTTCCTGCCTGTTTCCAAGCATCTACATATGCCATAACACCAGCCTTTAACTTGTCTCCATTATGAGAACAGTTATCGGTGCTGACAAGGGCAAGCGGTGCTCCATTTTTAACAAAACGTGCGTAGCACAAAGAGGCAATACGTCCCATCAGATGACTCTGATTTCCCGGGCCTGCCGAAAAACCATCTTCTACACCCGGCAGTTTTTCTCCTTTACCATTGACTAATGAATATCCTTTTTCCGTAATGGTAAATGTCACCATCTGAAGAGAAGGATTTTCAAAAATCTCGGTAAGACGTGCATAATCTTTTGGTGCCACCGGGTCAGCAACTAACGATTCCGTTACGCTTCCAACCACGTGTTTCTCAATGGTTCCCTCTGCTTTTAACACAACCGACAAACTCAATCCATCATATGGTTTGTATGCCTTTGTAATAATCTCATGGTCAAAGCTCTCTGCCACAACAACACCGCGGTCATATTCTCCTAAATTCAGCAAATCCTGTAATTTTGCAGCCGGAAATGCACGGAAAATATTACCAGCACCAAAGTGAACCCATGTCGGGTTTTCCTTTGTTTTCTTCTTTAATTCTTCTCTGTCATACTTAGGAAGAAGATATCCTTTCTCCTCCCAGACTTTTGTCTCGCCATTTTGTAAATCTAATAATTTCATGCCTAGTCACCTCTTATTTATTTTTATGAATTGCTTCCCACAAACCATTCAGATAAGCGACACCAAGAGCGCGGTCATACAAACCATATCCAGGTCTTGCCTGCTCGCCCCAGATCATGCGTCCATGGTCCGGACGAATACATCCGTCAAATCCGGTATCAATCAATGCTTTTACAATTTCATACATATCAAGATTTCCATCGCTTGACAAATGAGATACTTCATGGAACAAATCTTTGTTCTCATACTTGATGTTTCTCAGATGAGCAAAATGAATTCTCTCTGCAATTTTCGGATTGCGGATAATCTTTGGCAGATCGTTGTTCAAATTACTTCCAAGCGAACCGGTGCAAAGTGTAAATCCGTTGTAAATACTTGGATTCATATCGGCAATTTTCAAAAGATCCTCTTCGCATGTTACAATACGTGGAAGTCCGAATACATCCCAAGCCGGATCGTCCGGATGAACTGCCATTTTAATTTTGTATTTCTCACAGGTAGGAATGATACCATCCAAGAAATATTTATAGTTCTCACGCAGTTTGTCTGCATCAACATCTTTGTATTTCTCAAACAAGTCCATAATCTCATCGCGGCGGTTTGGCTCCCAGCCAGGCATTACAAAGCCGCCACTTGCTTTTTCAATGCGGTCAAACATCTCGCTGGCATCAATACCGTCAATAATGGATGAATCATAAGCAAGTGCTGTAGAACCATCTTCCAAAGGCATTGCCAAATCTGTACGTGTCCAGTCAAAGACCGGCATAAAGTTATAACATACAAGATGAATATCTGCCTTTCCAATAGCTTCCAATGATTTACAGTAGTTTTCAATCAATTCATCTCTTGTCGGAAGACCAATTTTAATATCCTCGTGAACATTGATACTTTCCACACCAACTAACTTCAAACCTTTTGCTTCTACTTCCTGTTTTCTTTTCATCACGTCCTCATACGTCCATGCTTCACCTGCAGGAATATCATGAAGTGCTGTAATTACACCGGTCACACCGGGAATCTGGCGAATCTGGTCCAGTGTCACACTGTCGTTTCCTTCTCCATACCATCTTAATGTCATGTCCATAATCAATAACCTCTTTTCTTTTTATTTTACTTTCTTAGTATGTTACGAATGACCTTGTCTAAATCATTCTATTCATATATTTTTCGGGAAAGTGCATCTTTTACTCCACTCTTCCTGTAAAAATATGTATTTACGCGGTCTCTCCATTCGATTGCATTAGAAAGCTGGCTCTCCATGCGTGAAAGAACTCTCTCGTAGACATCCTCCGCCATCTGCTCTTTCCATGCCTTCCAACTGACAATCATTTCTTCCACTTCATTAACACCCTCAAAATGAGTGTCATATATATGCTGAATCAGTGTTTTACCTGAAGCTAACACTTCATCATAGCGGACATAATGGAAAAATAACAAAAGTTCCTGCGGGCACTGTTTTTTATCCGCATACTTTGTGCACCACGGCTCATTATACTGGGTTGTATAGCCGGTACCATTTGGTGTACGGTCAACACCAAGACCATTTCTATCCGCTCTGTGATAAGTTCCCCAGCGGTCATACTCGTATCCATCAATATCCGGTCCGTAATGATAATGCGGTGTCACCATCCAGCCAATACCAAGTGGAGACGTATACTTTTCATATGTGGACCATGACTTCATAAGCATCGAAACAACACCATCAGAAAGCGAATAAGGAAGAGTAAGTTCTGCCCATTCTTTTGCAATAACCGCCGAATCTTCGGACGGATTCATTGCCAGTCTTCCATAACCGTAAGTGTTTGCCGCTGCCAAATCATTTCCGGTCCAGTTAAAGTCATTACCGGTGTTAATAACCGCTGCCATACCGCACAAATGATGCCCGTAAACTGAGCCATCCACAATTTTCTGCACGGTTGCCCCCTCACCCACAGCATACGTATCAAAGTCTAGAATTTCACGCCACATCGGGAGCAGATAACACAAATCAATTTGCTGTCCGGTGTATTCCTGTGCAATCTCTACTTCCAAAATCATGTTGGTCTTTTTCAAGCCGCCAAATAACGGTGAAACCGGCTCACGAACTTGAAAATCCATTGGTCCGTTTTTTATCTGTAAAATAACATTGTCATCAAATTTTCCATCTAATTCTATAAAGTTGTCATACGCCGCTCTGGCACGGTCTGTCTTTTTATCACGCCAGTCCTGCCCGCAATTGTATACAAAGCAGCGCCATACTAAAATTCCGCCATACGGAGCAAGTGCCCTTCCTAACATATTCGCACCATCCGCATGCGTTCTGCCATACGTAAATGGTCCCGGTCTTCCCTCGGAATCTGCCTTTACCAAAAAGCCGCCGAAGTTTGGAATCACTTCATACACATGTGCCACAGTCTTTTTCCACCAGTCTGCCACCAAAGGATTTAGCGGGTCGCAGTCTGTAAAATTATCTAATTCCATCGGTGCGGCAAAATTTACACTTGTATACAATTTAATACCATATTTTGCAAACAAGTCGGCATATTGTTTTACCTGCTGCAAATAACGGTCCGTAATCAGATAAGTCTCATTCTCGTGAACATTGACGTTATTGATTACAATCGCATTGATACCGATTGATGCCATCATTCTCACATACTGTACAATGCGGTCATTCCATAAAATTTTATAATCCTTGTAGAAAAAGGATTCGCCGGAATATCCTCTCTCAATGCTGCCATCCATGTTATCCCAGTGATTCATCATACGAAGCGGCATTTCCGGTGTATTATGAATCGGAAGACAATTCGTTTGTTTGGTCCGAATTAAGCGAAGGAAATGGAAAACACCATATAACAGTCCACTCTCCGACTCACCGGTAATCTGATACTGTCTCTCCTCCTTTGTGATAATATATCCGTCTTTTCCCTCTTTTATGGATGAATCCACGGAAAATACCACGCCTGCCTCTTCTTTTGTTACTGCCTGAGGAACTTTCCCTGCCATATTTTCCATAGCAAGTTTGTATTCGCTGACAGCACTTTCTACGATTTCTCCCTCGCAGGATTGAAAATATGTCAGCCATTCTTTTTCAATTGTATCCATGGGCTGATAATCCAGCCAGCATTTGCTATAATCCATCTGTTTCTCCTCATATTCTGCAAGTTTTGTATCTTTATCAAAGAATTTAAAAATCCCTAATTTTCTATTCTAATTTTTTAAGAAAGGGCTGTGCAAAACAAACCTTCCGCTTATTCTGAACAGCCCCATGAAACTAAATTACCTGTTTCTTTTTGTTATTATTTTGTATGCTCTTTTGCAAACTTGTCATACTCAGCATTAACTTTGCTGATCTTCGTATCCCATTTGGTTGAAAGTTCTTCAATTTTCTTAGCAGGTGTTGTTGCAAGCGCATATACAGGATAACAGAAATCACCATAGTCAATTTCACTAATCATTGGCAGATAAGAAGTAGATTTATGTTTTTCCTCCAACATCATACCAATTGTTTCATCTACTGCACGGTCATCTCTGAACTGTGGGTAGTACTGCTCAAGAATCTGGTCATGAGCGCTGTATCCGTCCACTGGCTCTGTATACTGGTCATAAGCGAATGCAATCTTCTCAGCTTTTTCCTGATCGAAGCAACTCGGCATAACAACAATGTTGTCATTTGGTACCGTCTTGTTTGTAGCATCTTTCTGATCCTGATTGTATGGGAACATTACGAATCCCCAGTCATCTTCCATATCAGCAAAAGCACTAATCTCATAAACTTCGGCAGTCTGCATAGCAGCTTCACCATCACGGAATGCAGCTTTATACCAATCCCATGCTACGTTTTCTGATGGTTTAGGCTTAATATAACCTTTCTTAATCAAGTCAACACCCCAGTTCATAGCATCTTTGAACTCTTTGGATGTAATTGCATCAACGTATTTACCGTCTTTATCACGGGATACAAATGTTGCATTGTTGTTAGCTGCACACATTGGCAGATAGTATTTTGAGAAACTTGCCATAGCATACTGGTCTGTTTTACCATCACCATCGGTATCTTTTGTAAGTTTCTTACAATACTCTTCAAACTTGTCCCATGTCCACTGATTGTTTTTCTGCAAATCATATGGCTCATCTTCTGGAATACCAGCTTCCTTGAAGAGACGTTTGTTGTAGAAAATACCACCACGTGGTTCACTGTCTGGGCTCATACCCCAGATACCATCACCAATGCTCATCAACTCTTTAACTGTTGGATTCCATTTTTCTTCATCGAAATTGAACTCCGGAAGAGTTGACAAATCATACATCAAGCCTTTCATCAAAGGCTCAGAAACAAATTCCTGATACAGATAGTAAAGTTCGTATTTTGGACTACTTGCCATAACGTCATTTACATAATCTGATTTTGCATCTGTATAGGAATAAACAGAATCACGAGTGATTTTGAAATTGTACTTCTCCTGAATACTCTTCCAGTACTCATTCTGCTTTTTACCAAACTCGTCGGTTCTGTCTGCAAGGGTATCTTTGGAAGTATACCAGTCACCTACCGTGATATCCATGCCACCAAGGTCACTAAATGTTTTCTTGTTTGTAGATGAAGATGTTTTTGCGCCATCGCCTGATGCACTGCCTGCATCATTGAAAGAACCGCCACATCCAGTAAGAGAACCTACTGCAAGAACAACACAAAGACCCATCGCAATCAGCTTCTGCATGCTTGCTTTCATTTTGTTTTGCCTCCTTATTATATAATATATTGCTATACCGGGAAATTCCGGTGATAACCAAAGTCATTACTGCCCTCTGACACCTGCCAAAACAAGCAGATGCCATATGGGGCAAATTGTTTTTATTACATCTTGATACCAGACTGGCTCAAACTTTCTACGAAGCCTTTCTGTGCAAATAAATATACAATAATCAAAGGAATAATTACCAACAATGTACCTGTACCAATCATGGCGGATGCATAAGCGGTTGACGCTTTATCAAGACCTGTGGTTGCTTTCACATAAGAGTTCAGCACCTCCGACAAACGAGCCACTTTGTTTGCCAGAATCGAATAGTTTGGAAGGAACATTCCTGAATAAAAACTATCCGTCCACTGCCATACAAAGGAGAACAGGAAACAAGAAGTAATCATTGGTTTTGCATCCGGCAGCATAATGCGCACGAATGTTTTTACCTTTCCACATCCATCTACATAAGCAGCCTCTTCCAATTCTTTCGGAATACCACGGAAGAACTGACGAAGCATGTAAATGTACAAACCATTTTTCAATCCCATACACCCAAGACACATAAATGCGTATGGTGCAAAAGAATCCAGTAAGTTCAGCGGCTGCCCCGTTATCAGGCTGAATATTCCGAGAATATCAAAATAACGGAAATTCAAGTACAGGGAAGACTGAATGGTTGAAGGTGGAATTACGATTACAAGCACCACCATTGCAAACCAAAGATTCTTCAATGGGAATTTATATCTTGCAAAACCATATCCTACCAAAGTACAGGAAATAATCTGCAAAATACTTACCAAAAGCGAAATCCACAATGTGTTACCAAGTGCAGACCAGT
>ERZ808240.5400-NODE-5400-length-10448-cov-26.692485_pt1 | contig 10448 bp, 6 predicted proteins | sample MGYA00521084_ERZ808240 | MGnify/ENA primary metagenome ERZ808240 (study PRJEB31516, sample SAMN03275571) | gut metagenome | biome: mammalia-associated habitat; material: feces | host: Papio cynocephalus | place: Kenya | collected 2012-08-06 ... | reverse complement strand
GCCTCCCCCTCCGGTGGCGGAGCAGTTACCTTTAATTGCAATAAACTTACAAATTAGTCGTTACTGAATTAGAGAAAAATATCTCTGTTTTCAACAGAAAGAGTAACTGCTCCGCCCCGGAAGTGGAGGGTGAGGGGAAGATTATAACTTCGAAAGTTCAGTTACAGGTTATACAAAAACAAATCCCGAAGCTATCCATCAATATTGTATGGATAACTCCGAGATTTGCTTTTATGCCTATTCAGAAAAGATTAGAACTTGTATTCCAGTCGTCCGATATCGCTGCGCTGTGCCACCTTTTTGCCGTCAACGAGAAGAACGAGACCCTTGCCGTGGCGATAATGGTTGCCCGTCTTGTCGTATACGATAGAGATGTTATGACCATGATAGAGCACGTTGTCGAGACAGAACCAGTCCCACTTGCCATCAGGCAGAAGAGGATTTACCACGATGCTGCCGTCGGCTTGCGGACGCAAACCGCAGATGCCCGTAATCATCAGGTCGTTAAAAGTAGAGTGGTTGTAGTAGCGGCTGCGCTCGCGGTCGCCCATGAGCCATGCCCCGTTAGTCTCGTCGAGATATTCGCCGATGTATGGTTTGCCACGATGGTGCTGACTCTCTACATACACTTCCATCTGATGGAAGAAATCCTTATTGCCAACAATCGGGTTAGGGTAGTCGTTGATATAGTTGCCCATGGCGGTGAGCGTCTGACTTGTAGCGAAAGGCCATACCGCTCCGTCCCATTCACATTTGCCGGTGCCGTGGGTGCGGAATAGCGGTGAGCGACGCTCACAAGTAGTCAGTCCGTAAGGAGCCGAGAATCCCTTCTCGTCGGTGGCCTGTTTCCAAGCCACATCAAATTTTCTGTCGTCCGGCATGTTGAAATACCAAGGGATAAATCCGATAGCCTCTCTGACATTAGCCGACGAGTCGCCCTTCAGCGTCTCGAAGAAAGCGTCATCCTTGTTCCACAGTTTCTCCTCAACAAGTTTTTTCAAGCTACCAGCCTCATTCTTGTATTCTTCAGCCTTGCCGTTATCGCCGCTCAGACGGTTCATTTCGGCGAGAGCCATGGCGTTGCCATACATATAGCTGTTTATCGTAGGACGTGCAAACTTCTTCTTTCTTCCGCCGCTTGCACTCTCCTCCATACCGTCGCGCACGTCCTCCTGCCAGTACAATCCGTTGTCGAGACGGTGAGTGTTCTGCCAACGGGCATATTCCTCTTCGAGCGACGGCTTGAGGTTGAGCAAGAAACTCTTGCTGCCGTTCACCTTGTAAGCCTCATACACGGCAGCCGGGTTCCACGAACTGAACTTGTCCATCTTCTGCATCGCCTTGCCGTCGTTGCCGTGATACCAGGTGTTGAGAATCTGACTGATATAAGTAGTGTCGCGCAGCCAGCGGGTCTCCATCACATGATGACCGATGGCACAGGCAATCAGGTTGTAGCGGTCGGCATAAGAGCGCTGCACGAGGAATTCCGTCATTCCGTAGCCCACGGGAGTGCGCTTGATATGCTTGCGCAATGTCCACCAACGATAGTAGTACATCTCCTTGAAATTATCTTGCGGACAGTCGAATAGCGGCACGTTCCGGCTCATCCATTCAGCCGACTCAGAGTTAGGAATAGCCTGCTTGATGTTCTCGTCCTCCATGGAGTTGAACTTGTCAACATACGGTTTGAAGTTATCAAACTTCAATACCGCAGCCTGTGCGTCGGCATCGGCAGCCGCAGTCTTCACGTTGGCGATACGGAAAGTAGCCATCGGGTCGCTCTCGTCGGCACGCGGCATGTCGAAAGCCTGGTCGGCAGGAGTCTCGTTGTTAGGTTCGCTGAACAATGGTCCGGTGCGGAACACCACCCTTGAAATCTCCCTTATCGGAGTGTCAAACTGGCGCTGTGTAACCTTCTTGCCGTTTACGTAGTAAGTGCCGGCGTGCATGTCGGTAGAGAGCACCGCCTTGATGTGGTAAGTCTCGCCAGGAGAATATTTCTTCACGAGCGTGCCGTAGCGCGGACCGCCCTTCACCTTTATGGCTCCAAGCGAATCGAGCACGATGCGCGAGCAAGCCTGTCCGCTGTTGTCGAGGAATTCGATGTCGAGTTCACCGTGGTTGGCCTGTCCCGGCATAACGTCAAACTCCACCGTCAGTTCCTTAGTCTCCGGAATCACGCGCTCCACCTTGGCATAGTCGTAAGGGTCCTTGTCGGAAAGCTTCAGCCACTGTCCGTCGAGCTCCACCGGAGCCCATTTAGGAGAGTAGATATTCCAGTCGCCCATGTCGGCGAGCTTAGAGAATTTAGAGAAATCGGTGTCAGCATGCGTCGTAGCCTTGGTCTGTACAGGCACCGTGATGCGCGACACCCACATGTCCTCCTTGTTGTTGCTGTAAGTAACCCACAGGTTGCCGTCGGCAGGAGTGCCGTTGCCCTCCTGAATGCCGCGAGTATACTGCGGACCGTAGTTTTTGTAGTTTCCGCCGTGTCGTTCCGGCGTAACCTCGCCGTTCACGAGATTAAGCGTAGTATATTCCAGTCCGTCGCTGCTCAGCGAGATAGCGAGCGGCCAGCGGTATTCCGCCGGGTTATATACCGTGGCATAAGTACCGTCAGAGAGTCGCTGCCCCCATATCTTACCCGTAGAGGTAACAAATCCGTGTGCCCTCTTAGCCGGAGTGCGCCAAGAGTTGCCACCGTCGCAGCTGATGGTCGTCAGTCCGTGTTTCCACAGTCCCACCTTCCATCCGTCGGGCAGAGTATATCCGGAGAACGCCTTGTAAGGAGTCTTCAGCGGCAGGATATCATCGCCTCGGTCAGCCTCCTCAGCCCATTGCATGCGAGCCATAGGATCGGCAAGCAGTTCGTCGATAGCCTTGACGAAAGCTTTGTCCTTAGATTTTTTATAATACGGGAAGTCAGTATTTTTCTCGCTGAATCCATGGTTGTAATAGATGAAATATACCGGTCCGAACGAGCCGTCCTGTTTAATCTCCCTCACCACTCTGCCGATGCCGTTTCCATCGGTAGGGTTGTCCTTAGGCGTCATCGATACCACATAGTTGCCCATAGCGATAAGCTTACCCGTCTTTTTCGACACATACCAGCCCACTCGCTGGTGCATTATAGCCATCAGGTTCTTAGCCTTCAGTCCGGGGTATTTCTCAGGCTTTTCGAATCCGTCGGGCACTTTGTATTCGGGGAACAGCACCTTAGGCTCCGACCACGTGTAGCCGTCGTCGGAAGTTTGCAGCATAGTCTTTCCCGGGGCCTCATGCTCATGTCGAGGGTCAGTGAGATAGTGCATATAGAATTTTCCCTTCCAGTATGCAATCATCGGCTGATGATTGTATGTCGCCCCCTTCTCGGCGCGCATCGTCTCGATGGTGTGCACTCCAACAACAGGCGATAGTCCGCCGTCGTGACGTGCAGGCAATGATATGTCGTTGCCGGTATAGTGAACGGCACGGGAGTTATATTTAATAAGGTTGTCAACCAGTTCCTCGGGAGCCATGAACACCGTTCCGTGCTTATGTCCTTCGGGGAACGACACAGCCCCCGTCTGGTCCTGGAAATGCTTGAAGTCCTTTGTGCGCTGCGCTCCGTATATAAACTGGCGGTACCAGTCGTAGTAGATATACCACCATCCGTTTACGTATGCCGTAGACGGTCCCTCGCTGTACATCGGGGTGAAAGCCTCCGATGCTGCACTCCACGGACCGTATGGCGTCTTCGCGAAAGCCACCTTAATGTTGCGCTGTTTGCGGGTGTTGTCTTTCAACACCATCACATAGTCGTCCTTGCCGCGCTTTACCATCGTTGCATCGATGCAACTGAAGCCCGGGTCGATGAGCAACTGTGATTCAGAGAAAGTCTTGAAGTCCTTAGTCGTGCAGTAATACAGACGATGATTGTTCTTGTGTTCCTCTATCCCGTCGGGGAATTTCCCTGGTATACACGAAGCCCATATAATCATATACTGTTTCTTCACATCGTCGTAGAACAGTTCCGGAGCCCATACGTTCACGGTGGTCGTGTCCTTCATCACCTCGATGAAACGTTCCGGAGTCCAGTGGATGAGGTCTTTCGACGATGAATATCCGAATCCCCTGTCGCCCCTCCAGCTGCAAGTCCAAACGAAATGGTAAGTGCCGTCGGGTCCCTTCACAATCGACGGGTCGCGCATCACCTTCTGTGTGCCCACCTCCGGTTTTAGGAACGTTCCCGGTATGCTGTCCCAGTGTATGCCGTCGCGACTGTATATAAAGCGCAGTCCTTCGTTGGCCGGTTCATGGAAAGAGGTAGACACGTAGATGTCGCCCGCCCATGCAGTGCCCTGCTGCATCATCATCATCGCCGTAACAGCAGATAAGAAAATTTTTTTCATCTATGAGTTGTTTGTTATTTTAATTCAAAACACTTATGCTGAAAGCTAAGTTGCTTTCTGCTTTTATGACGTATGTATATATGAGATGTACCCTTTTTGAGTAACCGGAATATTATATCAGTCCTTGACGCATTGGCTTGTCCTTTATATTTCATTGGAAAATATATATCATTCTATGAATTGGGCTGGTTAAGTCACAGGAAGCTCTGTAAAGAAAACATGGAAAAAATAGTGGCACCTTTGGTGCTTCTATGCTGCACTTTTGGTGCAACATAGAAATACCGATACCAAATGATAGCTTAATTACAGCCAGAAAATGGTAAAAAAACAATATTACTTCGATAAAGAACGTGTGAGGGGTAAACGTCGACCCCTCACACTATCCCTCACACCTCAGGAGTACGATAAACAGGGACTTTCAAGCCTATTGGTGAGGGTGTGAGGGTAAAATGACCGAAAAAACTTTTTTTTATTTTCCAAGAGATTTGAACATCTTGGTTATGCACTTTTTCTTCTGCTCCATATTCGGGTGAACATAGAGGTTGAGGGTTGTTGTTATGTTGGCATGACCGAGCAAAATACTTACAGTCTTGTAGTCGCAGTTGCTTTCAATGCAGCGTGTGGCAAAGCTATGGCGTAGTCCGTGGTATTTCAGCCGAGGAATGTCAAGACGCGCCATCAAACGATGATAGTAGTTGCGGTAGGTGCGTGGCTCTGTCGGCTTCTCCTCATTGGTTATCACATAGAAGTCTGTATTTACCACCTTTTTCAGAGGTTTCATCATCGTCAAGAGTTCCTTGTTCATAGGTATCTCACGGCATGAGCTCTTGGTCTTGGGAGTGTTGATGACCAACTCGGTGTGCTTGTGTTTGCCCTCCACAATGTAGATGCGCTCAATAGTACGGTTCACGGTGATAGTACCCAAATTCTTCCACAAGTTGTGGCAGATTTCAAACATTCTTATTATTCCTCCTCAGAGGCTTCCTGTTTAATTTCAAGCAATGTCCGTTCATAAACCTCTTGCAACTGATAACTTGCCACCCCTAAAGGAGTGGTGATACCACGCAAAGACCATTCCACAACAGACGAATCTTTGTCCTTGCAAAGAAGAATACCAATGCTTGGATTGTCTCCCTCACCTCTAAGCAACTCGTCAGCAGCCGAAACGTAGAAATTCAGTTTGCCGATGAACTCTGGCATAAAGTCCACAATCTTCAGTTCCACCACCACATAGCATTTCAGTCGAGTATGATAGAAAACCATGTCGGGGAAGTAAGACTTGCCACTTGGAGTATCAAGTTCCATCTGCCGACCTACATACGCAAAGCCCTTACCCAGTTCCAAGAGGAAACGAGTAATGTTGGTGGCTAACTTGTTCTCCAAGTCCATTTCGCTGAACTTGCTTGGCAATGAGAAGAAATCCAACTTGTAAGGGTCTTTTATAATCTCTGTTGCCAGTGCATTTTGGGGGCGTGGTAATGTAACATCAAAGTTATTCAATGCCTTGCCAGTATGCTCGTATAGTTGAGCCTTAACCACATTCTCCAACTCGGTACGGCTCATGTTGCCTTCAATGACCTTGTTGAGATAAAACAAGGCTGCATTTATCGTGTCGCACTTGGAAACAATAACCGTTTGATGTCTCCAAGGTACACAAAGCAATATCTCAGGGATTGGTGTATTGGCATTATCCACTTTCTGTAATTGTCTACCAGCCTGGTAGACAAATTCAATTTGACTGGAATAGAATGAAAACCAGCGTTTTATGTGGTAAAGGTTAGCTCTTGAAAATCCCTCACTCTTAGGAAATTCCGAACGCATATCAAGGCTAAGCCTGTCAATAACCTTTGTTCCCCACTTATATTGTTTCTGCTTCTCACAAATGTCCTCGCCCAAACTCCAGTAGAATTTGAGCATTTCCGTGTTCACTTTGACAGCAGCTTTAAGCTGTGCCATGTGAAAACGTTTCTTCAAGTCAGACAACCACTGCACATAGTTTTTGTCTGCCATGAAAGAGTCGCAATTTACAAACTGCGGTATGTTGTTCTTTTCTGTCATAACATTTATTCTTTTACAGGTTCAAGCAACAGTACCAATTCTGACTCGGCTATGTCGCATTTCTCAAACAAGAAGCGTAAACAACGAAGTTTGCTCCTATTATCCATAGAAGTCCACAAGTATTTTTGTGGAGCAATCATTGTACAGTATCTCGTATCTGCTTGCTTGGCAGACCAGAAGAAACCTTCGGCATCATAGAGCGTATCTACGATGTCTGTGTATCGCTCCATCACAAGTTTTACAACTTGCAGAAGCATCCCTTTCCAAGTAGTTTCATTGTACTCATTGCCAAACAAACGGAAACCTTTAAGATTTCTATTTGTTGGAGAGAATGTTTCTTCGTCCAAAGAGGCTTCGTCCACTGGTTTTGGCAATGGCTTGAATGTTGTTTGTGGTAATGGATAGAGTCGCAAAAACGTTGCAACTATCTCATTGCATCGGTTCTGCAACTCAGATTCAGTCCATTTGTCACATAACGTAACATTTTTTGTCAGGCGATACTTTGAATTTTTATATCCGGGATATACTTCATTCCCTATTGTTTTGCCATCACGCTTTATTTCAAATGGTTTGTTGCTTAATTCGCTGTTGATACCTGTCAAGGTTAAGTTTGCAAAAGTATGAAGATACTTGTCTTGTATTTCCTCAAAGTTATCTCCAAGCATAGCTTTCCACTCTCCATTGAGGGTTTGAGGCATGATATGCTCAATAGTAGCATCCTTCTTTTTCATGTCGGTTGCAACATCATTATATTCACCATGCACAGAGTTCTCCAATCGTTCAAAGAGGAATATCTGGAACGGTTTCAACATGTGATAAGCATCACGAGTTTTAATGGATTCTACGAATTGCGTATCTCTTGGCAATTGATAGTTACCATCACGACGCATGATGTGATAAGCCAATATGTCAGAATATGAGTTTTCAAGTTCCACGTTGGCAGAACTATATTCTTCTATACTTTTCAACACATCTTTATGCAAAGCGCAAAAAACCTGAGTAAGGGCATTGCCTGGCATATTGCACACGATACGTCTTGCTAAATAGTTCTCAACCAAATCAATCACCTTGAGAATCTCGTCTTCTGAAAGATTGTTGACAGAGGCATATCTCAAGAATTGAATGAAAAAGACATTTGTCACATCCGTTTCTATATTGCAGATATGGCGCATCTTTTCTGAAAGTTTTGTCGTAGATAACTTTGCTTCTGCCACTTGCTGATAGTAATGAGCATAATCAAGCATCTTGACTAATTCATCCTTGCGGTCATGATCGTCCATATACCTTTTCCACTCGTAGTAGATGTTTGACTGGCGGACTGGACGCTGTAACTGTCGCTGTATGGTGAGATAGTCACGCAAGAACTTTGTCGGTTGGTTTTCGGTTGCCTGTTCTATCTTTTGCCAGTAGTTTTTGAAACACACCTGCTGCTCCTCTGGTGTCAAAGACATCAAGAGATAGTTGCGTATCTTGTCTGCCTCTGTCAGAGCCAACCCTGTGGAGTTCAGACTTTCAAAGATAAGTTGGGCATCATCATCGCTATCCAACTCTATTGATATAATCTGCAATCGTTCAATGGCATCAAGCAGTTGGTCGAAAGAGAGTACTTGTGGCTTTCTTGTCAACAAATCATAAAAATGGCGATAGTTACGAGTAACTTTTGAATCCTCATCAAAAGAGTCTTCTTCATTGAATATCTTATCGTAGGCAATACGGTCATTCTCTATGGGAACTAACTTGATTTTACGCTCAGAGTTACAGAACTTAGCTTTTAAAAAAACTTCGTATGCTTCTTCTAATTTTGATTCTTCGCTGATCTCAATAGCACCATCTTTCACAGCTTTTATGCCAGCCAACAAAAGAAGTGAAATGGTGGTCAAACGCTGCTGACCATCAATCACCAATCTATTGTAGCTGCTGTCCGCAGATGACGTAACAATAGAGCCAAAGAAATGCGAACATCTGTTAGAGCAGCTTAGTTTTACCAAGTCGCTAAACAATTGATCGCAGTTGTCTATCAACCAGTCGTAATTACGCTGATACACAGGTATTACAAATTGGATTTTATGACCTTCTATAAATTCATGTAATGGTTTTGCGTAACCTTTCATTGTTAGTCCCTTTCTTGTTTATTCAACCAATATTTATAATTTTGGCTATTGGCATTTTGCTTACAAAGATAACAGATTTTGATGATAAGACCTCAGGTATGAGATTGTTTTCTGCATAAATGAGGCGAAATAGTGTGGCTTATTTGTCTTTATTGCACCATATTCACATCATTTCCACTCAATTTTGCTACATTTCGAATGGAATACACTCTGCTGGGCAAGCTTCTTACTTCCATTCGGCTTTCATTTGTTTAGAAGTTCTTACAGATGAAGTAGAGTAAAATGCAACCCGGTTGCAGTTAATAATAGGTATTTTTGCAGCCGAGAAAAAGAAACGGGTATAAACGCAATAAGAAATGACATGATAAAAAGAATACTGACAGTAGTAGCATTAACGATAGCGGCAGTAGTGGCCTTCACATTCTTTGTAGGTAAAGGCGACACGAAGCATGCACACGACGAGGAGACCGCACAGCACGATGGAGACGGGCATGACGAGGAGGAATATCAGCGCATTCCGCTCACGCAACAGCAGATAAATGCCGTTGACATAAGGATGGGCGTTGCAGAGAGACGGGAACTCGATGCCATGCTGAGCGTAAATGGTGCCTTGGTGTTGCGACCGCAGAGTATGGCGGATGTAACATCCCTTATGGGAGGAGTGGTGAAGAATATGTTTGTAAAAGACGGTCAGCAGGTAAGTCGCGGACAGGTGGTTGCCATGGTGGAGAATACGGAAGTAGTATCGCTTCAGCGCGACTACTATTCGGCATACAAAGAGAGCGAGATGGCGAAAATAGAACTCGACCGACAGCGGCAGTTGGCACAAAGCGGAGCCGGAGTGAAGAAAAATATGCAACAGGCACAGAAAGACTATCAGACAGCACTTGCCAATATGACCGGAATAGGGCGACAGCTCGCTCAGATGGGGATAAGTACAAAGGCAGTGGCACGCGGTAAGTTCACTACCGTGTTCCCGCTCCGCGCCCCGATATCCGGTACGGTGAGCCAGATAACGGCATCGCTCGGGAGTTATGCCGACATGCAGACACCTCTGATGAAGATAAGAGACAACAATGCCGTAGAATGCGACTTAAACGTTTTTGAGAAAGATATAAATAAGGTGAAAAACGGCGACAAGGTGTTGCTCTCGCTGACCAACCAGCCGGGAATGACCCTCACAGGAACGGTATACGGCATGAACCGTTATTTCAATGACGGGACGAAAGCCGTTTCTGTGCATGTGAAGCTCAACAATACACGAGGCGCAAGACTCTTCGACGGAATGTATGTTTCAGGACAGATAGCCACGGGAAGACAGGAGTATAACACCCTGCCGACAAAAGCAATAGTGAGCAGCGACGGAAAAAACTATATCTTCGCCCTCAACAAGATTCCACAAAAAGGAAAGTATGAATTCTCGCGCCATGAGGTGACAACAGGAGTAAGCCAGAACGGATACACCGAGGTGTTGCTCTGCGAACATATCCAAAAGAACCAGAAGATAGTAACCGACAACGTTTTTTATCTCGCTTCAATGACGAGTGAGCATGGAGAGCATAACCATTGAATGAGTTTAGAATTTAGAGTTTAGAATGTAGAATTGTTCTCGCTTCGCTGCGATTTAGAATTATTGAATTTAAAATTATTAGAGTAAATATATATATTCTACATTATCAACTCTACACTCTACACTCTCAACTCTACATTCTACACTCTCAACTCTCAACTCTACATTCTCAACTCTCAACTCTACATTCTACACTCTCAACTCTCAACTCTACATTCTCAACTCTCAACTCTACATTCTACACTCTCAACTCTACATTCTACACTCTCAACTCTCAATTCTACACTCTCAACTCTAAATTCTACATTCAAAATATGT